>Ga0315280_10001657_pt1 | contig 37761 bp, 29 predicted proteins | sample YL17G06_40_MG_FD_203697 | JGI IMG/M metagenome (GOLD analysis project Ga0315280, IMG submission 203697) | Sediment microbial communities from Yellowstone Lake, YNP, Wyoming, USA - YL17G06_40 | ecosystem: Environmental > Aquatic > Freshwater > Lake > Sediment | place: USA: Wyoming | collected... | reverse complement strand
TTACCGAAAGGCAAGAGCAACAGAGAACACAAACGTTACCTAACCAGCAGGGCCATAGTACGTCTACTCGACCAATTCGCCACCGTATGCCGGCCACACCCAAGGATTGGCGTGCAGTCTAACGACGGGTAACATAGTACCATGTGAGTTCTCTCTGCAAGGAGATCGTATGACACCGAGTATTGCCTCAACACGACGTATCCTCATGACCGGGCTTGTGGCGTGCTGCCTATGGGGAATGGCCCTCGCGGTCCCTCGATCGGCCTCTGCCGCCAGGCATCCGGTGCCCCAGGAGCATCCGAGACTGCTCGGGTCCAGGCAGGAATTGAAGGATCTGGCCAAAGAACGCACGCAGGCGTATCAGCGGGTCGTTGCGGTGGCTCGACAGTCCGGCGGGGACGACTACTCCAAGCTGATCTCGATGGCCCTGGTCTATGCGATTGACGACGACAAGCCGTTGGGTCAGGCGGCGGTCGAGAAGGCGATGAAGTACGTCAACGGTCCGATCCGCCAGGGTCATACGACGTTCGGAACGGACTTGGCTCTGTGCACGCTCGTGTACGACCTCTGCTACGACTGCTGGACCGCCGAGCAGCGTGAGAGGTGCTGCGAATACATGAACAAGACCATCGAGGCCAACGTCCAGTCCGAGACCCACGTCTTTCACAATGGCTGGTATGGGTACAAGAATTGGGGGATTGGTCTGGCGTGCTATGCCACCTACTACGAGAACCCCCGGGCGCAGGAGTTTCTGCGGGTGCTGGAGGAGGACTGGCACAGTCGGGCGGCCCCGGCACTGGAGTTGGCCGGCGCGGGCGGCGGCTGGGCCGAAGGGTATTACATCCATTACTTCCTCTACGAGTGGCTGTTCTTCTGCGAGGTGGCGCGGCACTGTGAAGGCGTGGACTACTATGCCGATGCCCCGCAGTTCTTCCGGCATCGGGCTGCCGCGAGCATGTTCGAGACGTATCCCGGCCTCGGGATCTACAACTCGCGCCGGTCCATCCCCATGGGTGACGGCGGCGGACGCACCTTCGGCGGGGACCGGGACAAGGTGTTGTCCGCCCGGCGCATTCTCGTCAACCACTTTCGCGATGACCCTGAGCACCAGGTGGTGCACGCGTTCAACGAGACGACTCCCCGCTCCAGTGTTGGCACCAACGCCTACAAGGATTTTCTTTGGCGGGATACCACCGTCCGGAAGGGAGATCTGAGCAGCTTCCGGCTGTCTCACATCAGCCCCGGGCCGGGATACGTGTACGCCCGCAGTTCGTGGGACGACGACGCAACGTACTTCTTCTTCAAGTGCGGCGACCGCTTCACCGCCCATCAGCACTTGGACATCGGGCACTTCCTGATCTACAAATACGAAGAGCTGGCGGGCGACGGCGGCCACTACGACGAATTCGGCACGACGCATGATGTGAACTACCACCTACGGACGATCGCGCACAGCACCATCCTCGTCTGCGACCCGGCCGAGACGTGGCCCGGCATCCGGGCCGGCAAGGTCACCGGCAATGATGGCGGTCAGCGTCACAACTGGCCGCACCACAACGGCGCCGTGGTCGATCCGGCTCAATGGCTGCACGAGCGGAATCTCTATGACATTGCGGATCTGGTGGCGTTTGAGGACACGGGAGCGTATGTATACGTCGCGGGCGATTGCACGCGAGCCTACGCACCGCAGAAGCTCTCCTGCTTCACACGACAGATCGTCTTTCTCCGACCGGGCACGTTCATCATCTTCGACCGGGTCTGCTCCACTAAGCCCGAGTTCAAGAAGACCTGGCTGCTGCAAGCGATGAAACCGCCGTTCGCTGTGTCGCGGGCTTCCAGCCCGCGATCCGAGGGCGGGACGCCCTCGACACAACTGCCGACCGCCGCATTCGGCCGTCTGGTTGTGACCAACGGCAAGGGCCGTCTATTCCTCCAAATGCTGCTGCCGGAGAATCCGGAGGTTCATCTGATCACCGGCGCCGACCTCTACGCCTACGGCGGCCGCAGCTATCCTCCCTCGCGGAACACCGGCCCAGCCCCGGAGTGCCGGATTGAGGTTTCGCCGACGCAGCCGAATACGATGGACTATTTCCTCCATGTGCTCACGGCCACCGGTGCGGAAGTCACCAACGTGAACAGTGCGACCGCGACGGTCACGGATGCATTGGTGCAGGTCAAGGTGGACGCGGCAACCGTCACGTTCAGCAAGGACCGCGTAGGCGGGAGCATCGAACTGGCCGGACACACGGCGGCCCTGACCCAGAGTGTGACCTTGCCGTATGGACCGCGATAAAGAGTCGAAGAAGCCGTTGTTCTTCGAGTGGCAGCCTCAAGCGCAGCTTGGGGATGGCTTGCCCCACGAACGGGAATCCGCCCATGACCAAAGCCCAGCCATCCCCAAGGCCTTCGGCCTTGAGGCTGCCACCCGGTAAACCCTGGCGAAATGCGAGTGTGGGACGTGAGGGATGCTTCGGACATATTCTATGAGGAGAGTCAAATATGGACATGGACATAGCGGGTCGAACGCTGGAACTTGTCAACGGCGACATCACGGAGATGGACACGGACGCCATCGTCAATGCGGCCAATGCCCGACTGGTCCTGGGAGGGGGCGTGGCCGGGGCAATCCGGAGAAAGGGCGGCCCCCAGATCCAGGAGGAGTGCGATCGGATCGGCGGCACGTTCGTCGGGGGGGCCGTCCTCACCACGGGCGGCCAGCTCAAAGCACGCCACGTCATCCACGCCGTCGGGCCGCAGATGGGTGAAGGGGACGAAGACGAGAAGCTCCGCAGCGCCACGCGCAATTCGCTCCAAGTCGCCGATGAGCACGGCCTCAAGAGTATCGCCTTTCCGGCCATCAGCAGCGGGATTTTCGGTTTTCCGATCCAAAGGTGCGCCGAGATCATGCTGGCCACGGCGGTCGAGTACCTGCGGGGCGACACGGGGCTCGAACGTGTCGTCTTTTGCCTGTTCGGACGGGACAGCTACGACGTATTTGCCCGGCAGCTTCGGCGGATGACCGGTGCGCGACAATAACCGCCGTTTTCGATTGACTTACGATCCTTGCCGACTATAATGAGAAGTGTGGTCTGAGCCCCCGATGCTGAGTATGGTACAATTTTGTCGAGAATACCCGGCGTGGAGACAAGGTTCAACGTCTTTGAGATTCTTCAGATCGCCGAGCAGGTAGAGCATAAGGGCGCCAAGTTCTACTTCAAGGCCGCCGAGCTATTTGCGGATGCCGACCTCCGTGACCTTCTCTACCGGCTGGCCACCTGGAAGGCCAAGCACGAGAAGATCTGGGCCCGTATGAGGAAGCGGTTCTCCGAGAAGACCGGCGAATTCGGCACGTTCGATCCCGACAACTACGTGCTCTCTAATCCCCAGGTGATGTCGGCCTTGGCGGGATCGAGCACGCAAATGGGGGCCACCGACCGGCTCACCGGCAAGGAGGACCGGCGGCAGATCCTCAAAGACGCGATCCGGCGCTCCAATGAAGACATCGTCTTCTACGGAGGCCTCAAGGATTTTGCCCGCGACCCGGCCAGCGAAGACACCCTCGACCGAATCATTCGCGAGGAGAGCCGACAGACGCAGCTTCTTCAGGCGGAGCTAAAGCGGGGGTAGGCTCCGCGCGGCTGGCGCTCGGCGGCTTCTCGAACTCGCCGGCGAGAAGGTTGGCAATCGGTCTGAGCGTGTCGAACTGCATCATGACGATGCGCATGGCAGCCATGATCGGAGTCGCCAGGAACATTCCCACGATGCCCCAGAGGAGACCCCAGAACGACAGCGCCAGCAGAATGGTTACCGGATGCAGGTCCAGTCCCTCCCCCATCAACTTGGGCTCGATGATATTGCCGATGATGTTGTGGATGGCGCCCGGGATGACCACCACCAGGACCACCGGCCAAAGGGACTGAAACTGCGCCACGGCCAGGGGGATCGGCAGCACCGTCACGATGATCGGACCGATGGCGGGAATGAAGTTGACCAGGAATGCCAGGACCCCAAAGACCCCGGCCAGTTCCAGGCCGATGATGGCCAGCGAAGCCCAAACCAAGACGCCAACGGCCGCCGAGGTGATGACCTTCGTGCCCAGGTACCGGCGGATCTTCCGGACGACATCGGTGTAGACCTGGGAATGCTCGGCATACGGATCGTGGCCGGCCAGGAGGAAGATGACGAAGATGCAGACAAACAGCACGCCGGAGAGGAGCCCGAAAATCGTCCCGACCGTGTTCCTCAGCATGTTGAACATCTGGTTGGCCATATCGCGGACCGCCTGCCTGGCATTGGCGATCAGGTCTTCGACGATCTGTCGGGTATCAATGTGCCATTGGCTTTTCGCCACATTGTTGGGCTCGGCGTTGGCGTCGGCGACCGCATTGGAGTCCTTGGCCACCGCCCGCGTCGGCAGTGTCTCGCCTTCGGGGCGCGGACGGGCGGCCTGCGGCGCAGCCTTCGAGGCGGCCGCTTTGTCGATACCCTTGGTGGAGGCCGAAGGGCTTGGTGGCGGGCCGGGGTTCAGCAGCACCGAATTGTCGAAACCCTTGGCCTTGGGCAGCGGCGGCGGACTTGCATGCGCGCGCACATCCAGGACTCCCGGCTTGTCGGCGTCCTTGACCACGGGAAACAACTCAATCGTCTCCGGCTTGCTCTCGACCGGCTCAACGTCGTTGGGTGCTGTCGTCAGCGGCGTCTTGGGCGTCTCCGGCACCACGAGCGGTGGCGGCTCCGGCAGTTTGTAGACGTACGCCAGCGGGGTGAGAAGCTTGTTGGCCAAATTGGCAAAACTGGCGCTGTACTCCCCGGCCGTGTAGGCGATGGTCCGAATCGCCTGCGCGACAAACAGGGAAACCAGGGCAATGACGGACAAGACCACGAGCAGCGTAACGATAATGGCGATCACCCGGGGCAGCCGCAACCGTCGGACCTGGAAATCCTCGATCGGAGCGACCAGGGCCACGATAAACAGGGCCACGACAAAAGGAATCATGACGGTCCGTGTATAGATCAGCGCGCCCGCCAGGGCCACCACGGCCAAGATCACCAGCGACACCGTGATCAGCCAGTTCTGTTCCTTGTGCTCGTGTACCATGCCTGTCCTGAGATTCTTCCCGGTAATCATACTCGTCCCATCCGCGGCTGCTCCTAACGACACCGAATCAGCTTGTGATTGTCGATCTCGAGTTGGGGCAGATGCTTATGCAGATCTTCCACGAACCGCTGCCCATCTTTCCAGTACCCCGCGGTAGGTTTCAGGCTGGCGCTGAACCCGACGAAGTACTCGTTCATGCGCTCCATCAACAGTTCGCGGAGATACTTGCTGACCATGGAGGCCAGCGAGACCGGCAGGTACCGGTCGTCCGCCTCGACCTCAAAACTCAGCCGGACCAGCCTGCCGGCGGTCCGCAATTCATAGACACTGGCTTGGGGACTCTCGTCCACGATGCGCAAATCCATCCCGGAGAAGCTCCGGAGCAGGTTCTCGCGATAATGGGCGCGGCCCCCCTGCCGATCCACCAGGATGTAGACCACCTCGTCGGAGAATCGGTTCAGGAGGTCTTGAATGAGCTGCGTTACGGCGATGAACAGGACCTGCGCCTTGTTCTTCACGTGGCTGACCATGTGATTGTAGTAGGCGACGTCGAGGCAGCAGCTTCGTAGGTGCACCAGCTTCGCGCCCTGGGCCTGGGCGTCGTCGGCAAAGACCTTGGCCGCGATCTTCCCATCGGTCGGCCCGCCCGTCAGACCGCACTGCGGCATCTTTTGGTACCACGGATACTCCAGCAGTCGCGGCAGGCAATCCGGGCACAGTGATGTCAGCAGTTCGGTCAGATTGGCCGGTTCCTGCTTGAGGCATTGCAGCACGGCCAAAACCGTGCGCTCCAAGTGGCCGACACCCTCGTCCCGATGGTATGCCTTCTTGCTATCCGCGATCAGCAGCCGGCCGCCGAGGTGCTTGCGCGTCTTGCCCACGCTGCGCTGGAAGACTTGCCAGAGGTCCGACCCCAGAAGCTCCGGCTGGACGGAGAAGGTACTGCACGAGACGAGCAACGGCCCCAGCAGTGGCCCGAACCCCGCTTCATCTATGCCCGCCAGAATCGCCACGTGTGCCGCCTCGGCCTTTCCTGATGCCGTCCCTGGTCCCACCGGACGTGTCGTAACAGAGCCACAATCCGCAACTTACGCCATCATAGGAAAATAGGGCATTTTGTCAATGATGAACGTCCGGCCCAATTCCGGCTGGCAGCCTGCTTCCCGCTTGAAAGCCCCTTGGTTGTCGGGTAGATTCTTCCCAGCGGAAAGGAACAGCCGTGGTGGAAACAAGCGGAGAATGCCGAATGAGACCGAAACCGCACTGGGCCGCATTCCCGGATTGGGGATTCCGCGGGCTGCTGGTCGTCTGTACCTGGCCCTCCCTCTTTGCCACCTTCGCCCTTACCGTCGTCTTTGCCCAACATCCTCACAGTTGGACGCTGGCGATGGGGAGCTGTCTGCCGGGGCTTTTGGCCTGCATTGTGCTGATGCTGCCGTGGCGGATTCTGTTCCGCAACGGCGCGACAAAAGCGTTGACGCTGGTGGCGGCCTGCGTTGCGGCGCACCAGGTCTACGGCTCTTTCAGCATCTGGAAAGGAACGATAGCCCCCTCTCCTCGCTTCGTGTTCTGCTGCATCGTGCTTGCCGTCGGTACGGCGTCGCTGGTCCTGTACGTGCGCCGGATGCAGCGGAAGGTCCTGCCCATCGCCCTGAGCCTGTTGCCGGTGCTCGTGTGCTTTGTCTTCGGCAGCGGAGATCCGCAGTGGTCGCGGTGGATCTTCGTCTGGCAGGTGCACTATTCGCCTTGGAGGACGGACGCCGAGAATCTGCCGACCAACCGGGCCCAGGTCCGCTTCGGGCTCCCGAAATACACGGAATGGGATGCCCGCGGCCGCAAATCTCGGGAATGGACGCACCCCAACGGCGAGTTGCTCCGGACCGAGTATTACCCGGATGGGCAGAAGCGGATGGAAGGCCTCTATGCCGAGGATCAGTTCAGCACCCGGTGGTATCCCGACGGCCGGATGAAGGATCAGTACGACCGTCAGACCCGGCGGAAACGGGCCTGGGACCCCAACGGCACCCCACGCGAGGGAGAAGTCACCTCCACTTTCCCCGGCACGGACAAAGTACAATCTGTGTGCCACTACAGAGACGGGTACTTCGACGGCGTACACCGCTATTGGTACCCCCACGGCAACCAGGTCATGTACGAGGCGCACTACCGCGACGGTCGAATGGATGGCGTCGCGAGAAGGTGGAGTACTGAGGGTGTGCTGGAGACGGAAGAGAACTACGTTGACGGCTATCGCCACGGGCCCCGGCGGTGGTTGCGCCGCGATGGTTCCCTCGAATGGGAGGAGATCTATGTGGCCGGTGTTCAGCAAGGACCAAGGGAAATGTACCCCAAGCCCAGGTGAGCCGAAACGACCATCTACAAACTCCGGGAGGCAACACCAATGTCATTTCTCAAGAGGTTGTTCGCAAAGGACAGGAGAGCATCTGAGCCCAAGTTCGAGAACTACAGAATCAAAACGGGTTACACCAATGTCGGGCACGTCCCATACGCCTCCATTGAAGAGTTCTTTGCACTTGGGGCTACCGGTGCTACCCACGATGAGGCGATCTGGAATCTCAGGCGGGAATTCGAGAAGCGCGTCGCGTGCATGAAAGAAAGGGGAGAACCGATTCCTCTCCCTGGAAGCGGCAAAGGCAGAGCTCGGTTTGCGTCCAATGATGAGATTGAGGCTCTTCGCCCTCTGGTGGATGAGTTCTGGACGGAGATACTGGGTACATCTTACGCCACATCGTTCGTCTCGAATGAGAGTCGGTTGTCCACATGGGATCACTATCTCCCTGGCGGACGCGCGGAGCTGATTCTGAAAGTCAAAGACAGATACGGTGTGGATATCTCGCCTTACTACGATGAACCAATTCCGACCGTTCTGCAGCGGATTCGAGGTGCCTCCGGGTAAACGTTCAAGGTGAGCTTTCTCTGTTCTTGGCGTCTTGGCGAGGGTCACGGGCCAGCGTAGCGACCGGGACTTGTTGCGTAGGCATTCTGCCTGTGCTACACTGCCGCAAAAGTCCTCGGTAAGGAGAGAATCATGTTGATTGTCCATGTGCATGTGCATGTCAAGGCGGACCAGGTAGAGGCGTTCCGGGCCGCGAGCATCGAGAATGCCAAGGAGAGCGTCAGGGAACCGGGCGTGGCCCGCTTCGATGTCATTCAGCAGCAGGAGGATCCGACGCGCTTCATCCTGGTGGAGGTCTATCGCTCGCCGAACGATCCGGCCCACCACAAGGAGACCACCCACTATCAGAAGTGGCGTGACACCGTCGAAGGGATGATGGAGGAGCCCCGCGCCAGCGTGAAATTCACCAACGTGTTTCCCGGCCCGGACGGCTGGGACTACATGAACGTGTAGCCATCCGAGGACTCGTCAGACCCAGAACGGTTACGCGGCTCGCTTCCGTTTGTAGTGACGCCGTAAGGCGTTTCTCTCTCTATGCCCTTACGGGCACACTACCAACGAGCATCGCAACCGCCGCCGCATGACAGCCGCTACGGCAGCCTGACAGAAAGGCGCAAGGCCGTTTATGAAGTTCGAATTCTCCACCGCCGGCAGGATCAGATTCGGCCCGGGGGTTTGCGATCAGATTCCGGACCTGGTCGCGGGGTTCGGCCAACGGGCTTTCCTGGTGTTGGGCAGTACGCCGAACCGCATCAGCGGCATTCTGAACCAGCTCGCCTCTCGCGGCGTCACTTGGCAAAGCTTCCGCGTGACCGCCGAACCCACGACGAATCTGGCTCAGGCGGCGACCACGGCGGCTCGTGACGCAGGAGCCCAGGTCGTACTCGCCATCGGCGGCGGCAGCATCCTTGACACGGGAAAGGTTGTCGCCGCCCTGCTGACCAACCAGGGCGATCTGTCGGATTACCTGGAGGTCGTGGGCCAGGGCCGGCCGCTCCAGAATCCGGCGGCTCCCTGCCTCGCGGTGCCCACGACTGCCGGCACGGGCGCCGAGGTCGCGTACAATGCGGTCCTCGGGGTCCCGGATCGGCAGGTCAAGGTGAGCGTCCGCAGCCCTCTGATGCTCCCGCGCTGGGCCATCGTTGACCCGGTGCTGACCTACTCGATGCCACCGGCACTGACGGCGAGCACCGGCCTGGACGCCCTGACCCAACTGATCGAGGCCTTCGTCTCCAACAAGGCCAATCCGCTGACGGATGGCATCTGCCGCGAAGGCTTGCTGCGGGCCGGCCGATCCCTGCGACGCGCTTTTGACCATGGCGACGACGCCGACGCCCGCGAGGACATGTCCTTGGCGAGCCTCTTGGGCGGCATGGCGCTGGCGAACGCCAAGCTCGGTGCGGTCCACGGCTTCGCCGGACCGCTGGGCGGACAGACCCGCGCCCCGCACGGCGTAATCTGCGGCAAGCTCCTGCCCTACGTCATGCAAGCGAACGTGCGGGCCTTGCGGGACCGGGCCGCCGCTTCCGGGGCTCTGGCCCGCTTCGATGAAATCGGCCGCATCCTCACCGGCAAGAGCACGGCAGGCGCATCGGACGCCGTGACCTGGATCGAGGAGCTCTGCACCGCTTTGAATCTGCCCGGACTTCGCCGGTATGGCCTTTCCGAGGCCGATTTCCCGGCTGTGGTAGCCAAAGCCAAGTGTGCCAGTAGCATGAAGGGCAATCCCATTGAGTTGCACGATGACGAGCTGACCCAAATCCTCCAGCAGGCCATCGATTGACGGAGTTGCCAAACGCGTCACGGCGTCTAATCTTATCCCCGTCGGCTGTTGCGTGGCTGGGTGGCTCCACTGGAACAGGCTCTACGACTGGCCGTCGGGCTTGGCGATCTCGCGGAACGGCACCTCGACTTCCTTGCTGTCCACAAACACCACAATCGTGCCGCGGCTTTTCCGCACGCGTTCGACGATCCCCTCTCTCCGGAAGGGGACGACGTAGACGGTATCGCCCCGGCGCAGGGCCGCGACAAACTCGCTGTGTCGCTGCGCCAGCGGTGTGCTGGCGGCCAACTCAGCCACTTTGCCGGCCAACTCCTGCGCCTTTTGGCTCCAAGTGCCCGGGGCGTTCTGCATCTCGGTGGCAAACTCCTCGGCCAGCCGGCGGACCGCCTGCATGGAGGTGTCGATCTCCTGATCCGCCTGGCCGCGCAGCCGCCGGCCTTCATCCTCGACGCGTTGGAGTCTCTCAGCCGCCTCCACTCGTGTGGCGTCTGCTTCATCGAGTAGCGACTGGGCCTCCGAACGTTTGCGTTCTGCATCTTCCCGGGTCGCCTGAATCTGGTTGATCAGCTCGGAGGTGCCGTCGGATTCCGTTGCCAGAAGCGAACTGGCCTTGCCGATCACGTCCTTTGGCATGCCAAGCCGTTTGGCAATCACGAGGGCGTTGCTGCTGCCCGGCGTCCCGATCATCAAGCGATAGGTTGGTTTCAGAGTCTCCACATCGAATTGGACGGAGGCATTCTGGGCCCGGGGGGCCGTATAGGCGAACGACTTGAGTTGTCCCAAGTGGGTCGTCGCGACGACCTTGCCGGCCTGACGCATCAGCTTCTCCAGGATGGCAGTTGCCAGGACGGCTCCCTCGATGGGATCGGTCCCCGCGCCGAGCTCGTCGAGCAGAACCAGCGTGCCGTCGTTGGTCCGTTCGAGAATCCTGACGATCTGGCCCATGTGGGCGGAAAACGTGCTCAGGCTCTGCTGGATGCTCTGCTCGTCGCCAATATCCGCGAAAACCTGGTGAAAGACCGACAGTCGCGAGCCGGCCCGTGCCGGGATGTGCATACCGCTCTGGGCCATGACCGTGAGCAACCCGATGGTCTTGAGCACGACGGTTTTGCCGCCGGTATTCGGACCCGTGACCAGCAGCAGGTCGAAATCATCGCCCAGGCGCACGTCGATGGGCACGACCTCATCCGCCAATTGCGTCACCTGGCAGTTCCTCTGCCGGGCGGTCAGTTGCAGCAGCAATGGATGGCGGGCTTGACGCAGGTTGAGTGCTGCATCCGTGTCCAGATCGGGCGGACTCATGCCGTAGGCGATGCTGAACCTCGCCTTCGCATAGGTCAGATCGACCAGAGCGAGCATCTTGACGCTGTCGAGAACCGCCTCTTGTTGGTCGAGGATCATCTTCGTGAGCGTCCACAGAATGCGGCCGACCTCCTTCTTCTCCTCGAACACCGCATCTTCCAGGTCGTTGCTCAGCTCGACCAACTCATCCGGCTCGATGAACAGGGTCGCACCGGTGTTCGACCGGTCGAGGACGGTCCCCCGGACGAAGCTGCGATAGTGGGCTTTGACGGCGACTACAGGACGGCCGTGCCGCATGAGGAAGTTCTCGTTCTCGATGGCCTTCCGCATGGCCGGCGACGCGATGATGCTCATGAATTTCTGATGGATCGTCTCGCTCAGTTGCCCGATCCGGCGTCGAATTCCTTTGAGCTTCTCGGAGGCGTCGTCCCGCACGCGCTTATCGCCGCCGATGCAGCGGCCGATCTCGTCTACGGTCGGCTGGAAATCGCCGAGCTTCTCGCCCATAGCGCAGAGGTGGCTGCTCTCCCCGGGTTCCAGATTCGTGAGAAAGAGCCGCAGTCTGCCGCTGGCGGCCAATGTATCGGAGATTTCGAGCAGTTCGGGCGGCTCCAGCACGGTCTGCTTCTTGCCGAACTCCTTCAGCACGGGCCGGATATCCCGCAGACCCGCCATCGGGACTCGCTCGCCCCGGTCCAGCACTCTAGTCAACTCGGTGGTCTCTGCCATCCGGGCCTGCACCCAGCGGCTATCCACCGACGGATACAGCGTCTTCGCCGCATCGCGCCCCAAATCGCTCGCCGCAAACGACGCGAGGATGGTCTTGACCTCCTCGAATTCCAGCACTCGGAGCGTATGTTCGTCTATTCTCTTACCGGCCATTCACCTCGACTCCGCAGCCGCAAGCCCAACCGGCCTCGCGAGCCGCGCCGAATCCAACTCTAAAAGCATGCGTTTGAGGGCATTATATTATACCACATTTGCCCCGCAGCGGGCGTGTAAGAAGGAACGCAGTGTCTCGCCGGCATCGTCAGCGGAGTCTTGTCTTCTTGCGCGAATTCTGGATGGTAGTTCTGTGTTTGGCGCAGGGCAAGCTACCAGCAGGCTTATCGATGCGCACGCTCTACGTCCAGGCTGGTGGCATTCGCCAGGGGAATCTCCTTGATCCTGCTGGTAGCCGCAAAGCAGTAAACGCCCTTGGTCGCGGCCGAAAGCCACGCTGGGTGATTGGTGCGATTCGTTGTTTCCAATCCTGCTTTTCACCTGTCACGTGTCACTTTTCCCTTGTGGCCTCTGCACCCATCCGCCATAATCCTCCTCAGAGAAACACTCCCGATGAAGCTGCGACGAAGGAGTTGGAGCCCGATGCGGACTCGACACATGTGGTGAGGTCGAGATGAGTGGGATGGCCGGTGATGCCCGAGGGCCGAGAGAAAAGCAAGATGAGACGAGGTGAGCGTAGGTTGCGATGCCCAGCATTGCCCACTGCACAAAGAGTAAGAGTGTGACCCTAATCGCCCGCGTCTTCTGGAAGGAATATGAATGGGAAAATATCAGGTAGGAATGTACGACTATCTCCCCGTTCCTCAGCGCAAAGACTCTCCCCCTCCAGAAATTAGAGTGCAAGATTTTGCAGTTGAGCAAGATGCGGTCTCATTCGCAAGAGCGCAAAAGGACGACTACGGAGTTGTCTGCGTCAAGAATGAGTCCGGCCAAGTGATTCTCTGTTTCAAAGATGGTCAGCGGTGCGATAGTAACCGCGCCGAGCGGACGGCAGAGTGAGAAGCCAGGCACAGCCACTTATTAAGGATAGCAAGGATCGTGTATTATCACCAATGGTCGCCGGTTTTCGGCGGTCTTGTCGAAACCGCCCTTGATCCTGCTGGCTGCTTAAGAGCCTCTATCAGAATAAATGTTGGGGTCCTCCCCTGTCACCCCCGCGCAGGCGAGGGTCCAGGAAAGTCGCGGCGTTCCTGGATTCCCGCCTGCGCGGGAATGACAAGAGGCAGCAGCCTTCCGCTGAACCATCATTGTGTTAGAGGCTCTAAGAACGATATGCGTGTCGGCTTAAGGAATAGGAGGAACTCGGGTGATGCACGCTCAACCGGCGTAAGTCGCCAGCACGGAGTATCCCATGAAATTCACAATACCGTTCGTTGGGTGGTATCTGGTCGTGTTCGTCGATATCCTTGGCCAGAGCAGATCGCTGAGCCAGATAGATAGCCTGCCTGACGAGGCTGACGGCGCGCAGATGAAGGAATTTCAGTCATTGCTTCAAGGCACGGCGGGCACAGTGTTTCGCTTACGCCAGTGTTTCGAAGAGTACTTCAAACGCACACCCCTTTCCCTTTACCGCAGCGATTTGCCGGGGGAGCAATCTACAAGTAGTCCGTTGATCTCGCATGCCTTCTCGGATTACGTAGTATTTGCCTTGTCTCTGAATGACGGTGCCAATAAGGTTCCCATGGCAAGTGCTTATGAATTGCTCTACTCAGCAGCGGTGACATTCTTGACGATGCTGAGTCAGGGGCACGCCATTCGCGGTGGGGCGGAGGTCGGAGTCGGCTGGCCACTTTGTGAAGGAGAAGTCTACGGTCCCGCACTTTCCCGTGCTCATTTGCTTGAGAGCAACGTTGCTCAATACCCACGAATAGTCGTCGGAGATGAACTTGTCAGGTATATTGAACAAGAACGGGTCAAACAGGGGAGCGATCGTTTCACTACTTTGGGCAGAGAGTACGCGGAACTGTGTGTGCAACTCACAGCCACAGACCACGATGGTTCCAGGTTTCTCGATTACCTCGGCCAAGGTTTCCCCGCCATCACGGGGACACCGGGACAGGAAGGAATCAAGATGGCATACCACTTTGTGGTCAAAGAGTATCAGGAATACCAGAGGAAAAGAGACACCAAGCTGGCATTGCGTTATGCATTGCTCCGGGAGTATTTCGAGCGTCGGCTTCGAGGGGAAACCTGGATGACTTTCGAGGATTACCAGCAATAGCCGGGTAAGCCACGAATGGCGCAACCTCGGAGGGTCAGTCGTTAAGTCTAGCTTTAACGAATATTCTGCTTATCAGTGTCGTTAAATCGTTTTACCGAATAGTCGGCAGAGCTCGCCCTACCGCCGTCGACCGGACACTGGCCCCGTGAGGAAACGCGTGCAGCGCGTGCTATGGAATATCTGAGGAGAGAACCCGGATGCAGTCACTGCAAACAAGATAGGAGGGCTAATCGCTGTGGGCGCTTTCGAGAAACTTGATGAGGTTGTAGACGGCGAGGTTGTAGGGGACGCCGACTCCGTGCTCTTGGGCGAGATGGATCACGGCGCCGTTGAGAGCTTCGATCTCCGTTCGCTTGCCGGCGGCGATGTCCTGGAGCGTTGACGATTTGTGCTCGGCGGTGTCGGGGACCAGTCTGCTATAGAAGACTTCGAGGAACTGCCTGGGCTCCGACCAGTGGGTTCGATAGCCGGCGGCGACCATCACCGCAAAGACCTCTTCGATGATTCGGTCCATCAATGACCTCGTGGAGGCGGCCTCGGCCAAAGCGCCGTAGGGCACGCCCAGAATCGCCCCGAGCGGGTTGAGGGCACAGTTGTAGAGCATCTTCGCCCACAGGTCCTTCTCGATGGCATCGGTGCTTTCGCACGGTATGCCGCCTTCCCGGATAGCCCGGCATAGCGGCTCAATGATAGACAGGTCTGTCGAGAACAGGCTCCCCACGTGAATGGCATCGGCGTGGACCGTGATCTCCACCTCGTTCGGCCGGGGCCGGCGAAACCCTGTAATGACCCGGGCGTTGTAGATCCTGCCTTTCTCGAAATGGGCGGAGAAGGCTTCGGCATTGCCCCAACCGTTCTGAAAGAGCACGAGCCCGCTGTCGTGGCCGATGCGGTTCTCGTGTTGGGCGAGGTCCTGCGCCGCTGAGGTGGAATCGAAGGACTTCGTGCAGATGAGCACGAGATCGTACGATCCACCGGTCAGTTCATGCAGCGAGGCGCAACAGCCGAAAGAGTCCGGTTTCGCATGAACGCGCCCGAAGATGCCGGTTCGGAGCAAACCGTTGCTTTGGAGGGCAGCCACGGTCTCGGGACGCGCGATGATATCGACACGGTTGCCCGGCCGGATCAGGCAGCTCGCGATGCCCAGCCCTACCGCTCCCCCGCCGTAGATCAGCATGTCCATACGCTACTTCACGCCGAGCCTTTCTCGCAGGACATGAAGGTTCAGCACGTCCTCGCGATTGTATTCGAGCAGTCTCTGCAGGGCCTCCGTATCGTTGTTGTTGAGGTAATCCCACCAGAGCCGCACGGCCATGTAGCCGTTCATGTCGGTCAGATGCCGGTCGATGCCGAGGCGGACCTCGACGGCTTTGAGGCCGCCTTTCAGGTCCTTGCGCCAGCAGTGGTACATCAGATCGGTATGGGCGAACTGCTGCCGCAGATCCAGGCCCAGCCTGCCCTTGATAAAGGGCAAATCGAACCGGCTCCCATTGTAGGTGTAAATCTCGTCCACGCCTTCGAGCAGGCCCAGTAGGCGGTCGGCGTTGATCTGGCCGCCGTAGAGCTGCCCGAACTGCGGGTGTTTGGCCCGCACCACCGCGATCCCGACGACCGTCAGGTCGCAATACTCGCAACTGAACCCGGTGGTCTCGATGTCCAGGTAGCCATAGCACTTCACCCGGCCATCGTTCTTTGCGTCTATCGTCAAAGAGTTGCGCGGCTCGTTTCGTCCGGCGGTTGTGTTGGGCGTAGCGTGCGCCGCTCGACGATCCACGCAACCGCAACCGCTCCTCTCAACGCTGTTTCCTTCTGTGGGCCGACAGAATCGCTGCATGCTCATCGCAGAACTCCTTTCTGTCACAGTCCCGACAATGTGAACCGCGCCAGATTCCATCGAATTGTTCCATAATTTCTTCGATCAGCGCCGGATCGGTGGTCACGAGGCCGGATTCGAAATTGCGCCGGCGTTCGCTCTTGGCCCCGACGCCGGCGCCCGTGAGATTGGCGCTGCCGGAGTAGGCGAATTCACCGTCCACGACGGCGCACTTGAGGTGGACCCGCGGGCAAAGCATCCGCTCCAGCCCTTGCGAAAGGTTGCGGTACCGGTCGAAGTCCCGGCGAAACGCCGGACCAGGTTCTTTCGCGTGCAACAGGCGAATTTCCACCTTGCGCCGGGCCAAGTCCGACAGGATCTCCAGGAAAGGGACCATTTTCCCCTGCTTATGGACGTGCAGATCCTTGAGGTCCGCCGTCGCCAGCCAGAGCAGCCGCTTCGCTTTGGGAATGGCCTCGCAGATGACCTCTTCGTAAATCTCTCGATCTGTCACAAATTTTAGCATGGGTATCCCGAGCGGCGCACCGCCCCAGAATCCGACATCGCCAAGCCCAGTGTACCGGTGGTCTTTACGGTTTTCAACACCGAAGGAGATCCATCGTCGCGTAATCGGGCCCATTTCCTGCCATTTTTCCCGTCCGTACGTTTGGATTTTGACGGGACTGAGTTACATTCTATGTAGCGGCCGTCTTGCCAAGGGAACGACTTCCGATAAAGTCTGATGCAGAAAGCCAAGGCGGCGGCGGGAAACGAGGGGGCCTCGTATGGCAACGCAGAACCTGTCCGAGCATGTTCTTCTGATCACCCTGCCCGCAGAGCCACAGTCGAGCAGCGACCTCGAGGTCGTGACGCGATCGACGCATCCGGGGTCGCAGCGCGATGTGATCGTGGATTTCACGCTCGTGGAGATCCTGCCCTCAGCGACGATCTGTAATCTGATCATCCTGGAGCGAGCGCTAAGCGCGGCGGGCCACCAGCTTGTTCTGTGCTCGGTCTCACCGGGCGTCAAGACGATCTTCCGGCGGGTGGGCCTCCACAAGCTCTTCCGATTCGCCGACGACGAGCTGGCCGCCATGCAAGCGCTGGACCGTGGGGAGTGCGCCTATCCGTAGGGGATGAACCGGCAGACGTCGGACGGTCGCGCGGCTCGTTTCGCCAGTCCGTGGCATCACATGGCGCCAGCGCCGCTCCACGAACCACGCCACCGTAACGAGCGTCGCAGCCGCAACCGCTTCAGGAGACCGATTAGAGCCATTCGTCGATCATGGCGTCGGCCTGGCCAGGCAGAATCCCGGTGAGCCACACCAGATCGACGATGCTAAACCGCTTGCGGATCTCGTGCATGTGCAGGATGGCCGACTTGATCCGCTCCCGCGAGCAGCCGATGTCGGCGCTCGTGACGGCGGCGCCGGCACGCCGGAGCCAGCTCTGAATCGTCTCGGGCCTCTTTACCTGGGCCGCAATCGCTGCCCGGAGCTGATCCCACACCTCTCGCTGCGCGAGCTTGTGCCGGATCGACTCCAGCCGCGGCTGCTTCAACGCGTACTGCTCGGCAACGGCCTTGGCTACCGAGGGCACGGACCAGAAACGCTCGTCAACCGCGGGCGGCAAGGACTGTAGCGCGGGAGTGTCGGTCGCCAGCACTCTTTGGTAGAGGGCGGCCGAAAAGAGCGTGCCGATGCCGACTTGGCGGCCGTGCAGATCGTGGCGCTCCCCGCGTACTTGTGCCATCATGTCCAGCGTGTGGCTCAGCAGATGCTCGCCGCCGCTGGCAGGGGCGCTGGTGCCCACGAGGGTCATGGCCATGCCGGTCCAGAAGAGGGCCTCAAACAAGCCGCGGATCGCTTCCCTCCTGCCGTCCCGGATGTCCTCGGGGTGATCGAGGTACAAAGGTTCGATGCCGGCCGCAATACTCGCACAGAATTTGCAGTAGTATTCATCCAAGAGAAGGCGATTCACGACCCAATCGGTATTGCTCTGGTGCTTGGCGATCGTGTCGCCAAAGCCCGCGGCGGTCATCTCACGCGGCGCCTGCTCGATCACAGCCGGCTCGGCGAGGACCGCCACCGGCGGTTGGGCCTCGATGAGCAGCTTCACACCGGCGACGGTAGGCGCCACGTTAGCGGAGGAGTAACCGTTCATGGAAGCGGCAGTCGCCACGACCAGATAGGGTACGCCCAACTGGAAGGAGGCCCACTTGCACAGGTCATTGATCACGCCGCTTCCGACAGCCACGACCAGATCCGTGTGCATGCCCCGCAACTGCTCGACCAGCGGCCGAACCGTCACGTCGTCGCAGACCGGCCCGCTGTTTCGCTGATCGGGAACGATCACCTGGCCGACCTCGCCTCCTGCCTTCTTCAGCACCTCCGCGGCCTGCCGGCCGCAGACGTTCCACGTACGCTCATCGGCGACAACGACCGTGCGGTGCGCCCTGCCGTCGCTTTGCCGGACGATCTCGGGCAACGTATCGACCGCACCAGCTTCATAGAGAAACCTGCGGACCGGCACGTGGTGCTCTCTGCCGCAGTCGCAGGCGAAACTCGTTCCCAGTAATCCCAATAGCTCCATGTCACGAAACCCAATAGACGCTCTGATGATGGTTCCCGGAATCAATGTAAGGCAACTACGCTCATCGGTCAATCCATCCCTGCGACACAGGGCCAGCGTGGAGTCCTTCGGCCGCACTGCCCCGTATGTCATTGCGAGCGGAGCGAAGCAATCTCCCATCCCACGGGGTTGAGATTGCTTCGTCGCTGCGCTCCGCGCAATGACATACACACGATCTGTCAGGCGATTTGGCGTTGGTCCTGTGCGACAGCCTCGAAGCAGGGCAATTGCCTGTACGCCTCGATAGCCCCTGAGGGAGCGGTGCGTGGTACGCACCCTACGAAGGACGCAGGGCCCCCAGCCCGTAGGGTGCGCATCACGCACCATCTTCAGATGAGGGCAAGGTTCCACAGGCGCACATGCGATAGCTCTGAGCCTCGAAGTTGTCCCGGCTGCTGGGACCACGCCGATGGTCCGCTGTTTGTCCTCGTGCTTTCGTGGGGCCCGCCTCACGACCCCTACGGGACGGCACCCGAAAAGTACAGAGTGCTCTTCAAACCCGAGGAGATCCGCTTACGACCGAATGTGCCGGAGGCAGACCGGGAGAAGGCCCGGCAGGCGCTGGCCGGCTACTACGCCCACATTGCCGCTCTTGACGATTGCGTTGGCGACCTTCTGCGAACCGTGTGCGATACCGGCGTCGAGAAGGATACCCTCTTTATCTTCACGTCAGATCACGGGGACATGCTATTCTCCCACGGCGGTCAGAACAAACAGCAACCATGGGATGAGTCGATCCGGGTGCCGTTTCTGCTGCGCTATCCCGCCCTGCTTGGCACCCAAGGCAGAACCATCGACATGCCGATCAATACGCCGGACACCCTGCCGACCTTGCTTGGCCTGAGCGACATCGCCGTCCCAGAGACGGTCGAAGGCGCCGATTTCTCCGGCGTTCTGACCGGCAAAGTGCCGATCTCGGATTACGCCGCACTGATTACCTGTCCCTCGCCCTTTGGCCAGTGGACGAGGGCCGGAGGCGGCCGGGAATACCGGGGCGTGCGAACCCGGCGGTATACCTACGTCCGCGATCTCAAAGGCCCCTGGCTACTCTACGACAACGAGCAGGACCCGTATCAACTCGACAACCTGTGCCACAAGCCCGAGCACGCGGCCCTCCAGGCGAGGCTGGAGGCGGTCTTATCGAAGAGGCTGAAGGGCACACACGATGAGTTCCTCTCCGGCGGGGATTACATCAAGAAGTGGGGTTACGAGGTGGACGAGTCAGGCACGGTGCGCTACACGAATTAGGGTAGTTCAGGCCAATCGCCCGCCTTGTCATGCTGAACGGAGTGAAGCATCTGGCCTCGGAGTGTTGCGTGCGACACGTTCACGTCGTAGCCCAGGTCCTTTGCTGCGCTCAGGATGACGATCGCGGTGCCGCACACGAGCCCCTCAGCATCCGCATCAGACGCGAGGATCCACCAACCGCCCCTCGCGCAGATTGATCGTCCGCGTCGCGAATTCCCTTGCTGCGTGGCCGTGCGTCGCCACGATCACGGTGCCCCCGCTTTGCTGGAAATCCTGCAGGTGCCGGAGAACGCCCTGGGCATTCTCTGCATCGAGATTCCCCGTAGGCTCGTCCGCCAGGATCAGCTTAGGCTGGTTGAGCAGAGCTCGGGCGATGGCCGTTCGCTGCTTCTCCCCGGCGCTCAATTCCGAGGGTCTATGCCCGAGGCGTTGCTGCAAGCCTAGCCGCTGCAGAAGCTCCTCCGCGCGGGCCTTCTGGCCGTTTCGTTTGACGGTCCCGGCTGCCAGTAGCGTATTTTCGAGGACGTTCAGGTACGGCACAAGGTGAAACATCTGGAACACAAAGCCGATGTTCTGGGCGCGGAACCAAGCACGAGCGGGACCGGCCAGCTCATAGATGTCACGATCCTCGAACCGTACCGTCCCTCGGCTGGGCCGCAGCATGGCGGCGATCATCATCAAGAGCGTCGTCTTGCCACTGCCGCTCGGCCCGCAGACCGCGACAAATTCGCCTTTGCCGATCTGGAGGCTCACGTTGTCGAGGGCCTTCACCTCTCCCGCCCGCGTTCGGTAGACCTTGCTCAAATCCTGGAGGGTCAGCATGATTATTCCTCCCTCAGCGTCGTCGCCGGATCGTAGGTTACGGCGATCACAGTGGGGACAAGACTGGCCAGCATGGCGAACAGAGGCGCCAGAAAGCACGACCGAACAAACAGAGACAGCTCCGGACGCAGCATGGTCTTGGCGGTGATCTCGAAGACGCCGGGGCCGAATTGCAGGCCCAATTCCGTGCCCAGTAGAAAGCCCGCCGCCGCCCCGACCAACCCCACCAGCAGTGCTTTGCCGAGGAACAAGAGACACACGACCGCCGTGTTGTACCCGAGAGCCCGCAACAGGCCGATCTCCGGCCGGCGGTCCCGCACGTTCATCACGGCCAGCACCCCGATCCACACGCCGCAGGCGATGATGACAAACGGCAGCAGCACGGCGAAGATATTGCGGATCATCTGCCTCTGCTTCGCCCGCGCGTTCGCCAGGGATTTGACTTGAAAGACCTGCGCTTCCGGCAGAATCGTGCCGATCTCTTTGCGCAGGGTGGCGACCGGATCGCCTTTCTCGAAGCAGAGGCAATCGACCGCCTTGATCCCCGTGATCTGTCCGGGCAGCCCCAGGATGTCTTGAGCATCCTTCAGACTGCACTGGATTCGCATGTCATCCAAGCCGCCGGACTCGGCCAGACAGCGCTCGACCTTCAGCTTCTTGCCATTGATATCAATCACATCGTCCTTCTGGATCGTAAGCACCTCGGCGATGCGGTGCCCGACGTAGGCCGTGCCTGGCTTGACAGTGAACGTCATCGCCTGCTTCTGCTGCCCCGGCGGGCATACCTCCGGGGCCAGGCCCGTGAGGACCACGTCCATGCCGCGCCACTTCATCTTGCCGTCGAGCGTCGCCAGAAGGTGGTTGTACGAGATACTGTTTTGTGCGGCGAGCTTCTGCAGATACGCCTCGGGCATCGTCTTGTCGGGAATCCCGATCATCAGAAAACCGCCGATGTCCGCATCCTTGGCGATGACGTGGACGTTGTAGCCCATGGACAGCATCAGGCGGGCCGTCTCACGCTCCGAGGCCTTGGATGCGGTGAAGAACGCCACGAGGAAAGCCACCGCGGTTGTCACGGCCAGCGCCGCCAGCAGAAAATTGACCTTTCGGTGCCAGACCTCTTTGAAAATCATGCGGGTGATGAACATGTTACTCCAGAGCACTTTCGGGAATATAGGCAAGCGAGGCTTGCATCGAGAAGCCACAGGTGCAGCCGGAGCTGGCCTCCGGGATCAGCACCAGGCCACCGGCCGGGATCATATTGATCCAGCACCCCGGCCGGGAGACCGTGTTGAACCGGATCGGACCGCCCTGCGGGCCGAGGTCGTACATCCACGGATTGGCGCCGCGCCAGAAGAGGCACTGGGCGGAAGCGGAGACGCCGCCGCAGCCGTTGCCCCGCCGGTCGAACTTCCAATCCTCGATCCTCTTGCCGGTACGGAGAGCGTAGGCGTACGGCCAGGCGTAGACGACCTCGCCGACGATGGTGGGCTGGCGGTTGTACTCGCCGTGCCCGCCGTCAATGGCCAAGCCGCTGTCATGATCCGCGTGCCAGAGCTCCGCCGCGGTCTCCACATCATACGCATCGAAGTAGTACCGGACGCATTTGTCGTCCAGCCGCGAACCGCTCAGCAGCAGAACGCCCTGCCCATAGCCGAGATAAACCGGCTCTTCGAAATGGCTGACGTCGATCTTCTTCTTGAACACGGTCCGGCCAGTCTTCTGTTCCAAGCCGACCAGATACTGATCGCCTCCGGCAAAAAGGGTCGTGACGGGCATGCGGCCGAGCTTGTCGGCCAGGGCCTCGAAACTGTGCGTTTCCACGAAGAACACCTTGGAAGCCGCTACCGTGATCGTGTTGTTGAGGATGATGCCATCGCGATAGGTCCAGAGCAGGGAGTCATCCCGCTTGTCCTTGGCAAACACGTAATCGCTCGTGACCAGTTTCATGCCGCGATGCCAGAGGACCGCGTCCCCATCGTAGCTGGTTTCCGTGTAGCGAGCACCTTCCTTGCTGCCTGAACCGAAGAGGACCGGCCCTGCGTGAGCGACATAGCCCCATTCGTGCGGCTCATCGCTGATGGGCTGCGGCATGGTGAAGACCGTCTGAGGCCGGCCGCTGCCGACATCGAACGTGTGGCACTTGTCGTCGGCGGCGAGGTAGAGGACCCGATCATCGACAGCCATGCTCCCGGCATCGAGGAACGCCCCCAGCCGACGCGAGCCCGGCACGTCGGCACGCCACAAGATCGTACCGTTATACGCATCGACGGCGAAGACCACGCAATCGCCCGGCACGAACAAGCGGCCGTCCTTGCACAGGGGCGCGATGTTGCGGTGGTGCCGGTCGATCATCTGGCGTGGCCCGGGCTCGCCGAACCACTGCACGGTAGGCCGGCCCTTGATGAGCCTGTCGCCGCTGCACGCGCTGTTGCCTGGCTCGGCGTACTGGTGAGTCCATTCTCCCGATCCCTCGAGGCGATCTCGGCGCAGGCTACCCCACATCAGACCGTTGCGTGCGGCAACGTGCCACTGGGGCCAGGATGCCTGCCCCCACTTCTGCATCCGGGCCTCGGCATCCGCGCCCGCAGGCGCACCAAGGATCAGCACGCCGCCGCACGGACGCAGCACTCGGAGAAGTTCGTTCGGATTGCCAGGATATCGTTCCCCGCGCAGCATACCGTCCGAAACCACGACATTGGCGAAGTAGCTCGTGAAGGGCAGCCTGTCGCCGGCGACATGATGGATGGCGACCCGGTCGTATAGACCGGCGGCATCGACAAGCCTGCGGGCCGCCTCCACCTGCTCGGCATCCGCACCAATGGCGACGATCTTGAACTCGCTGCGCCGGGCCAATTCACAGGCCAGCCGGCCCGCGCCGCTATCCAGAACGAGACAGTAGCCTTTCGCGGATGGAACTTCGCGGAGTACGCAGTCCACGGCCTCCCGATACCGCTGCGAGAGTCCATCCTGCGGCCACGGGTCTGGGCGAGTCTCCTCTGCGATGATCTTCGGCTTCGTGTCCCCAACATGGCGAAAGCAGTGAATCTGGCCGGCATCGGTGCTGACGTACAGCATCCCCTGGGCGACGGACAGCCCGAAAGCCTTCCCTTCGACCCGCCCTGTCCAGACGATGTCGCCCTTTTCGCACTCGACTGCCGCGACTTCATTGTCGCCACCGACAAAGAGGGTCTTGCCGGCCATAATCATGGAATACGGGTAAGCGCGCTCCGCCGTCCAGAGATAACAGGTTTTCATTCCCGCATCCAGCCTGCCGATCTCGACGTTGAGGCTCTCGATCTGGCTCTGGGTCTGCTGTGCCTCGGGCTGGTTCTTCGGCATCTTGGCCAGAGACTTCTTCAACGCCTCGCGTTTCCGCTGCAACTGGGCCCGCTCGCGGGAGAGTACGAGGTATCGCCCCCGGTCAAACGCCGCCAATTGCCGTTCCGACTGCATGTATGCCACCGATCCGGAGACGACCATCCGGAGGCCGCCGAAGGTGGCGATGGTTTCTTTGGTTTGAACGTCCCCGGCCTGCAACTCCTTCGGTCCGCGCCCGGGGCCGCTCACGAGGACATCCTCCATCAGCACGGCGTAGGCGCCGCCCGCGCTGGCCACCTGTCCCTCGACTCGGCCGTCCAGGCGGGAGAGAATCGCCGGATTGGTTCGTCCCGTCGGGACATACAACCGCCTTGGCGAGGCGACGATGTACCCCTGCGGCAGGACCTGAATCCGTTGCCTGTACTTCGTGTCCCCCGTCCGGGCGTCCAGCGCGGCCAAGTAGGTCCCGTCTTCAGGGAACAGGCCCGCCGTGCAATACACGGTCCCGTCGTCAACCACCAGGCCGGTCCGGACCGGCCACAGGGAGATCAGGCGTCCATTGCCGGGGACCATCCGCTCGTCCGGCGCGATTCGCCTTTTCCAGACAAGCGAGCCGCTCTCGGCGGACAAGCAGTACACGCACCCGTCATCTGAGCCCACGTAGACCCGGCCGTCCCACAAGGTCGGGGCAAAGCGGACCGGCCCTGCGGCAAAGTAGGTCCACCGAACTGCACCGGTCTCAGCATCCAGGGCGTAGACTTTGTCCTGAGAGGATGAGCCAAAGCAGACGATACCGCCCGCGGCGGTCGCGTGAAAGACGTGGTCGTATGTCTCCAGCGACCGCAGATCGTAATGATAGTGGAAGAAATCCTGGCGGGCCGGTGCGGGCCAGGCCGGCGATGGTGCGTGCAGGGGTTGGAAGGTCCACACCTGCTTCAGGGGCAACTCCAGTTGCATCTGGGTCACGCCGCTGCGGGAGTTGTCGTGCATGTAGGTCGGCCAATCCTGGCCGAACGTCATGCTACTGAGCATGATAAGCCAGCAAAACGCCGGCGGCATGAATCGCGTCATGGTTTTCTCGCCCTCAAGATGATTACCAGAGATGTCACACCCACGAGAGCCGCCATGCCGGCCAACGAGCCGGCCAGGACCTGCCCCACAACCCCGGATGATTGAGGACGGATGTCGGATGACGGCGCAGCTTTCTGTCCTTCGTCCTCCGCCCTCTGTGCTCTGTCCTGTGCCTTCTGTCCTCCGTTCTGGTCAGTATCGTCACCGATCTGTATCTCGCGATAGTCGAAGGGCACGCTGGGGTACTCGGACCCGCCCATGCCGCGACGGACGATGGAAACCATCTCCATCTTGGTCATAGGGTTCTCCGGATCGAAGCCGAGGCTGGCCACTACCTTCTGCTGAAGGGCCTCGTCCCAGCGAGCGGGCAGCATCGTCCCCTGCAACCACCGATGGTCGAGGCTGCATTCGCAGTCTTGCCCAATAACGGAGAGAAGCTGCGTCAGGTTGTCGGAGGTGAGAGTCGCGTCGTCGAATAGCGGTCCGATCCAGCGGCCTCTACCATAGAAGACGGCCACGTGCGGCTGATTGACGTCCTCGGCTTTGAGCCGCAGCGTCCAGAGCAGAACCTCCTCGTGCGCCAGTGACTTCTGATCGAGCACGACGAGTGCGGGAGGATTCTTGATGGGCTTGGGAAGGAATTCCAGTTGGTTGCCGATATTGCCGGTCGCGGCCGAGATGGTCTCCCTCGCCTTCACGTTAGCTCGCGGTGAAGGCCCTTCGATCAGGAGAACGACCGCATAGGTGTCCGCGGATTTCTCCAGGATTTGCCGCCGGACCGGAGAATCCAGGATGCTTCCCAGAGCGGCAGCAACCGCCTCCGTGAGCGGCGTCTGTGTCGAGGGCGTCCCGCCCTCGAATCGCGGGCTGGAAGCCCGCGACACGGCCAGCGGCCTCGACTGGCCGTCCGGCGAAACGAGAACGGCGGCGGGGAAATGCTTGATCCCATGAGTCCTGGCCAATTCCATGGCCGGCTGATTGGCATCCGCGCCGACCACGACCGGCTCGAAGTGGATGTTCGTGTCCGCGAACGTGACATCCATCGTCTGTTTCAGGGCGGAAACCTGGTCGGCAGGAGTATTCTCCGGGAAGTAGACAATGAGCCGATATGGCTCGACGCCTACATCGATGAAACCGACTTCACGGACGTTGTACTGGCAGGCGTGTACCGGAACGGTCCCAAATGCAAGACTGCACGCGGCGACCGCGACGAAGAACTTCAGTTTGACCACGTTACAATGCTCCTTTTGACTGGCCAAAGCAGAGGACTTTTCCGTCTGTCAAAGTGACAACCGCTCTGCCGGCTCCATCCACTGCCAGGCCCCACTGAGCGGGTGGCTTCGGCAGCGGTTGCTTCCAGAGAACCGTGCCATCCGTCGCTTTCAGCGCCACCAAATCCGTGTCGGCAGCCAATAGAACCGCGTTCTGGCAGACAGCCACAGCCTGCGCCTTCTTGAATTGGGCGGACCATGCTGGCTTGGTCGAGGGGGCAATCTGGCCCCAGTTGACTTGGAAGCGGTTGCCCGGGTTCGCCATTTTGCGGGCCAAGGCCTCATAGTCGAAGTTCCGGAATCCCATGACTTTGTGTCCGGTCACATCGGATGTCCACGCGATGGACAGGTCGCCCGCCCTCGCCATAAAGACCCGGTTGAACACCGTGCTGTCGTAAACATCATAGGCCGGGTGGCCGTAGAACGGCTTGCCGCAGGCGACCACCTGACCGCCCAGCAGCGACAACTCCCAGCCGCGCGGAGCGCGCGAGCTGCACTGGGCCAATTGGGCGCCGTCATTCAGGCATTTCCCGGTTGCCGCATCATAGACCGCCGGCGAGATGGATGTCCCGCCCGCCAGATAGAGCTTGCCATCGTGCAGCAGCAGGTGGCCCTGGACGCTAACTCCGGTGCGGGCCTCGCGATCGAGATGGCCCGAGGTGCTGTTGTGCCACTTGAGCTGCCCGGTCCCGGCATCGAGGGCGTAGACGTACGTGCCATCGTAGTTGGCGATCCCGGCGGCAAAGTAGGCCGTGCCTTTGTCCACGAGCACGCCGGTAGCCACCGGCCACGTGGACATCAGGGTGCCATACACGGGGATAAGGCGTTCCACGGGCGCGGCCCGGAACCGCCAGAGCGAGCGGCCCGTCCTCGCCTCGTAAGCGTACACCCACCCATCACCCGAGCCGACGAAGACGCGTCCCTCCCAGACCGTCGGCGGCATACGAATGGCACCGCCCGTGGACGCCTTCCAACGGACCGTACCGGTTGTCGCGTCGATGGCGCGCACAATCCCGTCCGTCCCGCCGACAAACACCATCCCGCCCGCTGCCACGGGCCCGGACATGCTCGGCAGCCCCGCCGCGGTGGATGTCTTTGGATCGAACTGCCAGAGCAGTTGAGCTTGCCCGGTGATGCTTGCCGAGGTTGCGGCTGAGCCGGCACTGTCCGCCCGGAACGTGGACCAGTCGCCGGACAGCATGGGCAGATCGGCAACGCTCGTTCCTGCATCGCTGCCCTTTTCGAGGCGCTCTGCCGGCGCGACCTCAGCGGTGAAATCGAAGCCCCCCGCGGGGCCAAGACAGGTCGTCCCGTAGAGGGTCAACTGGCAATCACACACCGAGGGCCACCAGTAGAGCAGGCCATTGGCGACGGTGACGCCTTCGTGGCAGACGGGCCGCATCGGCGAAATCCACTGGGGTCGGAACGAAGTGGCGTCCAGCCGGACGGAACCGTCCTCCGCCCGGAAGAAGATGGCGTCCGCCGCGCCTGTCGGGCGCGTACAGGCACGACGGGGCTGGGCGGTCTCCGCCAGCACTTTGCCGGTAAGGGGGTCGAACTTGAAACTCGGATGCTTGTCGATCTGGCCGCTGATGCCGTACAGTCCATCGTCGCGCAGGACGAGTTGAAAGTTGCTGTAGGCGTTCTCCCACAGGATCTTGCCGTCCTGGGTCGAGACGGCCAGGAGCTTGCCGATAGGCGGCCCGGCGAAGTACAGGGCCTGGTCGCTGCACTTGAGATAGCACGTGGTCCGCCAGTTCGTGCGCCAGTCTTGGCGGTCCTGGTACTTGCCCAGCGACGCAAATAATCTCGGGGCGTTCTGAGGCGTCTCACGCCAAATCTCGCGGCCGGTCTTGGCATCGAGGCACACGAGATAGCTGCCAAACCGGAAGAAGTAGATGCGTCCGCCTTTCATGCAGATGGCTCGGCCGTCAATCGGCTCCTGCTCGCGATGACTCCACAGGACTCTCTTGGTCTGGGGGTCGAGGGCCAGGACGTTGCGGCCGTAGCCCCAGGGATTCTCCGGCTGGTTCCAGCCCTCGGAGATGGGCGCCCAGGGCCACCCGTGCTTGTCGGACTTCCAGCGCTTGGTCGCGTCCCGTTGCTCCTGCTCGCCCATCATGGCATAGAGGACGCCGTCCTCCAGGGCCATCCACTTCCAGAACGTGCTGCCGGCGTCACTGATGGGCGGGACGATCTCGTCCAGCACCTTGCCGGTCGCAGTGTCGATGACCTTGCACGATTTGTCGTCGCCCACGTACAGCTTCGCGGGCGTCGCGATCATCGTGTTGCGGTGGATCATGACGCCCTCGGTCAAATCCCGCTGCCAGAGAATGGAGCCGTTGTAGCCGTTGAAGGCGACGAGCTTGTTGAGAAAGGGCTCCTCCCGCTCTTTGAACGCGACGTGTCCGAAGGCTTTGAACATCCGCCCGGCGGAGGAGACGCACACCTGGGGCAGCGGTGCATAGCGCGGCTCTGCCAGAAACTGCGTCAGATAGGGCGCCACAACCACCTTGTCGTTCGACTGCGGATTGTTGTCCGGTCCGTGATAAGGATGGGTCCAGTCGTCCACACCCTGCGGAAAGGGCTTGGTGATCGTTGTATCGCGGGCTTCCAGCCCGCGATTCGAGGGCGGGACGCCCTCGACACAGATGACCTTGCCGGCCGGGCGCACCACGCGCAGCATCTCTGCCGCCGGGAATGCCGGCGTGCTCCCCAAGGCCACCACGACATCGGCAACGTCATTGGCCAGATGCAGCCTCTGGGCGTCTTCTCCGACGAAGACCCGGCTTCCGTAGTATCCGGCCCCTTCGATTCTGCGGCACGTTGACTCAAAGTCTTTTGCCAGCCGCGATTGGGTGTAGATCAGTAGCTCGCTGTTTTTGGCCAGATCGAGAGCCAGATCGCAGGCCCCTTCACCCACGATCACACAGATCCCGTGGCTGGCCCCCACCGCATCCACGATCTCCTGTGGCGATATCGTGCGAGGCAAGGCCCATACGGGCGTCACGAGGACAACGAAGGCACAGAGCAATCCGACAACCATAGCGCGACTCATACACTCCCCTTTCAAAGCCCTTCGAACTAGGCATGGGATATCCTACTTCGTCCGGGACCCCGTGTCAAAGGACATGCCGTTCGTGGCAGGGCTATCGCATGTGCGCCTATGGAGCCTTGCCCTCACCGAAAGATGGTGCGTACCACGCACCGCTCCCTCAGGGGCTATCGAGGCTCACACGCAATTGCCCTGCCGTTCGCGGGGACTTGACGCCCTTACGGGCACTCTACCCCCGGGCTACAGTCTGCCGCTGCGGAGGATGGAGAAGATCAGCCAGATGCCGAAAAGCGTGGCGATGACGTAGCCGGCGATCCCGAAGGATTGGAGCATGCCTTGCTGCGGGACCAGCAGGCTGGAGGCCAGGATCAGGGCCGCGATGATCAGAGCGAAGCTGATGCGATTGGAACTGCGATCCAGGGTTCTGATCAGGTTCTCCAGGTGCTCGTGCTGCACATGGACCTGGATATTGCCCTGCCGGAGCTTGCTGAGGATGATGCTCAGATCGTCCGGCAGTCGCACCATCAGGTCGGCAGCGTCCTGAGTCACCCGCCGTAGGTAGCGCAGCACGCGCTGGGGCTCCAAATCGCGGAGATTGGATCGCCGGGCGAAGCGCTGCAACGCCGCGATGATGCTGAAGTCCGGGTCGAGCGACCGGGCAAACGACTCGATCGTGGCCAGTGTCTTGAGCATGAGGGTGAATTGCGCAGGCAGACGGACGTAGTTCGAGCGGAAGAGATCGAACGTTCGCGTCACAATCGTCCCAAAGGGGATGCTTTTGAGAGGCATGCTGTGGTACGTGTCGATGATTTGATCTGCGCCGCCGATCAGCCTGGCCCGGTCGGTCCTCTCATCCAGCATATCGCGGCGCTCCAGGGCCCGGGCGATACGCGGCGGATCATTGTCCACGATGGCCAGGATCAGCTCGTTGAACAGCCGTCGGTTGGGCAGCGATAGCCGGGCGACTTGGCCGAAGTCGATGGGAGCCAGGACGTTGTCCGGCAGCAGGAAGAAGTTGCCCGGGTGCGGGTCCGTGTGGAAGAAGCCCCGGTCGAAGACCTGTCGCAAGACGAAGTCCGCGCCGCGCCGGGCCACGACCTGGCAGTCCAGCCCGTGCGCCAGGAGAGTCGGGCAATCGCTCGGCCGGACGCCGTCGATGTACTCCATCGTGAGGACGGCGTCCGTACAATACTTTTCATAGACCCTCGGGATGTGGACCGTCGGGTCGCCGGCAAAATCCCGCTGAAACCGGAGCAGGTTCTGCCGCTCGCTGGCCAGATCCGTCTCCTTGGAGATGGCCTCCACCAGCTCGTCCACGACCTGCTGTGGGTCAACGGCCCCGTCCTTGAAGATCGTCATCTTGAGAATGGGCGCGACTTCCTCCAGGACCTCACATTCCGCTCGGATGATCTGGACGACCCCGGGCCGCCGCACTTTCACGGCGGCGACATCCCCCTCTCGTGTGACCGCTCGGTGGACCTGCGCGATGCTGCCGGCCGCCAGCGGCGTCATGTCGAAACTCTGGAAGATCTGGTCCAGGGGACCGTTCAACTCCCGCTGGACCTCCGCCATGATGTCCTCGGGAGCCTCCGGCTTGACCCGATCCTGCAAATGCTCAAGCTCGTGAGTATACTCCGGCGGAATCAGGTCGGGGCGTGTGCTCAGCAACTGGCCCAGCTTGATGAACGTCGGCCCCAGTTCTTCGAGCGCCAGCCTCAGCCGTTCCGGGCGCGTGTGGCCGTCGGCGAGGTGATGGACGCGGGTCGGAGTCACCCGCTCGTGGAAGCGCAGGCGGATCCTCGACTCCAGCGCATCGGCGACCTCCTCAAAGCCGTACTTGATCAGCACGGCCAGAATGTGCCGATACCGCCGAAGTCGATGCAGGCGGCTCCCAAAGCGAGGTTGCCAGGGGCTCAATCCGTGGGACTCCGATAGAAGATCGTACGATGGTTGCGGTTGCGACGCTCGGAGCGGTTACGTGTGTCGTGTAGCGGCGCTGCCGCCGCTTGACCCAATCGGTCGACGCAACGAGCCGCGCAACCGCACGACGCACGTCCTCACGCCTCAAGAGTGCTTTTCGCCAGCAACTGGTCGAGCTTCAGCTCGATCCGCAGGAGATCATCTTTGGTCGCCAGATGCAGGTTGTTGACCGTCTGCCGCACCTGGTCCGCCACCAGTCTCTGGAATTCCGCCCGCGTTCGGTCCGCGTTGTCCATGACTTCTCTGACAAAGCCGCTGCGGGCGTCCCGCTCGGCCTCACCCTTGCTGACATACTCGTCAAAGAGCTTTTCCGCCCGTTCCCGGGTCATGGTCAGGGCCCCGAGTCCGGCCAACATGAGCTTATCCAGCGTCTCAAACATACGTGCCACCTCCCAAATGGGTTCCCCAATCGCAATGGAGTGCGTCTGGGATCCGTTCTTGGCTAGCGGAGCCTCAGAAGTTCGAAGCCGGCAGACCGCAAACTCCGGGAATCCGCAACTATCAGCCTCTAATACGTTCGGGGTTCGCTCCGTTCGCACTAAGGATTATCCTTATTCATCAACCTTGCGGAGTCGAACACAGTACAGTGTAAAGCGGGTTCCCGGATGCGATCCGTCGCGTTTGAGTCCAAAGACACGGGAGGTATCGGTATGTTCGGACGCAAGATACACTTGTTCACGCTTTTCGGCTTCAACGTAGGGATCGACTTTACGTGGTTCTTCCTGGCCATCTTTGTCGCGTGGTCCCTGGCGGCCGGTCTCTTCCCCGTGTACTATCGGGGGCATGCGGTGTCCACGTATTGGTGGATGGGCATCGCCGGGGCGTTGGGCCTATTCCTTTCCATCGTCTTCCACGAGTTTTGGCATTCGGTGATCGCCCGGCATTTCGGGCTCCCCATGAAAGGGATCACACTGTTCATCTTCGGGGGCGTGGCCGAGATGGAGGATGAGCCACCGAACGCCAAGACCGAGTTGCTCATGGCCATTGCCGGCCCCATATCGAGTTTCGTTCTGGGCGGGATCTTCCTGGCGGTCTACCGGGGCGGGCTCGCCGCCAACTGGCCCGAACCGGTCTGGGGGGTTCTGCAATACCTCGGTTGGCTCAATATCGTGCTGGCGATCTTCAACTTGATCCCCGCCTTTCCCCTCGACGGCGGCCGGGTGTTCCGTTCCATCCTGTGGGCGGCCAAAGGCGACCTGCGCTGGTCCACGCGGATCGCCGCCGCCTTCGGCTCCGGGATGGGCGTGCTCCTGATCCTGCTGGGGCTGTTCGCATTCGTCACGGGCAATCTGATTACCGGTATCTGGTACTTCCTGATCGGCATGTTCATCCGCGGGGCCGCCCAGATGTCCTACCGCCAGGTGCTGATCCGCAGAGCCCTGGGCGGCGAGCCGGTCGCGCATTTCATGGAAAAGAACCCCGTGACCGTGCCGCCCTCGATCACGATTCGCGAGTTGGTGGAAGAGTACTTCTATCGCTACCATTTCAAAATGTTCCCGGTCTCCGGCAACAGCGTCCTGGAGGGCTGCATCAGCTCCAAGGAGGTTAAGGAGATTCCGAGGGAGCAATGGGATCAGCGAACCGTGCGGGAGGTACTCACGTCCTGCTCGACGGAGACGATGGTTTCGTCGGACACCGATGCGATGAAGGCCCTGTCCCTCATGAATCGCACGGGCAACAGCCGGCTCATGGTGGTCGATGGCGACCACCTTGTGGGCATCATCACCCTCAAGGACATGCTCAAGTTTCTGAACCTGAAGATGGACTTGGAAGGAGAATAGCCTCTTCGTGGGGCGCGCGTCCCCGCTTGCCCGAAGTGGCACGGGCATCTTGCCCGAGGCACCGCCGGAATTGATCAGAGGGACTCGGCCCATGTAGCAGTTGTTGGCAGATGAAGCACATCCTTCAAGACCGTCTGGCACTGATGGTTCAATAGGTCATCCGCCTCCGAGCCCAGGATTTGGCGTATTCGATTCTCCATCTTCCGCTCCTTGTGCTCTATTAAGTACCCTATTTTACCGCTTTTCCGTCATTTGTTCCCTGCACCCGCACGAGAGTACGAAGTCTTCGCGACGGTTCCTATAGGGAAACCACTCCGTCGAGATCAGCCCCGTGACAAGTGAAGCCGCGAGCCACGAGACCAGGCCCACGAATTGCGTGTTTGCCGGGCGGGGATTGAGAACTTCCCTCATATGGGCACGTATTAGGCTCCATTACGCTCTCTGTAGAATGGTTAGCTCGTAGGGCTGCAGAAGCAGTCAGGCACCGCATCAGCGCCGCCGACTACACGGATGGATCTCGTGGAGCAGGGCCGTTGTCTTGGCCGAACGGAATCGTATGTGTGCGGGTCTGCGGCAAGGTGGAGAAGGTGTCATCTTCCCCGGATGCTTGGTTGTGGTGTGGAACCGTGCGAGCTAACACGGAAAGGAAACAGCGTTTTGTGACCCCGCCGGGGCGAGACAGTACACGCCGGGCAAGCGGACCAGACATCTTTTTTCATGAACTCGTGGAAAATCATGACATATTGCTTGACAAAATCTGCACTATGGGTGAAAGTACAGACTCCATTCATATCTACCGGAAAGAAACGGTCCGCGGCAGGATGCTTGCGATGCGTCGAAGTCCGCACAGAAAAGCCGGCGTACTGAGATCTCGTTCAACGCGGTCAGGGAGGAACCATCGATGAAGATCAGAACACTCATGCTTGGCTGGGAGTTTCCACCCTACATCAGCGGCGGGCTCGGCACAGCGTGCTACGGACTGACCAAAGCTATGGGCCGCCTCGGAATGGAGGTAACGTTTCTCCTGCCTCGGATGGGCCCGGTCCGGCTGACCGGCTCTGAGATGACCCTGGAATCCGGATTCCCGCACGTCCGCTTGCGCGCGGTTCCTTCCGGCCTCCTGGCGTATGGGCGATACGGCAATCCCCGGTCGGCCCGGCACACGGGAACCGCGGCCGGGAAGCGGGAAGAGGACCTCGGCGGTCCCGCTCCCTATGGTCCCAACATCTGCGAGGAGGTGCATCGCTATGCCACGCGCGTGATGAAGATCGCCGAAGCGGAAGAGTTCGATGTGATCCACGCTCATGATTGGATGACCTTCCCGGCCGGGATCGCTCTGGCAGCCCACAGTGGCAAACCCCTGGTCGTGCAGGTCCACTCGACCGAGTTCGACCGCAGTGGCGAGCACGTCAACCAATACGTGTACGATATCGAGCGGCATGGAATGCACGCGGCCGCCAAAGTCATTACGGTCAGCCATTACACGCGCAACATCGTGGTCAACCGCTACGCGGTTCCCCCGGAGAAGGTGGAGGTCGTATACAACGGAATCGATTTCTCCAATTCACCCCAGATTACCTATGTGCCGCCCTCGTCCTCCAAGGGTGACAAGGTCGTGCTGTTCCTCGGCCGCATCACGATGCAGAAGGGACCCGAGTATTTCCTGTATGCCGCCAAACGAGTCCTGGAGAAGGAGAAGAATGTGAAATTCGTCATGGCCGGGGACGGTGACCGTCTGTACGGGACGATCGATCTGGCCGCCTGGCTCGGGATCGGGCACAAGGTCTTCTTTACGCGTTTTCTACGAGGGGAGGATGTGGCGCGAGCCTATCGAATGGCCGATCTGTACGTGATGCCGTCCGTCTCCGAGCCCTTTGGGATTGCCCCCCTGGAGGCTCTCCAGCACAACGTGCCGGTCCTCGTGAGCAAATCGAGCGGGATCGCGGAGGCCTTTCGCAACGCCCTCAAAGTGGATTTCTGGGACATCAACGAGATGGCCAACAAGATCGTGGCCGTCCTGCGTCACCCCCCACTCCACGAGACGCTGCGTACGAATGGTCGCGCCGAGGCCCTGCGCTTCCGCTGGGAAGACTCGGCGGCGCGGGTCAACGAGGTTTACCACAGGGTTTTGAACGTCGCCTGAGCAAACTGATTAGGGGAGATTGGAATACATGGCTTCGGTCTGCTTCTACTTTCAGGTTCACCAGCCCTATCGGCTCCGACACTACACCATCTTCGACAACGACACCAACTACTTCGACGAATACAAGAACTCCCAAGTCTGCCGCAAAGTCGCCGGGAAATGCTATCTTCCGACCAACCGCCTGATGCTGGACCTGATCCATCAGCATGAGGGCCGGTTCAAGGTAGCCTACAGCATCACGGGCGTGATTCTCGAACAATTCAAGGAGTACGCCCCCGAAGTCCTGGCCAGTTTCCAGGAGTTGGCGGAAACGGGCTGCGTCGAGTTTCTGGCCGAGACCTATTATCATAGCCTCAGTTTTCTGTTCTCGCCCAAGGAGTTTGCCGCCCAGATCGAGGCCCACAAGAAGACCGTCCAGGAACTCTTCGGCCAGACGCCGCGGATCTTCCGGAACACCGAGCTGGTCTACAACAATGCCCTGGCCGAGACCATCGCGCGCATCGGCGGCTTCGACGCGATCCTGGCCGAGGGGGCCGATCACATCCTGGGCTGGCGGAGCCCGAACTTTGTCTATCGGCCGCCGAATGCGCCGCGTCTGAAGCTGCTGTTGAAGAACTACCGGCTCAGTGACGATGTCGCCTTCCGGTTCTCGAACCGGGGCTGGCGCGAATGGCCGCTGCGCGCCGAGAAGTTCGCCCAGTGGATCAACGCCGTCAACGGCAATGGTTACACGGTCAATCTCTTCGTGGACTACGAGACCTTCGGGGAGCACCAGTGGGAGGATACCGGAATCTTCGAGTTTCTGCGGCACCTGCCCACGGAGATTCTGAAGAACCCGGACAACGATTTCAAGACGCCCAGCGAGGTAGTCGACGCCTACGAGGCCATGGATGTGGTCGATGTCCCTCACCTCGTCAGTTGGGCCGACACCGAGCGGGACCTCTCCGCCTGGCTCGGCAATCCCATGCAGCACAACGCCATTCACGAGCTGTACAATCTCGAAAACGCGGTGAAGGCCTCAGGCGACCCGGACATCCTCGACTCCTGGCGCAAGCTCCAGACTTCCGATCATTTCTATTACATGTGCACGAAGTGGTTTGCCGACGGGGACGTGCACAAATACTTCAATCCCTACGATTCGCCCTACGATTCGTACATCAATTTCATGAACGTTCTGGATCACCTGAGGTCACGCTGCGGCACAGGAGGAGCTTCTGCACGTCGCGACTCTCGCTTGACCACGACCTTGGCGTGAGACAAGCGGTTCAGCGTATCGGCTCCACAACTCCGGCAACGGATGTGACGCTGTCCGACCTGCCAGCGGAGAGGGTTGTCTCAAGAAATCCGATAGACGGTGGGCCGGCCGCGATTGGGGCCGTCGAAGAGGACCAGTACCGTCACGCTCTTTTCTGTCTCCTCCAGGATCGCCATCGCCTCGGCCTTGCCGTCAGTCTTCGGCAAGGCCCCGATTCTGTGCACATCGGTGCCTTTCCCGTCCCAACGGAATAGGAAGAAATCGCGGTCCTTCTCGTAATCCTCGGCCGCGCCGTATTTCTTGGAGGGCTCGGAGCCCGCGTTGCCCGCGATGATCAGGAATCCTGACCTCGCCGCTACGATGTCCCGGATACCGAGTCCCGGTCCCAGTTGCAGCCTATGGAGCACGTACCGGGGCTGCGTCCTGCCCTCAAACACATCGTCCGCGCGAATTTCCATGACGAAGGCAAAACCATCAAGGTTGGGATTGCGGAATCCGACAAAAAGCTGTCCCTTACGGACCGCCAAGCCCTCGATGTTGACCCCCTTTTGCTGAAGCGGCTGTCCGAAGTGATTGCCGAGCACCGGGTCCGCGCGGATGACACCGGCCAGGCTCGCGGTCTGCACGCCGCTAGGCACGCGTGGGCCGCCGGCCTTGAACCCGCTCGGCATCCCTGTGGCCGGGTTCACCTTCAAACGGAAGATGCTGTATCGATTGTCCTGCTGCTCGCCTTTCTTTTTGGAGGCGCCGTGCGAGCCGGTGATATAGTAGCTATCGCCCTCGGCGGCGATCGCTTCGATGTCAATCTCCGATCCCGAGGGAACGAGGGTGATGGTGGCGAGCACGCGCAGAGTCTTGTCTGGTCGTGAGACCTCAACCGCCTGCACCGCGCGCGTTTCATCCGCCCCGATCAGGCCGAACCGATCCGAAAGGAAGGCCACGCCGCTCAGGTTCTTGGCGTCCAGGACATCGCCCAGCAGCGAGTACCGGCCGATCTCCTCGATCCGTGTCCACGGCTTCCCAGCGTTGCCGGCCGCCTCGACCTGACCGGCTGAGCCGTCGCAAGCTGTCCCCAGGCAGAGGCTCATGATGACGCCGCACCACGCAGGCCGAAGGATGAGGGCACAACCCAGAACATCAGATTCCGCTGAAAAACCCTGGTTTATAGAAGTGGGCTGGGGACCTTGTGGGGAGTGTACGGGGAGGCTTGGAATCAGAAGGGAGGCGGCCGGGGAAGAGGAGGCCAAGGCCTGATCCTCCGGTTCC
>Ga0315280_10001656_pt1 | contig 37769 bp, 28 predicted proteins | sample YL17G06_40_MG_FD_203697 | JGI IMG/M metagenome (GOLD analysis project Ga0315280, IMG submission 203697) | Sediment microbial communities from Yellowstone Lake, YNP, Wyoming, USA - YL17G06_40 | ecosystem: Environmental > Aquatic > Freshwater > Lake > Sediment | place: USA: Wyoming | collected... | reverse complement strand
CCCTGCGTCGGACGCCCCGCCGTCGGCGGTCAGGCCGGCCTGGGCGTCAGCGTCGGCAGCCTGCGCCCAGCCGCAGGCCGGACACAGCAGCACTGATAGCGCTCCCACGATGCAGACTTTCCGAGGCCGCAACAGCGCCTCGCCTCCTAGCGCGCCATCCCGCCAATGCACTCAGTTCGACGGGGCGGCCCAGATTCCGCTTCGTAGCCTTTCATCGGCATACACACACCGGCTGGCGTGCGGGTCGCCTGCGCAAGAGGTGCATAATAGTAAGGGTAAGGGCACACGAATAAGGTGCTTGACACACCACCTGGCGTCCGGGTAGAGTGCGAGGTATCCGCAGGTTAGGGCAGGAAAGGCTGAACATACTTCTGTGCGCGAGCGCCGACGGGCCATGCCATCCAGAGCCCCGGGCCGCGCCGCCACCGATCGGGAGTGAACACCGCACGCCGGGCGGCGGTTCTTGTAGGCGGTCAGCCGACCGCGCCCGAGTCGCCCGTTGCAGGTAGGAGGCACGGCGTTGGGCAGCCGGGGTCAGGACTTGGCGCTGGACTGGCAGACAGACCTGATCTCCCTCGAGACACTCGAGGATGCCTGGCAGGACGATATGGCGTCACGGATCACCGCCCCGTACCGCGACGACCGCGAGCTCCTCCGCGACTACGTGGCTCTCGTCGACCTCAAGCAGCAGCTCTACACGATGAAGGTGCGCTCTCGGGAGTGGCGGGACGAGGGCTACCTAGAGCCCAACGCCGAGCACGAGCGCGACACCGAGCTTCAGATGCGCCGCATTCAGCAGCGGGCCGACCGCATCGCCGAGAGGGTCGACATCAAACGTGAGCTCGCAAGGAAGCAGGGCATCGCCTACGGGCTCGACACATTCTGCCGAACCTACGGTCTGTCCACACTCGAGCTGAACATCCTCCTCATCTTGCTGCTTGAGGACATCACGACATCGGGCCAGAAGACGTACTCACGCGGTCGCGACCTCCTGGGCATCCTGCTGGAGGACCGCCTTGACGTGCTCGAGGCGCGGCGCGTGCTCTACGCAGCCGCGCCGCTCTTCCGCTACGGCCTGGCGCAGTCGTCCAGCACAAATGAAGCGACTGTGCTGGACTCATACTTCAAGATCGCGGAGAAGGCCGTCCAGGAGCTCACGACGACCCACGATGAACTGCGCTGCGCGCTGACCTCGCCCGCTTACCAAGCGCCGAGCTACAGGCACTCCGCACGGAACCCGGGGCACACTCTGGGCGACGTGGTGCTGCCCGCGCAAGTGAGCGAGCAGATCCGGTACGTGGTCGACTTCGTGGCAAACAGGTCGCTGATCCTGGATGAATGGGGGTTCGGGGCTTCCCACGGCCGCACCGGTCAGTGCACAGTGTTGTTCGCCGGTCCGCCCGGCACCGGCAAGACGATGACGGCTGAGGCGATCGCGGCGGAGCTGGGCAAGAAGGTCCTCCTCGTGTGCTACCCCGAGGTGGTCAGCAAGTGGGTCGGCGACACGGAGAAGAACATCGTAGCCCTCTTCGCCGAGGCCAGGGCCAGCGACGCCGTCCTCGTCTTCGACGAAGCCGATGCGATGTTCCACACGCGCGTCAACGTCACGAACGCCACCGACCAGAGCTTCAACCGCGAGGTGAACGTCCTGCTGCAGGAGGTCGAGCGCTTCGACGGGGTGATGATCCTCACCACGAACCGGGCGGACGGGCTCGACCACGCCCTGGAGCGGCGAATCGTCGTGCGGGTGGAGTTCCCCCAGCCCGACGCGGAGGCGAGGAAGCTCATCTGGGAGAGGCACCTACCCCCGGGAGCTCCGCTCGCGGACGTCGTCGACCTGGAGGCGCTCGCTAGGGATCACGCGCTGTCCGGCGGCCAGATACGGAACGCGGCGCTGAGGGCCGCCGTCTCGGCGGCCACGCGGACAGGCCGGGGACGTGCTCTCAAGCAGTCCGATCTCCGTCAGGCGGCCGAGCAAGAGCTGAACGGCCTGTCCGGCCGGCGCAGGGGTCGGAAGATCGGGCTGATTGTGTAGGCGCGCATGGGAATGCGCGTTGCGGCCAGTAGGGCAGCCATCCCCGCTGCCAAGCCCCACAAGACCCGCAGGCCAGACGCCTGCGCCACGGTGAGGCATGTCGGCGGCGGTGGACCGCGCCCCTACACTGCGATCTTGTCATCCGGGAGATACGGGCACTTTATGAAGACGACGCGCGTCTCCTCGGACGTGTCGTTGATGATGTCGTGGGCCTCCGTCGCCTCCAGGCGGAACACGTCGCCCGGCCTGACGCGGAACGACTCTGCGTTCACGACCATGAGAGGCGCGCCGGTCTCGAAGTAGAACGTCTCCTCGACCTCGGCGTGCTTGTGGGCGTTCAATGAGTCGCCGGGCCGCAGCAAGATCACACCCCATTCGTGCCTTGGCCCACGGAACAGGTACTTCGGGCCATGATCCCCTCCGCGGTACTCCAGGTCATGCTCGTTGATGCGCTCCACCAACATCACCTCCGCGCGCTCGTTCCCCGGTCTAGTGCTTGTCTCCTGGCGCCTCCGGACCGCGGAGTGAGCCCATGACCGCGAGGAGGACAAAAAGGTTCGGCGGGCCGTCGAACACTAGAACGCTGGTCGTGTCCTCGACGTCGAAAACCGCCATCGCTCCGCCTTCTGCGCCGGCGCCGTACCAGCCGCGCAGGTTGGCATAGCCGATGTCAGGGATCGTCATAGGAACCCAGCCGCGTCGCTCGGCCCATTCGGTCCAGGGCAGCACGCTCTGCTCGCGCTTCTCCGGCACGTCCCGGAAGGTGACCAGCCAGGCGTGCTTCACAGGGGCGAACGTGGCGGGGGCCACGGTGAGGAGCGCCTCGACCGGGCTCCTACGGGGACGAGCGGTTGCCCGTGCCTGTAGGTCCCTACAGAGCGAATCGATCTCCCACTTGCCGGCCTGGGCGCGAACGTAGTAGTCGGTGTCCCCCACCGGGGGGAAGTCGAGTGGCGGGGGATAGACCTCCGCCACGTCCGGCGGTGTCATGTCGGTCGGGACCTTCGGAAGGCCGAGCCACTCGCCCACCACTGGTGCGACGGCGCAGTGGCCCGGCTTCCAGATCCACACGTGGCGGTTGTTCACCCAGACGCTGATGAAGACCCCGCCGTCGGGCCCGGGCCTGTGAAACGCGTCGACCCAGGCGTACTCCTCTTGCTCCCAGGCATAGGGCTTGCGCTCAGGCTTGGGCTTGTACGGGCGGTTGCTGTCGTCGAGCATCGGGTCGATGGGAGGCTGCCCGAGGCGCACCTCCACAAGGAGGTGGAAGCCGGCCGTCTCAGCCCAGTCCACGTAGAACCGGTGCAGCTCGGCGGGGCCCGGGCGCGGGTCTCCCTTGAGCTTGTAGACGCGGACCTTAGGCGTGCCGGGGGTCGAGGCAACGTAGTCAGCGACACGCTTCAGGCCCTTGCCGCCCAGGTACAGCCACTCGGCGATCTTGATCTGCCACTTCGCGAGGGAGGCGCTGAACACGCGCTGGGCGCCCGGAAACGGAGGAGGGGGCGTGGTGAGGGGGCCGTCGCCGAGCGCGCCCCCGCACGCAACCAAGAGGACAAGCAACGCTAACAGACGAGACGTGCTCGCATTTCGTATCACGCTCGCGCCACGCTCCTGTTGTTGTGGGGCCGACGGGCCGCTCGGCGAAGCATCGCTCGACGCATAGGCGGCCGCAGGACCGAGATGGCGGCCCTGCGCCAGCCTATCGACCGTATCACGTCGCGCGGGAAGTCGTCCAGTGTGTGTCTCTGGTAGCGCGGCTCCTGAGGGTCATTTCGTTTTCTTGGACTGGCAAAAAGGAGGGCATGGGGTAGGGACGGTATCTGAGGGGCATGAGAGACGATGAGACGTACGAGCCGGAGGAAGTGCAGAGCTTGTTCGAGGCGTTGAAAGCCGTGCCGGACCGTCGTGGTCGACATGGTCGTCGTTACCCGCTGGCGGTGGTGCTGGCCATAGCAGTGTCGGCGATGTTAGCGGGGGCTCGGAGTCTGTACGCCATAGCGCAATGGGCTGGGGAGCACCACAGACTGGTGACCGGTACGTTCGGACTGCCCGCTGGTTGGACACCGAGTCATCCGACGCTGCATCGAGTGTTCGCGACGCTGGACGTGGAGGCGTTCGAGGGCGTGGTCCATCGGTGGTTGTCGGAGCGTTTCGTGGCGCCGGATGAGGCGTTGGCCGTGGATGGCAAGACGCTCCGAGGCATCCACGGGGAGGAGATCGCCGGGGTGCATCTCGTGGCCGCGTTCGCCCATAGGAGCGGGATGGTGGTGGGGCAGGCGCAGAGCGCCGGCAAAGGCCACGAGCTGGCGGCAGGCCGCAAGGTGTTGGCCGAAGCCCCTGTCGCGGGGCGGGTGCTCACGCTGGACGCGCTGTATGCGACACGCGACTTCTGCCAGGAGGTTGCGGAAAGGGGGGGCACTACGTCGTCGGCCTGAAGGCCAACCAGCCCACGCTCCTCGAGGAAGCGGAGCTGTTCTTCAGGGACGCGCCGCGCGAACTCCTGTGCACGGTGTCCAGGGATCGTCATGGCTCCCGGCAGGAGACGCGTCGCCTACGGGTCGGAGCGGAGCTCTTGGACTACCCCGATTGGCCGACGCCGGTGCGTTTCGTCGAGGTGACTCTCACGATGCGGGAAAAGGAGAAGACCCGTGCGTTTGTGCGCTTCTTCCTCACCGACCTATCGCCTGACGAGGCCACACCGAAGCGCCTGTCACGCCTGGTGCGAGGCCACTGGAGCATCGAGAACCAGCTCCACTACGTCCGCGATGTCACGTTCGACGAGGACCGCTGCCCCATACGGATCGGGAGTGGTCCACGCGTGGTCGCCACTCTCCGAAGCCTCGTCATCGCGCTCTGCCGCGCCTGCCGATGGCCCAACATCGCCCCCGCCCTCCGCAGCGTCTCCTACCGACCACGCCAGGCTCTCAGGCTCGTCACACGGACCGTTACGAGGAAAACGAAATGACCCTAGTGCAGGCCGGGGGCTTTCCACTGTCGCTACGCGAGATCCTGACGACCTCACCCCCGGTTCCTGGCGGTGCCAGTGACCACCCCCTCTCCGCCTGTCAGCGCCAGCGGAGAGGGGGAACCGCCCTGAGCTTGTCGAAGGGCCGGGGGGTGAGGCCGGGTCGGCACTAGCCAGCGCCCGCAGAATGGAATGACCCTGAGTGGCTCCTCTTCGTAAGCTGCCCACGCTCAGGGCAACCGGAGCGGGGTGTCCCTCGTTCCGCCACTCAACGCCCGCTACTCGGGATGAGCGGGGAGAAGCACCGCGCCCCCGCCTCGGGACCAAGGCGGGGGCGCGTGGGCTGCGCGATGCGCTGCCTGGCAGCCGCGCACTAGCTTCACGTCAAGGACGTCACCAGGAGCTGCCACACCATCGTGGGATGCACGTTGGCCTGCGCGAGCATCGCGCTTGCCTGCTGCACCCCAAGCTGGTAGTTCATCCAGTCGATTATCTCCCTCGCGGCATCCACGTTGCGGATGTTGTCCTCCGCGCTCGACACGTAGGCCGTGACGAGATCGTTCAGGGACTCCGCGCTCTGGAGGCGCGAGACGTACCCGCCGACCTTGGCCTGCTCGACGCCGAGAATGTCGAGAGCTCGATCGGCGCGCACGATCGCCTCGTTCGCGTAGTCCTGACCCACTACGAGCATCCCGGCGAGGCCGAGAGTCTCGGTGTCGATCTGCGCCACGGGGGTGGCGAGCGTGTCGCCCGCGTTCGGCCCAACGTGCAGGTTCAGCAGGTTAGGCGCGACATGTAGCCCGAAGGTCTTCACTCCCGGATCGGAGCTGAAGGTGAACTCCTTGTTGGTGTCGTCCCAGCTTACGTCGATCTCGGCGGACGGGTCGACGTAGAGGTCCACGCCGGCAGGCAGACCGCGGAACACGCCCGCATTGGTCTTGGCTGTGCCGACAGGTGCCCCCGTGCGCGCATTCGATACCGTCGCGCTGAAGGTCGAGAAGCTGGGTGCCAGGTACTCAGTGAACCCGAGTCCGCCCACCAGTTCCCCGCTGCCGGAGAAAGCGTAGCGCCCATCCGGCCCCGGAACGGGAGAGCGGAGGACTATGGTGGAGAGAACGGACTCCGCGCCCGTCTCTGACGGGTTATCCACAAGCACCGCCAGGTTCGCGTCGACGCCCGAGGATCGCGTCAGGTCGCCGTCGACCGCCATGCCGAGACCGCCCGCCGACACGGAACGGCGGATCGCGTCTCGGATAGAGTGGACGGCTTCCTCCAGGGTGTCCGCTCCGCCGAAGGCTAGCGACGCGACTTCGCCTCCGGAGTATATGTTCAGCGTTTGGTCGCCCGAGTCGAAGACGCTCGAGCCGCCGCTCGCGAACTCCGCGATGTTCCGGAGGTAGGTCACCCGCTCCGCCGCGGTGGAGCTGTACAGGTTGAACTGCACGGTCCTGGGGGAGACCTGCACTGTGTCGCCGAGCGATCCGAAACGGAACATGCCGGTGCCGACCTGCGCCGCCTTGGAGGCGTCGAGGTACGGGACGGACACGCTCGCCTCTTGTCCGTCGAGATACGAGACATTCGTTCCCGCGAAGCTCCTGAGGCCGACGCGTGTCGGCTGGTAGGGCGCTCCGCCTGAAAGGGACGCACCCGTCGTGTCAGCCGCGGGGAAGTCGTCCCTGCCCGGCGCCTCTCGCAGGATACGGATCGTCTCGTCGCTGGCGGAGAACGTGGCCTTCGGGTCGAGGGTGAAGAGCAGTGTGTCCCCGACCGTCCACGTCTCCCCGACGGCTCCGAAGTCGATCCTCGCCTGCGAGTCTACGTCGGAGTACATATTCGTGTACCCCGCCTGGGCGACGAGCCTGGGGACGTCCTGGTTGGCGATGAGCTGCGCCCCCGTGAGCGTGATGTAGCCGACAAGCTCAGCCCCGTTCTCGGCGACCTTGGTCACCTTGAGCGTGGCCGTCTGCGTGCCGGCCCCATCCAGTTGGATTGTGGTAGGCGTGGTGTTCGTGCCGGCGACGGCCGTCAGTTCGACGCGCATGTAGCCGCGCGCGTCGGACGGCGTCGCCCCACCCGCGTGCGAGATGGCGAACCCGCTGTGCGCCCCGACGGAATCGTCGGCGACGTTGTACGCGCTGATGGCGAACACGTCGTCGGCTCCGCCGGGGATCTGCTCCGTCGCCAGCCGGAAGTCACGGTTAGTGGTGTTCCCGGTGGCGCCCCAGGTGATGGTCGTGAACTCGTGGTTCACCCAGCGGGTGAAGTCGTCCTCGGCCAGCGCCGGGTTGCCGGAGCCGTATGTCAGCAGGTCCTGTGACACGTTAAGCGATCTCCCACGGGTACCACTCGCGTATTGGGTGTTGCCCGTTGACAGCAAGGTCAGCGGTGCACTCGTGAGTACCTGTCCGGCCCCCGGAGCAGTGGACAACTCCACCCTGTACTCGCCCCCCTCGACGGGCGTGCCGCGAAGGGCGGCGGTCAGCAGTGGGCTGTCCGTGCTCACAAGGGCCGTCAACGAACCGTCCAGAAGCTGCCGTCCGCCGAAGGTTGCCTGGGCCGCTGTGCGGTCTATGTCCGCCAGCAGCCCCTCGATCGTCGACTGTGCGGCGTTTCTGGCGCTCTGGGTGGTGGCGGAAGACGCGGCAAGCGCCTCCTCCCGTATCTGCTGTACCAGCTCGGTGATGGTCGATAGGGCCGACTCCGCAGTCTGCAGCATGGATGTCCCTTGCTGGATGTTGGACGCGGCCATCTGCAGGCCACGCCGCTGCACGGCGTAGCGGTTCGCGATGACGAGCCCTGTCGGGTCGTCGCTGGCACGATTGATGCGCAGCCCGGAGGCCAGTCGCTCCGTGGAGCGGGCTAGTGCGTTGGTGTAGCTGTTCAGATAGCGCCATGCGTTAAGCGCCGGGATGTTGGTTGATCCGCTCAGCGAATCGAGGCCGGGCATGGATCAACCCCCTTCCTCACCCCGCTTCCGTGCGAGGAAGGCCGGCGTCCTCCCTGACTGAGTTGGGGCCGCCGCAGGGCGGCCGCGTTCGCCCGGTCAGCCGGGCCGCTCCGCGCGAGTCCGGTGTCGTCCCTGGGCCGGTACGCGCGTGTGAGGCGCCTCCGCGCCTCCGTTTCGCATCGCCGCTACCTCCGTGTGGGCGAGCCGCGATGCCTGGGCCATGAGCACCACCCTCCCAACGCAGGTGCCCGTCCCGCCGTGGCGGCACAAGTCGGACGGCGGGGGCCGCACGAGCCCCCGCCGCTAGCCGACTCTCATGACGGGCTCTACGTAACCACGTCGAACGAGGAGCCAAGGATCGCGGGCAGCATGGCCCGCCGCCTCAGCACCTCGTCGGGCGGGATCTTCCGGATGACCTCGTTGGTCCGCTTGTCGCTCAACACGACCTGGACCACATGGGGATCCCGGTGGATCTCGAACCTGGCCTCGACCGAGAACAGGTCTAGGATCTCGTTCATCTGACTGACGGCACGGTCCAGCTCCTTCTGGTCTCGAGTCGTCTCGCCCGTGGGCCGTTGCGGCTGAGGCACCCTGGTCGTGGACGCATCCACGGGGTCCGGGGCTGCCTGGGCGGCGGCCGGTGCCGCCACTGGATCGGCCCGGGCACCCGGCCCGGCTGGAACTCTTGCCGACACTTGGCCTGGCGGTGGACCTACCGGCCCAACGTTCATGGGTCTCACACCTCCTTGTGTGAACTCCCCGTGCCCGCCCCACCGGATCTGGAGGCATCTGTGCGGGCGGCGGCTTCTCGCCGTTGTCCTCGGCGCGCGTGAGAAGCCGGCCGCCCACGGGGCTCGGCCCCAGGGGCAAGCACGTCTATCGCAGCACCGCTCATGCGGTGAACGAGAGCTAAGTGGGAGGGCTAAAGCGGTGAGGGGGTTACGCCGATAGAGAAGACGTAGCCAGAGACCGGTGGACGGGTCTCAGCCACCTGAGCAAGCGGACACCACGTCGGCACAGCCACCACTCGGAGGCCAATTCCGCCACGCAGTCGGCAGGCATCACCGACAAGTCCGCTGCCTGCTAGTCCGTCTCAGTCCAGTTCACACATGCCAACCCGCACCGGGGTCAGCGCCCCAGCGGGACCGGTCTTCGGACGGACAGGTTGGCGGACCGTAGTCCGAAGACGCCGGGCAGATGAGAAGCCACCTCTCCATTGAGGCGGCTTCTTCTCTTTGGGGGTGACCCCGAACCCGGCCGGGCCCGAAGAAGCCTGCAGTGCCGGTGCTCGCGTGCGTCGGACTCCCGGACGCAGCCGGCCTGCCTAGGTGGGTCGTGCCCCGCAACGCACTGCCCCACCCCAGCCACTGTCGTCGGGCCTGCCCTTCAGGCCCGATCGAACACACGGCCTCCCTCCGGGTTCCCGTGGAGACCTGGCGCCAAGCGTGTGCGGCGCAACTGTGCCCGCGCGAGCAACGGGTCCCTCCCTGAGGGGGGTGGCGGTCTCGGCGGAACGCCGGGACGCCCTCGTCCCTGGCCGGAACCCGGGGGGCGATGCCGCCCCCTTCGGCCGATCCCCGGCTCCACCGGGGGCCGGCCGAGAAGATCCGGTCTCAGTCCCGTTGACTGCTCATGCCAGGCATCCAAGAACCCAGTGTCGCTGACCCTCTAACAGGGCCCGCCGGCCCGCGTCCGAGGGTGGTAGCGCGTACGACGGACGCGGACCACTCCACCATCGACGAACTCACTCAATGGGCCGAGGCCCAGGACTGGCTACCACCGGTCTCACCCTGCTGGTGACGGATCTCTCCCCGCAGAACCGCGCCGCGTTGCCCGTCTCACCCTTGCGCGCAACGCGCCGCCCTCCTGCGGAGAGTGGCGACCGGGCGGAGCACGCGCTCCGCCCGGTCTGACGAGAGCTGACTACCGCAGCAGCACGAGGACGGTCTGCGGGAGTTGGTTGGCTTGGGCCAGCATCGAGGTGGCCGCTTGGACGAGCATCTGGTCCTTGGTGAACTTAATCGTCTCCTGAGCCATGTCCAGGTCGCGGATACGGCTCTCGGACGCGGTCATGTTCTCCTGGGTGATGTCCAGGATGTTCATCGTCGTGGTCAGTCTGCTGATGTAGGCTCCGATGCGAGCCCGCTGAGAGGACACGGTGCCGATGGCCTTGTCGACGCGAACGAGTGCCTCCTCGGCAGCGTCGCGGCTGACCATTAGCAGCTTGTCGAGCTCCAGTCCGTACCTGGTCACCTCGCCGACGATCGCGTCGAGGGTCTGCCCGATGTTGGCGCCGACCTGCAGCGTCATCGGGCTTGCCGCGACGTGAACGTTCGCCAGGGCCTTCCCGAAGTCGGACGTGAAGTCGAACGTCTTGGTGGTCGGGTTCCACTCAACCTTGACGTCGTTGCCACCGTCGATCAAGACGTTGACACCGGGGATGGACGACCGCAGGACGTTGTCGTTAACGACCTTGTGGTCGAGCCAGCGGCCGGTGTGAGCGTCGTAGACGTTCACATCGAGGCTGTTGAGATCGGCCTTCCGGACCTCCGCCCACGAGAACGCGTTCAGGACTCGCTCGTCGCCGGAGAAGAAGAGCCGACCGTCGGTGCTGGGGACGGTGGAGCGCAGCACAAGGGTGCCTGTGACGGCTTCGTCCGTGTTGGGTGTCGAGTTGGTCACATAGACGGCGGTGTTGTAGTCGATACCGCTCGACGTCACGTTGTCGTCGACGCTCATCCCGAGGCCGCCATCGGCAACACCCCTGAGGATCGCCTGGCGGAACTTCTGCGCCACGTCCTCGAGCTTGTCGCGGGCCTCGAGTACGACGTCAGCCTGATGGCTGTTGCCGTAGATCGTGACGGTCCTGGCGGTGAGGTCGAACAGCGACGACGCCACCTGGAACCGGTCGACCCACTGCAGCTCGGTGACGCGCTCTGCGAGGTCGCTCTGCATCAAGTTGAAGGCGACCTGCTGAGTTGGCTGAGTGGTGAAGCGAACGTCGCCGGTGCCGATATGCATGTTGCCGGCCTGGTCGAGCCAGGCGACGGACTGGCTGAAGTCGACCCCGGTGAGGAACGCCGAGGCCGCCGGCGCGCCGATACGAGCTCCGACGCGGTCGGCCAGCGTCCCGGTGGCGACGCTGGTGCCGTTGATGTCCAGCATGTAGCTGCCGGTGTCGCCGCGGTTCTGGGTGGCCCAGAGCGTGCCGCTGCCGTACTGGGTCTTGTTGTCGTAGAGAAGCAGGACCTTGTCGCCGACGGTAACGGTGTTGCCATTGGCGCCCATCCTGACGGTGGTTTGGTCGTAGTCGCCTTCTAGGTCGGCAAAGCCGCTGCCGTCGAGGATGTCGTGCGACGCGATCCACTGCGCCGCGTCCATCTCGAACGTCTTCTGCTGCACGACCTCGCCCGTGCGGGTGTAGGTGGTCGCGCGCATCTGAATGCGCTGGGTGGGTGCGCCACCATCGAGCAGCGTGCTGTCGATCACCATCTTGTCGCCCTGGATGCTGTACTGGGCGTTCGGATCGGTGACCCTCACGCCGACAACCTCGAGAAGCACGTAGGGCGCATTGTCGGTGTAAGTGTCGCTGCTCAGTGTCCCGGCCCTGGTGGTCTGGAACGTGTCCCACGTGCTGGCGGTCTTGTAGTCTACCACGCCGAACCTATCGGGCGTGAGCTCAGCCTGGGTGGGCAGGTTCGGCGACGCTGTGGCCGTGCCCGTGCCGGTCAGGCTGTAGCTCGTGGTGGCCGTCGAGACGTACTCGAGGTTCGCCACGGTTGGGTCGACGTAGTAGATGCGGTAGTTCGTGGCGCCTGAGACGGCATCCCAGGCAGCCGAGATCGTCTGGTTCGCGTTGGCGGTGATGACGGCTGAGCCCGTGGCCGAGCGGCCGATCTCCACTCCGTTCGCGTCATAGGCGATCACGGTGAAGCTGGCTGTGCCGGCCGCGGTCCATGAGCCTGAGCCTGCCGCGGTGACGACCGTGCCGGTCAGGCCGGTGACAACCTGGTGGCCGATCGAGTACTGCACCGCGAAGTCCTGCTTGGTGTTGGAGGAGCCCGGGAACCGTGAGTCATCCGGCGCCAGGCTGTAGTCGATCTCCTGCCAGAGCGTGAAGTCCGCCCCCGTGGGGACGCCCGCGCCGGTCACCCAGAACCCTGCGCGACCGAAGTCGAGCTGGATCTCTTCGCCCACCGCCGAGGCGGCGCCAACCGCGCCGGTCAGGAACTGCTCGGCGCCGGTAGTGCCGTCGGAGCGTGCGCGGGCGACCGCGTAGTTCGTTGCCGCGTTGCCCGTGTAGGTGTCGGCGAGGTAGTAGACCCAGTCCCCGTCCGTCGACCATGCCAGGTTGGCCTGGGTGGCGGTGTTGCCGCCGTTGGCGCTCGAGGCCGCCGTCTGGACTTGGCCGGAGCCGTCGGCGTTCATGACGTAGATCCGGAAGTCGTTGTTGGCTGTGCCATCGATGTCCCGCACATAGGCGATGCGGGAGCCATCCCGCGACCACACCGCGGCGCTGGCTGTGGTGTTGGCTGCCATCGCGGTGAGCTGAGTGGTACCCGAGCTTGCGATGTCATAGACGAACACGTCGGTCGCGTTGTTGAACAGCACCTTGGTGCCATCGGGCGACCACACGGCATTGGCCGAGTTGGCGTCTCCGAACGTCGCCACCACGGTGCCGTCCGCCTCGAGGATCTCGAGATCGGTCGCCGTGTCGACCAGGATTCGGGTGCCCACCGGGGCCCACGACGCGGCACCGACGTTGCCGATCGCGCCGGTGATGTTGGTCCCAACGGCGGCTGTGGGCGTGCTCGCGTCCACGGTGAAGACGTCGTTGTTCGAGAGGAACAACAGCGATCGACCGTCGGCGGACCACTGCGGCAGACTCGCCGCATTGGCCGCCGCGGAGATCTGCACCGGCTGGGTGGTCGCAGCCGGGGTGCCGATCTTGGTCAGGTCATAGGTGAAGACCTGCGCCACACCGCCGACGTTCTTGGTGTAGGCGACCTTGGTGCCGTCAGGCGAGATCGCCGCGTTGGCCGCCGTGTTGTCGGTGTCGATGGTCCACTCGGTGCCGGACGAGTTCCTGACGACCAGGTCGGTGTCGTTGGCGGCGACCTGGCGCTGGAAGGCGAGGAAGTCAGAGCCGGGGTCGATGTCCTCCGCCGAGCCGCGGGTGCCCATCTTGTACTGCTCACCCTTGACAATGCGGAAAATGTCCGACTTGAGGACCTGGCCCTGGCCTGGCGTCATCTGGGTCTCGAGCCTGTAGTTGCCGGCTACCACCTTGTCGCCGGTGATGATGGGGCGCAGAGCTCCGTTATCGGTCGAGACCAGTGCGGACAGGTTGCCGTTGAGAAGCGTCTTTGTGTTGAACTCGGTCGCTGAGGCCGTGCGATCGACCTCGGAGAGTAACTGGTCAACCTCGCGCTGGATCTCAACGCGATCGTTCGCGGTGAGCGTTCCGCTCGCGGCCTGGATGGCCAGCTCACGGACGCGCTGGAGCATGTTTTGGATCTCGCCCAGGGCCGACTCCGCGGTCTGGAGCAAGCTGACGCCGTCCTGAGCGTTCATGGACGCGCGCGCCAAGCCCTTGACCTGAGTGCGGATCTTCTCTGCGATGGCGAGACCGGCGGGGTCATCCTGCGCGTGGTTGATGCGAAGGCCGCTCGAGAGGCGCTCGACCGACCCGTGCAGGTCCTTCGCGGCGCGACTCAAGCTGTTGAAGGCGTTAACCGCCGTGTAGTTCGTGTTGATACGGATTCCCATCTAGGTACCATCCTCCTTGATGGCTATCGTGATGGCTGCCGGGCCTCCGCCTCCTTGCGGCCAGCCCGCGGCGGCCATGCCGCCGCACATCGACCGAGCGCTCCGGCGCTCAGCCTCTCAGACGCGGAGTACCTCCCTTCCCGCGAACCGAGGCGTGACAGGACCACTGAAGCCAGGCCATCCGTGGCACGCTCCACGGACAGGACACTAGCGACGCCACCGCTCACCACCCGCCGAGACGGGCAGATACACCTATGGCGTCTGAGTCTCCTAGCTCTAGGAAGTTGGCTGCTGGCCGAGATGGGGGGTAGTGCGGATGGCACCCAAGGCCGCAATCGATGAAGCTTGTCGCTGTCTTTGCGGGCCTCGGGCGACCACTGATGGTCACACCGGGAGTCAGCGCTCTCTGGAGACCGGCTCCAGGCTGGACAGGTAAGCGGACCGTCACCTGAAGCTACCGGGCGGATGAAGTGCCTCTCGACTGAGGCGGCTTCTTCCAGATACGTCCCCTGGGAATGCGCCATCCCTGGCTCTCGTTGGCTGCCCGGCTTGACCGATCACTCGGTCCCCCAGCCCGCGGGATTGTCGGCCCATCCGTGGGCTCGTCCGCTGTGGGCTGTTTCAGCCGTGCCGCCCGATCTCCCAGCTAGTCTGTCCGGCTCGTCCCTGAGCCGAGTGCTCCTGTCACGCTCACCCCCGGTTTCTCCGAGCCTACGCTCACCCCGGGGACCGTGGTCGGCCCTCGGGCGTGCGGAGCGCAATGCCTCCGAGTGATACTATCGGCAGAACGGCGAAGCAACTTTAGCCGCTTCGCCGTCTTTTTTTGCGCCTGCCGACCGGCTGGCTCACATGCTCGCTCAACTGGCCTTGCCGGAGTTGCCGTCGGAGGCAGGCTTGTCCTTCTCGGCGGTGCTTGCGGCCTTGGGGCCCTTTTCGATGGCATCGAGAATCGCCTGCTTGAGCTGGTCCTCTGTCCAGCCGGCTACCTGGGGCGACTTCTCGAACCTCGCGACCTCCTTGAGCTCGCCGGACTCGTCCTTGGCGCGGACGACGTACCCGGCGCAGGTGCCGCCGACGCCTTTGATCGCCTCGGCCGAGCCCATGTTGTTGAGATGCACGGTTAGCACGTCGCCGTGCTCCTTCGCGAGCTGTCTCAGCATGTCGGCTACCGGCGTGGCGCAGTGCGACAGCGCGGTGTCCACAACGACGTCGGTGCCCTCACCCACGGTGGTGGGACCGTTGGGCAGGGGCACGCCTGACACCGGCATCGCCGGTCCACTCCCGCCCTGGGGTCCACTCCCGCCCATGGCCTGCATCATGCCTGCTGGGGGACCGGAGGCGGCCTCAGCGCGAGTTCTTCCGGCCCTGTACTGAACGAACGCGGCGCCTGCCGCGCCCGCGATGACCAGAACTAGAAACACTGCCAATGGAACCATGCTGGGGTTGGCCGGCGGCCTCGGCGCCGGCGCCTCGGGTGTCTGCTGGTCCACGAATCGCCACTCCCTTCAAGTAGCCCGGCCCACTCGCCGGTCAAGAAAGCACCCACGACCTCAAGCTCGAAGAGCCGGAACCCTCGCATCGGGCGATCGCTCTGCGGTCGCACCGGGCAGGCCAACTTCCGACCGCGCTGCCAGCCTTACCAGCTCCGCCGCGAGCGCGTCCATCGCATCGACCACGGGCACGGGGCTGAGAAGTGCGAGCTCCTCCCGGATCAGGCTGATCTCCGTGCACGCCAGCCAGAGCGCCCTGGCGCCACGATCGATCAGCCGCTGCCCCGCCGTCCACATCAGTTCGACGATCTCATCCGACTTATTGCTTCCCTTTAGCCCGATGAGACCCTCCGACGGATCGCCATAGATAGCGGGGACTACGTACCGATCCAGCTCCTCATCGGTTGACATCACGGCTTCGAGTCCGGCCTCGGCGCAACGTCGCTGGTAGACCCCAGCGCTGGTCAGCCCCGCGCTGCAGAGCACTCCTACGCTGACGCCAAGCGCACGCGGATGCGCCTCGGTCATGACCCGTATCATATGAACGAGCGGAACGCCAACACCCCTCGCAAGCTCCTCATAGAAAGCGTGCGCCGTGTTGCAGGGGATCGCGAGGAGCTCCGCTCCCAGGAGTTCCAGCGCCTTGAGCGACCGAATCAGCTCAGGCACCGGCGACGGGCCGCCGCGGAGCAGGCACTCCGATCGGTCCGGAACGCACGGGTTGGAGTAGAGGATGAACGGAATCTGCTCCGCATCCGTGCGGGCGCCGCTCTCCTCAATGATGCGGCGCGCCAGCTCGACCCCCGCTTCGGCGCCCATGCCACCCAGAATGCCTATCGTCTTCCACGTCTCGGACTTCGCGGTCATGTGGTCTGGTCCAGCAGAGCGCGCCTCGCGCAGAGGATGCGCTCCACTACCTCCTTGTGCGGAATCGCGGGAACGGCCTTGCCGTCTCGCTGGCTGCAGGCTTCGGCGGCGAAGAGTGAATGCACGATGGCCGCCTCCGTCGCTTCGACAGCCGCGCGGAACAGAGAGCTGAGGTGCCTGTCCTCGACCAGCTCGCGGCTCCTCGGCGCGAACCCGACGGTGATGTCGCCACTGCCATGCCCGGCGGTGGCTCCGACTCGCGCCAGGCCGAGGGCGCAACGCCTCACGATGCGCCGAAGCTGCCTTGCGTCGACCGGAGCGTTAGTCGAGCATACCATCATGATAGAGCCGTCGTCAGTACCTCCCTCTCTCCGAGAGAGAGGGCAGGAGTGAGGGCGCCCCACGAGGGGCCTGGCGGCGCCCCCGCTGAGCCACCGGCCGACCGGGAACCCGTCGATCCGCAGATCCTCCCGGCTGCCGGTATTGGTGAGCACGAGGACGCCGACGGTTAACGGCTTCCCGGAGATGCTCACGACGCGCGAGGCAGTGCCCACGCCGGCCTTGTAGCCGAAGCCACGCATTCCCGCCCCCGCACCGACGTTGCCCTCGTCCACACGGTCGCTGAGTGCTTCGAACGCGGCATCCACATGCTCCGGGCCGATCGCGAACGCGCGGATGTCGCTCAACAGCCCGTCGTTGCACTCGCCCACGACAGGGTTGGCTGACAGCGCCCCCGGTGCGAGCTCGAGGTAGCGTTGCGCGATCCGTTGTGCCACGGCCCATACGGCCAGGGTGTTCGTGAGGCCGATGGCTGTCTCAATCTCCCCCAGCTCCTCGACCTGCACGAGCCCTACTGACTTTCCGAAGCCGTTCAGCACGTCACATGCCGCGACAGGACGCTCGGCCCACGGGTCGCGGCAGGGCTCGATGATCGTCACACCGGTGCGGAGGCCGCGCGCTTCGTCGAGCACGGTCGCGTGCCCGACCCGCACGCCGGGGACATCCGTGATCGAGTCCCGTGGCCCGGCCGGCAGGACGCCTATCGTAAGGCCGTGCATGCTCGGCCGCAACGCGGTCACCCCACCAGCGCCTACAGCGTCGCCAGGAACTTCGCGGCAGTCTCGATGTCAGCATAGGGGTCGTCGCCGACCTCCCGCTCGATCGTGTAGTACCAGTCATAGCCCTTCGCACGCAGAGCCCCGACCCATTCGGCGAACGGAACTGCGCCAGTGCCGAGTGCGACCTCCTCGGGCCGGCCGTCGGGGTGCCTGACACCGTCCTTCGCGGGGGTGTGCACCACCAGGTCGCCCAGATGCTCGACGCCGCCGATGGGATCGAACCCGAGCATCACCAGGTTCGCCGGGTCGTAGTTCACCTTGATGGAGCGCGTATCCAACTCGTCGATGAACCGGCGCATGAGCGCGGGGTCCTCCGGGCCGGTCTCGCACGCATACACCGCGCCCACACTGTCGCCGTGCCGCCCGATCGCCTCAAGCGCCTCCGCGATTGCGCTCCAGACGGGGGATGTGTCGTCCTCGGGGATGACGCCGATGTGCCCGGTGACGATTCGCACGCCGAGGTCGACGCTGAGCTCCAGGAACGACTTCGACTGGGCCACCAGGTCCGCGTTGCGAGACGGGTCGCCGAAGCCGCCGACCTCACCGCAGATGGCGGCGATCTGCAGGCCCTTGCTCTCGACCAGCTTCACGAACTCCTGGCGGTCCCGCGCCGCGAGCTTGGATGGGTGGAGTTCCCCGCCTGAGACGTAGGCCTGGAACCCCGTCGCACGGACGCTCACGGCGAGGTCGAGCGCCTGTTTCACCGGCACGCGGAATGACTCGAGCATCACGCCGACCTTGACTCCCGGCACCACGATCATCCTCTCCGACGAGCGATCGGCCCAGTGCTCTCACAGTCCAGCAACAGGTCGTCCCGGCGGCCACGCGACAAGAGCTCGCAGCCGGCCGAAGCCACCATCGCCGCATTGTCCGTGCAATACCGCATCGGCGCAAGCGCCAGTGTGATGCCGGCCGCCGCGCACTCATCGGCGAGGAGCGACCGCAGCAGCGCGTTCGCGGCCACCCCGCCGCCCGCGATCAGCAGGTCGACACCCTCAGCGACGCACGCGCGTGCCGCGTTCCTTGCGAGCGGGCCGACGACGGCCGCCTGGAAGCCGGCGGCGAGGTCCGCCCTGCGGCGAAGCGTATCATCCGGGCCCAGCGCGGCGGTCAGGCGCACAACGGCGGTCTTCACCCCGCTGAACGAGAAGTCGAGGGAGTCGCCTAGATCGGCCACCGGGAACTCGACGGGCTCGGTGCTGCCCCGCGCGGCAGCCTCCAGGGCGGGGCCGCCGGGGTAGCCCAGGCCGAGGTGGCGAGCCACCTTGTCCAGCGCCTCGCCGGCCGCATCGTCCCGCGTCTCGCCGACCAGCTCAGGTTCGAGCCAGTCCCGCACCAGGATCAAGTCCGAGTGACCTCCCGACGCGACCAGCCCGACGAACGGCGGCTCGACAGGCGGCGGCTCGCCGCCCGACTCCGCGAGCCTCGCGGCGCTGAGATGCGCAACGATGTGATGAACGCCCACAATCGGCTTGCTCGCCGCCCAGGCGTAGGCCTTCGCGGAAGAGAGGCCCACCACCAGTGAGCCGATCAGCCCCGGGCGGGTCGTAACGGCAAGACCTTCCACGTCCCTGAGCGCGATTCCGGCGTGGTCGAGAGCTAGGGCGATGACGTCGTCGATGACCTCCAGGTGACGGCGCGAAGCGATCTCGGGCACAACCCCGCCGTAGCGAGCGTGGAGATCGACTTGCGTGCCCACTACGTCGGACAGAACGACGCGGGCGTCCTCGACAACGGCCGCGGCCGTCTCGTCACAGGATGTCTCGATGCCCAGGACTCTCATCCGTGTGCCCTTAGCGCCAATGCAGCCCGCACCGTGCGGTGCAGCGCCTGGATGGACGGGTCTCCGAGGGATGGCAGGACTGCCGCGATGGCGTCCTCACCTGTGTCCGCGTAGTAAGCTCGCCGAACGCCCTCATGCTCGAAACCCAGCGTCTCGTAGAGCTCGGCCGCGGATGCGTTCGACTCGCGGTATTCAAGCGAGACGGTGTCCACCCCGCGCGCCAGGCACGCATCCAGCAGGGCGAACATGAGCCGCGTCCCCACGCCTTGCCGACGGAACTCCGGGTCGACGGCCACCGATGCCACGTGGCCGCGATCGAAGACGAACCACACAACACCGTAGCCGACGACCGTGCCGTCGACGACCTGGGCCATCACGTAGTGCGAGCCCGGCCGCCGGAAGTCCCTGGCGATGTCGCCGCGGGGCCAGGGGGACAGGAAGCAGAGCTTCTCCAGCCGCAGCACCGCGTCCAGGTCGTCGAGCGTTGCTGGGCGGATACGCACGGAGGGCGGGGTCCACAAGCGTGGACCTTGGCCTTCGAGCGCCTCGGGCTGCGAGACGCGGACATAGAGCGGCACGACCTCGCGCGGGTCCTGCCCGTCCGCGTCTCGCGCCAGCGACGCAAGTGTCGCCGCGTCGGGGTAGTCCCACGCCGCCGGCGCGAGCTCGATCTTGTCGAGGGATGCGGAGATCGACCTCGACCGCCAGGGCGCGCCCACGACCAGTGCGCCGCGGAACGCGCCCGCGAACTCCGCGGCATCCGCGTACCTGACGAGGAGCGGCCCGGCGGCCTGGTGGCCATCCGCTCGCCGGACCGACACGAACATCTCGTCGCTCTTGGACTCCACGGCAACGAGCACGAAGCGGCCCGGGTCCGCGCCGGGGCTCGAGATGCAAGCGGACTGTCGAGCCAGCAGGCCGAGCGACGTGGCTGCCACAAGCCGGACGCCGAGGGCGGTCGCGAGAGCCCTGGCGGTTGAGACGCCGATCCTCGTGCCAGTGAATGACCCCGGCCCCCGGTCGACCGCCACCCGACTGACCGCGCGCTGCCCGCCGCCGGTCTCGCGTACGAGCCTGTCAACGCGTGACATGAGCGTCCGTGCCAACGCCTGGCGGCTCTCGAAGTGCTCGACTCGCACCGAGCGGCCGTCGCCGACGGCGACCGAAGCGGTCCTGCAGGACGTCGACAGGGCGAGGATCACAGACATTCGACCTCCCGCCAGAAGCGTTCGGACGTGCTCCCGGAACGCGAGAACCGCAGGCTGCGGATGTCGCACGACGGGTCCTCGTCGAGCGCGATGCTGACAGCGACCGCGTTGCGTCCGAGGCCGAGCTCGGGGCACCGGTCGGCCCACTCGACAACCACCACGGCGTCGCCCTCGGCTGCCAGGTCATACAGGCCCAGATCGTCGACGCTTGCGCCCTCGTCCAGCCTGTAGAGGTCGGCGTGGACGAGCACGGGACGGGTGCCGTAGACAGCCACCAGGGTGAACGTCGGGCTGCGCACGGTTCCATCATAGCCCAGCCCGCGTGCGAGTCCGCGCACGAAGGTCGTCTTCCCCGCACCCAGCGGCCCCAAGAGCAACAGCCACTCGCCACCGCGTAGGCGCGCCGCAATGGCCCGCCCGAGAAGTTGCGTGTCATCGGCGGTGGCCGTCCTGAATGTGCGCTGTTGGAGGCTGTCAGGGCACACGATGCGTGATTCCGTTGGCGCGTGCGCCCGGTTCCCGGACAGGAAGGAGGGCCACCGCGGAGGTTCGGGCCTCAACGCCTCGAACAGATGCTCGGTCTCACGTACAGAGGGGAGTCATTGCGTGATGACAGCGTGCGCGCTGCTGCTTGCGGGTGCCGTCGCGGGCGTCGCCGCGAACGGCCGGCCTGCCGAGGAGGGCGAGCGGGTGGTCACTGAGGGTGTTGGGCCATACCAGGTGTGCGACCCCGTGTTTGAGAGCGTCCGTATCGCCATGACCCAGCGCGGCGAGGCGTGGTCGCCCCAGTACATCCAGGGCATCTCGGGGTCCGCGTTCCGCGTAACAGGCCCTTGCCCGTGTGCTCCCACGTGTGGGAACTGGTTCTGGGCGCCCGACCTCGTGAAGCTACTGGGGTACGACTGCGAGTACCTGCTCCTCGGGGAGGAGGGGATGGCCCCCCAGGTGAGAGTGGAGGAGGTGCTCACCCGCATCAAGGACGAGATACGGGCCGGGCGCACCGCGATCCTCTGGCACGCGTTCACCAACGCCGAGTTCGACGTAGTCTGTGGGTTCGATGAGAGCACGCACGAACTCCTGGGGCGCGGCTCCTACAAGGGGCTTGGGGACGAGTACACGCGCGCGGATGAGAAGCGGACACTCACGTCCGAGGAGATCAGCGGCCTCCTGGGGGCGATCATCATCGGCGAAAAGGAGCGCGAGTTCGACGCGCGGGCGGCGGAGACCGCCGCCCTCAAGGAGGCGGTCAACCACTGCTGGGCCGAGAAGTCCAGCTTCCTCAAAGGCGGAGTGAACTGCTACGACGGGTGGATCGGGGACCTGTCGAAGAGCCCCCCGCGCGAGCTTGGTTCGGGCGACTGGTACTGCCTCGCGGTGTACTCGAGTACCCACGCGGCCGCTCCGGGATTCCTGCGCGAGATCGCGCCGAAGTACGGCGGCGCGAGTCGCAACCTGGAGCACGCGGCCGACCACTTTGTGCAGGAGGCGGACCTTCTCCACAGGTGCTTTGTCGTTCTCGGGGAGGAACGGCCGGCCGACGAGCCGCAGAAGGTGAAGGCCGGGCAGATGGCCGACCTGCTGCGCCAGGCGCGGGACGCGTATCGGCACGGCATCCACGACATCGAACGCGCACTCGACAAGATCGAGGGCGAGTAGCAGAGGGCGGACCTGCCGACAGTGACGGACCGGCTGGCAGCTCTACAGCAGATCGCAGGCAACAGGCCCTGGGGCGAGATGGCCAGCCCCAAGGAAGCGAGCATTGCGCACGCCTTCTTCGACCTGTTCGCCGACCTGCCGCTCGCAGAGCGGCAGGCGCGAAGCGTGGCGTATGCGCTCGAGCGCGAGCCTATCGTCTACACGCCCGGCGAACACATCGCGGGACAGGTGTTTCAGGGAGTCCCCGGCTCGGGCGACCCGCTCCTTGGTGGTGGCCCGCACCCAGGCTGGGCGAGCTACTCGGTGGCCGGCGTCGCTCCCGGGTGGGTGTCGGAGAGGCTGCCCGACCACGACCTGTACGGCAAGCACTTCAGCGACGGCGCCGCGCCCGGCCACATCGGCTGGGACTGGCGCCTGGTGCTCGAGATGGGTCTTGAGGGCCTGCGCGCCCGACACGCCGAAGCAGCCGATTCCGCCGTCGATGCGAAGAGCCGGGAGTTCCACGCGTGCGCCGTCATCGCGCTCGACGGAGCCATTGCCTTCGCCGACCGCGTGGCAGAGGGCGCGGCCCCGGAGCTGCGGCCTATCTGCGAGCGAGTGCCCCGACTCCCGGCACGTACGTTCCGCGAGGCCGTGCAGTCGTTCTGGACCCAGTACCTCGCGGTCATGTTCGAGAACCCCTACGGCGGCAACGGACCCGGGCTTGTCGACAGGTTCCTGTGGCCCTACCTGGAGCGCGATCTCGAGCACGGGTGCATCACGGAGGAAGACGCCTACGATCTGATCCTGGAGCTCCTTATCAAGCTCGATGAGCGCATCCACCCCCACGACGGCTGGGTCGAGGCGATCTGCGTCGGCGGACGGACCGCCGATGGCGGAGGCGCCGAGTCGCGCCTGTCCGAGATGCTGGTGCGCGGTATCATGGAACTGAACCAGACGCACCCGTCGGTCTACATCAGGCTGCGCGACGACGCGCCCGGGTGGTTCCGCGACCTCACGACCGACTACCTACTTCACGGCGGCAATCGCGCCCAGGTCTACGGCGACGACCGGGTGATCGAGGCGCTCGTGGCCGCGGGGCACTCGTGGGAGGACGCGTGCGAGTGGATGGCCGGCGGCTGCATGGAGGTCTCCAGCCAAGCCCGCAACTGCGACTTCAACTTCACGTTCGTGCACAACATCGCCTGGACGCTGGAGGCCGTGCTCCACGGCGGCGTCGTGCCCTTGCTCGGGCAGAGGGTCGCGCCCCTGAGCCGCACGCTCGCCGACTACACGACATTCGAAGACCTCTACGCCGCTTTCGAGGCGGAGCTCAGAAGGGAGCTCGACCTCCTCTTCAGCAGGCTGGACATCTACTACAAGGCGTACGCGCTCTTCCGACCCAGCTTCCTCATCTCCACGATGGTGCACGACTGCTTTGAGCGCGGGCGAGCCCTGAACAACGGCGGAGCACGGTACGCGGACTTCTGCGGCAGCGCGCTCGCGATCCCGAACGTTGCCGACAGCCTGACCGCAGTGCGCCTCGCTGTGTACGAGGACAGGATCTGCGCCGCGGAGGAGCTGCTGGACGCGCTCAAAGCCGACTTCGCGGGGCACGAGGAGCTGCGGGCGCGTCTGCTCGCCTACCCGAAGTACGGGCAGGAGAGCTCTGCGGCCGATGCGATGGCGAACTCGGTTCTCCGGATCGTAGCAGACGCGAGCGACGCCCACGTGACGCCTGGAGGGGGTCGCGTTCGGCCGCTTGTGCTCGGGTTCGTGTGGGTGGCGCAACTTGGGCTCGTGACGGGTGCCCTTCCCGACGGCCGCAAGGCATGCGAGCCGCTCGCGCACGGGCTGGCTCCGCAGTGCGGCAGCGGCACGCGCGGGCTGGCGTCTGTCATCAACTCGGCGACGTCGCTCGATCTGCACCGCGTCTCGGGTGGCGCGAGCATGATGTTCGATCTTGACCCCGCGTGGGCAACGCCCGAGGCGGTCGAGGCCGTCGTGCGGGTGTTCATCGAGCGCGGAGGGCAGATCTTCCAGGGCAACACGAGCGACTTCGAGCGGCTCCTCGAGGCGCGCGCCCACCCGGAGCGGCACCGCGACCTGCTGGTGCGCGTCGGCGGGTACTCGGCTCGCTTCGTGGCCTTGCCGCCCGAGATACAGGACGAGATCATCGGCCGGCGGCGCTACGCCGGATAGGGGAGGTGCCCCCAACGATGGGCGCTGTAGTGCTGACGCTCGCATGCAACCTGATGGCCGTCGATCCGCCGCGGACGGTGCTGTCGGCCGACTTCGAGGCTGGCGATGCGCTAACGGGCTGGGGCCCGGCTCAGGACGGCGTCCGGATCGTAACCGATGACGCCGGGTCGCGGGTGCTCCTGGTGGAGCGGGCCGCTGAAACGGGGCAGGGCAGCACCGGTGTTCGGCGCGAGCTCCCGATCGAGGAGCTGCGCGGCAGGCGCCTCGTCTGCACCGCCCGCGTGAAGGCCGAGGACGTCGCGAAGCCCCCGCACCCGTGGAGCGGCGTGAAGTTCATGGTCCACATCGCGGCCCCGGGAGGCGACCAGTGGCCGCAGCGCGATCTCCCGTTCGGCACGTTCGACTGGCGTGAGGTGCGCTACATCACGGCCGTGCCCGATGACGCGACGAAGGTGGAGCTGGTCCTCGGCCTGGAGTCGACGACGGGCCGCGCGTGGTTCGATGATGTCTCGATCGCGGTGCTGCCCACCCCTGACGAGCGCCCGGCCCCGACCGAGGTCTACACCGGTCACAGCCAGCCGCGGCTCCGTGGCGCGATGATCGGCCAGGTCACCGCGGACGATCTGCTCGAGTTCGGACTGCGGTGGAAGGCGAACCACGTCCGCTGGCAGCTCACCTGGGGCGGGTTCCCGCGCAGCCCCGCCGACAAGGGCGACCTCGCGGCGTACGACAAGTGGCTGAACGGTGAGCTCGACAGGCTGCAATCGCTTCTCCCCGTATGCGAGCGGGCGGGACTGATGGTGCTCATCGACCTGCACACTCCTCCGGGCGGCCGCGACGACCGGAACGTCTGCATGCTCTTCGAGGACAAGGCCTACCAGGAGAAGTTCCTCGAGGTGTGGCGCAGGATCGCGGAGCGTTTCCGGGACGCTAAGATGGTCTGGGGCTACGACCTCGTCAACGAGCCGGTCGAGGGAGCGCCGCCGGACGGGCTGCTCGGCTGGCAGGATCTCGCGCAGAAGGCCGCCGAGCTGGTGCGGTCGATAGACCCCCAGCACGCCATCATCGTCGAGCCCGAACCGTGGGGCGGGCTGGACGCGCTGTGGAACCTCGTGCCACTCACCGTCGCTGGCGTTGTCTACAGTGTGCACATGTACGTCCCTCACCAGTTCACGCACCAGGGCGTCTACGACAGCCCGGTGGGCATCGGGTATCCCGGTGACATCGCCGGCAAGCACTGGGACAGGGACGCGCTGCGCAAGGTGTTCCAGCCGGTGGTCGACTACCAGCGCACATTCGGAGTCCGGATCTATGTGGGCGAGTTCAGCGCGATCCGCTGGGCGCCCGACGACAGCGCGTACAGGTACCTGAGCGATGTGATCGACATCCTGGAGGAGAACGGGTGGGACTGGGCCTATCACGCGTTCCGTGAGTGGAACGGCTGGAGCGTCGAGCATGGCCCGGACAAGGACGACAACGAGCGCAGCCCGACAGAGACCGGTCGCGAGCGTCTGCTGCGCTCGTGGTACGCGAAGAACCAGTAGGGGCGCATGGCAATGCGCCCTCGGAGAGGGAACGCGCGGCGCCCGGCAGCGGGAACCGCGGGCTTGAGCCCGCGCCCGACCGTTGGTCCGCACTGACGCACCCAGCGCTGCGGCCAGTCACGAAACGACAACCGTTCGAGACCATCTGTAGCCCTAGCCTTGCTCTTGCTGCCCATCTTGGCGTTGCCGCCGAGGGCGCCAGCGGCATCTGGAGGCGCGCCAAGACGAGCGGCGAAGCATAGAAGACAGTGGGACTGAGCCCCAGGTTCGGCGCCAGCGAGGCTGTAGGCCGGCAGAGCGAGGGGAGAAGCCGCCGTGGCCAGAGAAGAGTGTCCCTTCTACACGGACGGGCGTTGCGTTTCTCCCAGCACGGGCCGCACCCCCCCGTGCTCGTTCACGGGGACCGATTTCGCACGCCTATGCGCCGTCTACCCTATGCACAGGTCGGCTCAGACGGGCACCCGTGTGCCGACGGCTAGGCTTCTCGCCGAGGCCACGGCCCGGGGTCTGGCACAGGAGGAGCACCCTCGCGAAGAGGGCGTCGAGAACTGCCCCTTCTACTCGGAGGGTCGGTGCAGCACGCCGCTGTTCCCCAGCGACCGAGACTGCTCGTTCCGAGGCACCGATTACCGGAACCTGTGTGCGGATTACGTTGTCCTCGCTGCCAAGCTGACGGGCGCGCAAGTTCCTGACTCTGAACTCCAGACCGAGTTCATCAGGCGTAAGCTCCTGCAGCGCCGCGCGCCCGAAGAGCCCAGCGTTGAGCGGGTCGAACCGCGCGAGGTCTCACCTTGGGAAACGCAGGAGGCGCTTGCCACGCTGGTCAAGGACCTGCCGGCATCCGTGTATGGACCGGATGTCACAAGGCGCGTCAAGGCCGAGCTGGTGCAGATCCTGAAACCACTCGGCCGGTCGCTTGATGGGCTTATGGACCGGAGCTGCGGCCTAGCAACGCTGGCCTGGGCAGTCCTGGCCGCCATCCCGGCGTTCATCTTCCACATGCGCTGGCTGGGAGCAGGGGTCTGGACCCTAGTCGCGGCGGTCGCCGTGATTGTCGGATGGTTCTGGCTGGACAACGCCATCGTCGACCCGAGGCGGAAAGCGGCAGTGGACGCGGCCGCGGCACGGTTCTCCGCGAAGTTCCCTTCAGGATCGACCGAGCGAGAGGCGGCGGAGGTCGCACTGCTCCCAGTGATGGCGGGCGCGAACAAGGCTGCTGCTGCGCTACTCGAGGCACTGGGCTCACAAGGCCAGGTCGTGTGGTCAGACCCGAGCTCCCGATGACCGGCAGGCCCCACTCATGCCGGAGCGCACGCCGACCCGCGCCACTGTCTGTCGAGCGCCCCTACCACCCGCCGCTGCTCTTCTGGGCGAGGTTGTAGCAGGTCGTCTGCATAAGGCCTGCGCTGATGTCGCTGGCGCTCATGCCCGCGCAATCGTCCCAGGCGCTGCCGCCGCCACCGCCGCCGTTGCCAACGCCGGCGCCTCCGCCTCCGCCTTCGCTGAGCCCGAACGCGTCGAGGGCCTGGCCGAACTGCTGCGCGTAGACCGCCTGCTCGTCCGGGCCGGCCTGCGCCCATGCGTTGCGCATCTGACCGTAGACCTTCTCCGCATTCGTCATGAGGTACTGCAGGTCGGGCGACAGCGCGGGGAAGCTCTGCGCGAGGTACTGGCGGAGTGTCGCCACGACCTCCGGTGTGGCGGCGTTCGGGTCGCGGCCGCTGGCGACCCACATGAAGTAGAGCAGCTCCATGGTGGCGTCGAGATCCGCCTCGCTGAGCGTGTTGTCCTCGTCCTGGCCGCGAGCGAACTTGGGCGCCTCGGCGCTGGCTTTCGCGACGACCTCGCCGCGCCGCTGAACGGCTTCCCAGAGCACCTGCGCCCACTCGATGCCGGCCTTGGCACCGGTCGACAGGCGATCCTCAAACACGGCGCGCACTTCGGCGATTCCCTGGTTGCGCTCTTCGGGCGTGGCCTGCTCGAGGCTCGCGAGGATGCTGCCCGCGGTCTGGGCGATGGTTGCTTGGCCGGCGTCATCGGTCTGCTGGTAGAAGTGGATGAACCGCTCGCGGGTGAGGGCGAACTCGCTCTCAGTGAGGTGCACGCCGAACACCGCCGTCAGCAGCGTGGCGAAATCGCGCACGGAGCCTTCGGTCAGAGGGGGGTTGCCCTCAGCCAGCACCTTGTCCGCCGACTCAGCCTTGTAGCCCACTTTCATCCGGTCAGCCACTCGCGAGAACACGCCCCCCGCCCCGCCCGGCTTCCCGCCGCCGGCTGCCAACGCGGCGCCCTCCACCGTCAGGGTCGCGAGCAGCTTGTCGCCGGCAGCCAAGCCCTGCCCGCCGGCCTGCGGCACCGTGACGGCCGCGGCAACCGCGTTCTTGCCGCCAAGCACGACGTACATGCGCAGGAGTGACTTACCGCCTCCGAGCTGTTCGGTCAGCACGGCATCCACGCGAACAGCGTCCATCCCGCCGAGCCTGGCCTTCTCGGGCGCCTTCCCCTCAACGGTATAGGCTTGCTTGAGGAACCCCAACACCGACTCGATGACCTGCTCCGCCGTCGCTTCGAGCTGCTCCGGCTTCAGCTGCTGGGCGGACGGGATGACGAGCACCACGACCTCCGAGCCCTCGTCGGGGGAGGCGCAGGTGGTGAGGAAGATGCCGGTCCCCATGTCCTGCCGACCCTGGGTCCACCCGTCCGGCAGGTCGATCGTGAAGACTCCGCCGGGGTCGCGGTAAGTCGTCAGGCCGCCGTCAGCCATTCCGGCTGTCGCGCAGACCGCGGCAGCCACTAGCGCGAGCGCGATCACTCTCATCGTTGCCATCCCTCTCGGTCTAGGACCCGCTTGTCACCGTGGCTGCCCATCCCTGGGTCGGCTCTCTTGGCGCCGACGGTGCGAACCGCCACGAGTCTTAAGGTATTCTAACTCAGAAAAGCCACAATTAGTACGATGACATTCGGCGCCATCGGTGCTTGCATTCCCGGCCTGCCAGCGACCGACCCATCGAGGAGAAGGTCGCGCGACGGGCGAACCCGTGGGCCGCCACCTACCCGCATGTGAGGATGGATCCGGCTCCGGGGGCCGTCTGCCCGGATCGGAACTGTCGAGTGAACACGGAGGCCGCAATGAGGCTGCTGACCGTCGGAGCGCTTGTCTGCGTCATCGTGAGCCCTGGCCCGGCATCGCGCCCCTCGCCACTGGACGAAGGCCCGGTTGACCTGAGACCCGAGGGCGCCATCCGCAAGTGGGTCGTCCTCGGCCCATTTGAAAACCCTCGCGAGTTGGGCACTCGCGACCGCAAGTCGTTCGACACCGACTACCTGGCGTCCATCGGCGGCGAGGCGAACGCTCGGATCTCGGCCGACACCGAGGTCGACACAACGGGCGCGGACGGACAGCCGCTCCGGCTGACAGCGAGGCCGATCGAGACGACCGGGCCCGTGCTGGACTTCGCTCAGCAGTACACGGAGACCGACCTGAAGCTGGCCTACGCTTACACCAAGATCACCGCAACGCGTGGCGGTGAGGCGCTGTTCCTGCTTGGCTCCGACGACGGTGCGAAGGTCTGGGTGAACGGTGCCCAGGTCTTCGAGATCCTCCCGCCGGACGGGCGCGGGCTCACAGCGCGGCAGGATCGCTTCACAGTCAAGCTCCGCAAGGGCGCGAACACCGTCCTGGTAAAGGTGGAGAACGGTCGCGGTGCTTGGCAACTCGCGCTCGAGGCCTATGGCACGGAGGCGGCCCGGAAGCTCGAAGCGCAGATGGAGCTCGAGCGGCGAACGCTCGAGTTCCAGGACCAAGGCCTCGGGCCGGCCGGCACCTGGCCCGGTTACGTGTTCCTCGAGAGCGACGGCTTCCCCAGGATCATCTGGCGGGATGTCGAGCGAGTGCGCGCACTCGCGGGTGACCTTCCGCTCAAGGTGCGGTGGTACAACGCCCAGCTCGATGAGGTGGAGACCCCCAGCAGGCCCGGTCGCTACGCCGCCGTCGTGGAGAGCAAGATGCATGACGGGACACCCGTCAGGCGAGCGATGACCTTCTTCGCCGTGCCGGACGACTCCGGCCGCTACTGGCCTGACTACAGCGTGCCCGCGCCGTACCCCGGCAGGCCCGTGGATCCTGTAGTGTGAAAGGAGCACGAGCACACCATCGCCCAGTGGTCCGGAGGTCTCTTCGCAGACGCACTGGTGACCACCGAGGGCGGCGCGTCGCTGCTCGCATGGCTCCATGAGCTCAAGCCGGGCCAAGTGACGGCTGACCCGATGGAGTCGCCGGGAGTGCGGAACGAGGACTACCACCTGCGGCTCAAGCTCAAGCTGGCGGGCCTCTCCGACAACGTCCGCCCCCTTGCGCCGCCAACGACTCGGGCGGGGTCGCCGGCCGCAGTGCTCCACGCAGGCACCGCCGCCGAGGCCGGAGTCAAGCCGGACGCCAAAGAGAAGATAGACGCCGCATGCCGCAAGTGGGCCGAGGACTCGGGCGAGCCTTTCACCGTGCTGGTCGCCCGGAACGGCGTCATCGTCACACACGAGGCATTCGGCGAGGCGTCCGAGGGTGTCCCGCTCACCCTCGAGTTCCGCAATGAGGTGGCGTCCATAACAAAGGCGCTCACCGGCATGCTGTTCAGCCGGTTCGTAGACCAGGGGCTCGTCGCGATCGACGACCCGGTAGGGCAGTACCTTCCCGGCTTCCCGACGAAGGGTACGCGCGCGCTCACCTTCCGCCATCTCTTCACCCACACCAGCGGCCTGCAAGGACACGGCAACTGGGGGGGCATCCACAACCCGTACCTCGACAACGTCATCCTCAACGGGCTGCCGGCTCTGCGCCCGGGCGAGGCGCACATCTACAACGGTATGGGCTACGACTTGGCCGGCAAGGCTATGGAGACCATCACGGGCAAAAGCGTCGCGCGGCTGACGTACGAGGACTTGTTCGCGCCGCTCGGTCTTTGGGACGTGCCCCCTGTCGCCGACCTCGCCTTCGGGGCCCGGCTGACGGCCTACGAGCTCGGGGTATTGGCGCAGTGGCTCGCGAACCACGGCAGCTACGGCGACAAGCAGTTCATCTCCGAGGAGACGTTCCGGAAGCTGCTCCCAGAGCCGCTCAGCAAGTACTGGCCGGCGATCGGGGTCGAGTGGGGCATCGGAATCGTACCGTACGCTGAGCGCAGGGCAGGCGCGTCCCCGACCTCGAAGGACCCGGCCGATCTGCTGCTCGGTGAGCATGTCATCGGGCATGGCTCGGCGACGTCCTGCGTGCTGAGGGTGGCTCTGGATAAGGACCTGGTAGTGGTTATGGTCCGCCGCACGGCCGGCGAGCGCTATGACGAACACCTCCGGGAGGTCCTGATAGCGATCACCGACTCGCTGCTGTAAGGGCGCCGCACGGGGAGGAGGGCGCGGCGCCCTCAACTCGGCACGGGCCGGCCTATGTCCGCTGAGTCGTCTTGGCCCGTCTCAGGGCTCGTACACGCGAGCGCCCGAGCACAGTCCCTGCGGTCGAGTGAGCCGAAGCCCGTCCACCAGATGCAGCCCCGCCCGAAGGGAGCGGAACCGATGACGAGGGCGGCCGCCAGCCTGGCCTGTCTTGCGATGTCGATCTTCACGGCCGGTTACGCGGCGCCTGTGGACGACAGAGGCGACCGCGAACAGCGGCCAGAGCGGCCGCTCATCGGCGCCATCCGTTGGGATGCCTGGACCCACTGGGCCGGCGAGACCGGATGGGGCGGCTACGAGAAGTGCCTCGGCCCGGAGCAGTGGCACTACCGACTACCGTTCTATGCCAAGGTGGTGTCCGACAAGGACGTCGAGATCCGCGCCGACACGCGGGAGGTCATGGATGAGGAGATCGCGTACGCGGCCGCGGGAGGCCTGGATTACTGGGCATTCGGGTGGTACCATCCCCGCGGATGGGAGCACGCCGACAACATGACCAAGAGCTTCGACCTCTACCTCGCCAGCGAGCACAGGTCCGACATCGCCTACTGCCTCATCCTCTTCGGGGGCCCACACCTGGGTCCCAAGGACCAGTGGCCCGCCACAGTGGACTACCTCGTCGAGCGCTTCCGCGAGCCCAACTACGTGAAGGTGCTGGGTAACAGGCCACTAGTCTACTGGTTCAGCATGGAAGAGTTCGTCCCGTACTGGGGCGGCGAGGAAGCGGCGACGGCCTCCCTCGACCTGCTGCGCGAGCGCAGTGTCGCCGCCGGCCTCGGCGACCCGTACATGGTCCTCATGTGCTTCTGGCCGCCGCAGGGCGCTGAGCTTCTGGGTACACTCGGCCTCGACGCGCTTAGCGCGTACGCGAACCCTCCCGGCAATGACAACCGGGAGCTCCCCTACGCCGACTGCGTCGCCCTCAACCGGTGGTTCTGGGAGGAGTGCAAGGGAACGGGCAAGCAGTTCATCCCCACCGTCAACGCAGGGTGGGACTACCGCCCCATGAAGCGCGCCGAGTTCCCCGACCGTGACCCCCAGAACGACTGGTTCGCGGAGGCCACGCCCGACGAGCTCGCCTCGCACCTGGCGGGGGCCTTGCAGTGGGTGAAGGAGAACCCCGGCGTGTGCGAGGCGAACAGCGTCATGATCTACGCCTGGAACGAGTTGAGTGAGGGCGGCTGGATCGTGCCGACACTCGCTGAGGGCACGGCTCGGCTCGATGCCATCCGGCGCATCATCGACGCCGGGGCGGCCAGCGACAAGGACGAGTAGAGCGGCCGCCCGCGGCCGGTCCCCCGGCCCTCCGTCACGGCGCCCGGTGCGTGGCGTCTACTCCGCGGCCGCGCACGCTCTGCAGGTACCGTATAGGTTGAGCGTTAGCCGCACCACGCGGTAGTCAGTGGCAACCGCACGGGCACAGTCCCCGACCGACGGTAGGTCAAGGTCGGGCTCGATGTCGGCGATGGCTCCACAGCGCGTACATACCAGGTGGCAGTGATTCGACGTGTTCGGGTCATAGCGGGCTTCGCTGACCCCGGGCGACACCTCGGCGGCGACGCCGAGCTCGACGAGCAAGCGGATCGTGCTGTAGACCGTCGAGATCGCCATCATCGGATACTGCGGCAAGACTGCCTGGTGCAGCACTTCGGCCGACGGATGGTCGGTCCGCCCGAGCAGCTCCCGAACGACCGCGACGCGCTGCGGCGTTACGCGGTGCCCACGTGCTCGTAGATCACGCACGATGGCGTCGATAGCTTCCTCGCGGTCAGCCACCGGCACCCCACCTCTCGCGTCGCATGCCCGTCGCAACGATCGCGCCTCCGCCCAGGGCAAGTCCCATAGTAGCTCTTGCGCCCTTATTGCTTTCTGTATAGAATAACGCATCGTGAGCTATAACTTGCAGGGACTCATCAACTGCAGTCGCCAGGAGGTCTTCGCACACCGACGGTGGCATCCTCCCTGGAGGACACTGTGCACGACAGTTACTGCCACACGCGTCCGGGCGGCCCGCCACGGTCGGAGCCTCTCGGCCAATGCCCAATCGGAGGTGTCGGATGTCACACAAGCGCAATCGCCTCACCACGAACTTCGGAGCTCCGGTTCCGGACGACCAGAACACGATGACGGCAGGGCAGCGTGGCCCCGCCCTGTTACAGGACGTGCATCTCGTAGAGAAGCTGGCGCACTTCGACCGAGAGCGCATCCCCGAGCGTGTGGTCCACGCCAAGGGGGCCGGTGCGTGGGGCTACTTCGAGGTCACTCACGATGTGAGCGCGTACACCCGCGCGCGGTTCCTCTCCGAGGTGGGCAAGCGGACGGAGGTGTTCGCTCGCCTCTCGACCGTGGGTGGCGAGAAGGGCTCGGCCGACACTGCTCGCGACCCGCGGGGCTTCGCTGTCAAGTTCTACACCGAGGACGGCAACTACGACCTCGTTGGCAACAACACGCCGGTGTTCTTCATCCGTGACCCGATGAAGTTCCCCGACTTCATCCACACGCAGAAGCGCAACCCGGCAACCAACCTGCCCGACCCCAACATGGCCTGGGACTTCTGGTCACTCACGCCGGAGTCGATCCACCAGGTCACGATCCTCTTCAGTGACCGCGGTACGCCGGACGGGTACCGCCACATGAACGGCTACAGCGGCCACACCTTCATGTGGTACACGGCCGACGGCAAGTACGTGTGGGTGCGCATCCACATGAAGACGGAGCAGGGAATCCGCAACCTAACGCGCGAGGAGGCGGTTCGACTCGCGGGCACAGACCCCGACTACGCGACGCGCGACCTATACGATGCCATCGCGCGGGGCGAGTGCCCCTCATGGAAGGTGCACGCTCAGGTCATGCAGCCCGCCGAGGCTGAGACCTGCCGCTTCGACCCGTTCGACATCACCAAGGTGTGGCCGCACGGGGACTTCCCGCTCATCCCGTTCGGCCGCTTCGTGCTGAACCGCAACCCCGCGAACTACTTCGCCGAGGTCGAGCAGGCGGCGTTCTCCCCGGGGAACCTCGTGCCCGGCATCGCCCCCTCGCCAGACAAGATGCTCCAGGGTCGCCTGTTCAGCTATCCGGACACGCACCGTCACCGACTGGGCCCGAACTATCATCTGATCCCCGTCAATGCGCCGCGGGGATGCGTTGCGGCGAACTATCATCGGGACGGCTTCATGTGCGTGGACGGGAACAGCGGCGGTGCGCCCAACTACTGGCCGAACACGTTCGCCGGGCCGGTGCCCGATCCGACCGCGGCACCTCCTCAGCTCGCCGTGACGGGTTGCGCCGGCGCGCAAGCGCGCGAGTACCCGCAGGACGACTTCGAGCAGGCCGGCGCACTCTTCAGCCGGGTCTTGAGCGACTCGGACCGCGCGAACCTGATAGGAAACATCGCGGCTCATCTGGGTGGCGCCGAGAAGCGCCTGCAGCGCCGGCAAGCCGCGCTCTTCTACAAGGCGCACCCTGACTACGGGACCGGCGTCGCCAAGGCCCTGGGGCTCGACGTGAGCGAGATCGCGAGACTTGCTGCGCTGTCGCAGGAGGAGCGTGTAGCGGAGACGAGCTGAGGGACCGGGCGAAGGCGGGACGGGGCCCTGGGTCTGAGACCAGCTCCCGATGCGGGGCCTGTGTAGGGGAGCGACAAGCGCAGGCGATGCCCCGGCTGGGCTCCGGCAGGAAGGCGCAACCGGTCAATGGCGCGACTCTGTGCGTCCCGGGGCCAGCCTGCGAACCGGGGCGGACGGTCGGCGCGTCAGGCTCGCGGAAGCCGGGGGCTGGGGAATGGGCAGGGCCTACAGGACGAGGGGATGCTAGGGGATAGCGGCGCCGAGGCCGCGCAATGGCAGCACCACCAAGCCCTCTACCCGGGAGAAGCGCGTGATGTCATCCGTGATGATTGGCAGTCCGTGGCGCACCGCGCAGGCGGCGATCCACAGGTCGGGGTAGGGGATCGGCTGGCGCCGCACTCGCGCGCCGCAGCGGACGCGCGCGAACGCAACCGCCACTTGGTGGTCATAGGGAATAACCACGAAGCGACGCAACGCTTCCTCGAGGGTTGCCCTGCGATCCGGCCCCCAGTTGGCCTTCTCGGCCCCGTACAGCAACTCACCGACGGTGATGAAGGACACTGCGAGCAGCCGCCCCTCCACCAGAGAGCGGCAGTGCTGGCCTTCGTCAGTGCTCTTCATCACCGCGGCCACGGCGTTGGTGTCAAGAAGAACGCCGCCCGGAGCCGTCACTGATGGTCGCCCCCGGGAATCGAGGACAGACGATCGCGCAAGACGGCCTCTTCGAAGCCGTCGTCAGCATCGCCTGGCCACGTGCCGGCGATGGCGGCGACGTCAGACAATGGGAGCACGCTCTGCGACTCCGCAAGGTCCTCCAGACTGAGCATCGCCCAGAACCGTCCGTTGCCGACATCTGGCGGCTCAACCTGCGCTGCGATGTCCGCAGAGCCGCCGCAGACAGCGTCCCCCGTGCTGATGCGCGTCCACCTGATCTCGCCCGTCCGGGTGTCCTGCAGGCCCTCGCCACACACGCGCACAAGGTCGCTCACAGTCGCGCCACCCCCTTGTGGTAGCGAGAACGCGAACCGCTCTGATGCTTGTTCGCCGGTGAGTCCTCCAGTCCTCGGTCTCCAGTGGGTTGCGGCAGGAACCGGACAAGCCCTACCGGAACCCCCTGTCCATGGCCCGCTGAGGGCCGCGCAGCAGGGGCGGAAGCATCGTGCGGACCACCGTCAACAGGCTGTTCCACCAGGCGGCGAGGGAGTACGGAACCTCCCCGGCGCTGTCACGGAAGGTCGGCGGCCGGTACGAGCCGATCACGTACGCGGATCTGGCCCGGCAGGTGAGCGCCTTCGGCAGGGGCCTGGTGGCTCTGGGGATCGAGAAGGGCGACCGGGTCGCCATCATCTCCGAGAACAGGCCCGAGTGGGCCGTTGCCGATCTGGGGATGCTGTCCATCGGGGTCGTGAACGTGCCCCTCTTCGTGTCGCTCTCCGCCGAGCAGATAGCCTACATCGTGTCCGATTCCGGCGCGCGAGCGCTGATCGTGTCTGACGAGAAGCTCCTCGCCCGGTGCCAGCTCGCGGCATCGCAACGCCCGAGTCTGAGGCTCGTCCTCATGGAGCCGCCGGCTGAGGCCGACCCCCGGATCACGCCGTTCGCGGAGGTGCTGAGGCTCGCGGACGAGTCCCCGCTCGACGCGGCAGCACACGCCGAGCGGTTGCAGAGCGTCGAGCCGGACGATCTCGCGAGCATCATCTATACAAGCGGCACGACCGGTGACCCCAAGGGCGTGTTGCTCACGCACTGGAACTTCGCCTCAAATGTGCTCGCGGCCCAGGCCGTGCTGCGTTTCAGCACGGACGACGTGCTGCTCTCATTCCTGCCGCTGAACCACGTCTTCGAGCGCCTCGCGGCCTACTACCTCGCGCTAAGCCAGGGCTCGATGGTCGCCTACACTGAGAGCCTCCGGCGGCTTCGCGACAACATGCGCGAGGTCGAGCCGACGATGATGCTCTTGGTGCCGCGAGTGTACGAGGTGTTCCAAGAGACCATCACAGACCGTGTGGCTCAGGGGCCCACACGAGCATGCCGGCTCTTCCAGTGGGCGTCCGGGGTGGGGCGGAGGCGGACAGCGCGCCTCGACTCGGGGCGCGCCCTGTCGCCGTGGCTCGCGGCGGAGTGGTGGCTTGCGCGCAAGCTCGTCTTGGATCGCGTCCGGCGAACGCTGGGTCTGCGGCGGTTGCGGTACTTCGTCTCCGGCGGGGCAGCCCTCCCGAGGGCGACGGCCGAGTTCTTCCACTCCATCGGGCTGCCCATCCTCGAAGGGTACGGGCTGACGGAAACGTCCCCGGTTGTGGCGGTAAACCGGCCGGAGCGCTTGAAGCTCGGGACGGTGGGCCTGCCTCTGGAGGGCGTCGAGGTCAAGATCGACGCACAGGGCGAGATACTCGTGCGGGGCCCGAACGTGATGCGCGGGTACCATAACAAGCCCGAGGCGACAGCCGAGGCCATCGACCGGGATGGCTGGTTTCACACAGGCGACATCGGGGTGATCGACGAGGACGGGTACATCACGATTACCGACCGCCTCAAGGACCTGCTTGTGCTAGCGAGCGGCAAGAACGTCGCTCCTCAGCCGATCGAGCGCAAGCTCCGCAACAGCGCGTACATCGGCGAGGCCGTCGTGCTTGGCGACGGGAGGCCGTCCGTAACCGCGCTCATCGTTCCAGCCTTCCAGCGGGTCGAGGAGTGGGCCATGGGACAGGGCCTGGCCAAGCACGCGGATCGAGCGGCCATGTGTGCGGACCAGGCGGTGCGGAAGCTCATCCGCGAGGAGATCAGCCGGCTGACGCAGGACCTCGCCGAGTATGAGAAGGTCACCCGGTTTGCGCTTCTTGATCACGAGTTCTCAGTCGAGTCTGGGCAGCTCACGCCGACGCTCAAGGTGCGGCGGAAGGTCGTTCAGCGGATCTACGCTGATGAGATCAAGGCAATGTACGGCGACTCGTGACGCCGGCGTCACGCGCGCGGGGAGGCGAGGTCAGATGGTGGACGCGGTGGTTCTGGCCGGCGGGCGGATCCCCGACAAGGAGGCGGAGTTCAGCCGGGCCGTTGGCACGGACCGCAAGGGCATGATCCCACTTCGCGGCCGCCTAATGGTGGCATGGGTGGTCGACGCGCTCAAGCAGGCGCCCTCCGTCGCGCGCGTGGCGGTGATCGGCCCCCCCGAGCTTCGGGGTCACCACGACTTAGCCG
>Ga0315280_10001655_pt1 | contig 37774 bp, 23 predicted proteins | sample YL17G06_40_MG_FD_203697 | JGI IMG/M metagenome (GOLD analysis project Ga0315280, IMG submission 203697) | Sediment microbial communities from Yellowstone Lake, YNP, Wyoming, USA - YL17G06_40 | ecosystem: Environmental > Aquatic > Freshwater > Lake > Sediment | place: USA: Wyoming | collected... | reverse complement strand
GCATACCAGTGAGTGCTATGGTACGATTCCTCGATGGACCGGGGGATCCATGCCCCGGACGGTCGGTGCGGCGTTTTACTCTAGAGACGGGGAATCTACTGAGCCCATCGTGCCGCTTGCGTGGTAACGGCGCTGGGCGCATGGATGCGCCCGGAACGTGCGCCTGGGGCATGGATCCCCCAGGCGATCAAACCCGGGGCATCATAGGGAGGGGCAGAGAAAGAGGACTGGCCGCCAACTCTTACTCCGTCCACACGCCGTCGGGGCCGACGATGCTGCGGGCGGCGGAGAGGAATTGGGAGGACGGGGCCACGCGGCACTCTGTGCAGACTTTGGCCGTGTCCGGGCCGGCAAGAACATGGAAGTAGACGACGCACCCGCCCGGATGGTCTTCGATGGCGCTTCTGAGATCGGCGAGCAGGCCGCGCATCTCAGGCCGGAGGCGAATGTGGACCGCGGCAGTCTTCTCGACCTGGACCAGGCTGGTCTCAGCCGGTTCGGGCGGCGGCGTCTTGGGGCCGGCCTGGCCGGCATCACCGTTCTCTAGCGGCGCTACGCTTTCAGCCACCACCTCAACCTGGTAGGATCTCTCCTCAACGCCGCCGTTGGCTGCCGCAAGGCGCTCCCGGTGGCTTGCTTTGCCGCGGACGATTATCGTCCTGTCCTTCACAAGCTGCTCCGCACACTGCTTGAACACGGACGGGAACACGGTCACGGGTATGGACCCGGTCAGATCCTCGATGCGGATAAATGCCATGCGCTCGTTCGACTTCTTCGTAGTATGGTAGCGCAGGTCGGCTATCAGCCCGCCGACGACGCACTCCTTCGAGTCCAGAAGCTCCTGAAGCTGGTCCGCGGTCACCGTGACCTGCTTCTCCAGCGCCTCCCGGACGTGCTTCAGCGGATGGTCAGATACGTAGAGGCCGAGGAGGTCTTTCTCCATCGCAAGCAGTTCCTCACGCGGGAGATCCTCGATGTGAGCGTACTTGCGGACATCGGTCTGGTGCGTATGCTCCTGCATGCCGGCAAACAGAGCAGCCTGGCCGTTTCTGCGGTCACGGTGCAGCGCCGCGGCACGGGAGATTGCTTCATCAAGCATCTCGAGGGCCTGCTTGCGATTCGGGACGATAGAAGCGAACGCCCCGGCACGGATCAACGTCTCGACGGCGCTCTTGCCGATCTGCGCACCCTCGAGGACACGCATACAGAAGTCGTCAAGCGACTTGAACGACCCTGCCGAGCGTCTGGCCTCTATGATCGCCTCCACAACGCCCTTCCCGCAGTTCTTGATCGCCGCCAGGCCGAACCGGATGGCGCCGTTCTCGACCTGGAAATCGGCCTCGCTCGCGTTCACGTCCGGCGGAAGGACTTCGACGCCCAGCCTCCTGCACTCCTCGATGTAGAGCGCGAGCTTGTCCTTGTTGTCGATATGCGCATCGAGCAGCGCGGTGAGGTACTCGACGGGATAATGGGCTTTGAGATAGGCTGTCTGATAGGCGAGGTGAGCGTAGCAGACGGCGTGCGCCTTGTTGAACGCGTAGCCGGCAAACGGCTCGATCAGCTCGAACAGCTCTACTGCCTTCTTCTCTGGAAGGTCCTTTGCCTTCGCGCCTGCAAGGAAGGCGTCCCGCTGCTTCTTCATCTCGTCCTTCTTCTTCTTGCCCATTGCGCGGCGGAAGATGTCGGCCTGGCCGAGGGTGAAGCCGGCTATGGCCTGGACGATGAGGAGCACCTGGTCCTGGTAGACGATGACGCCGTAGGTCTCCTTGAGGATCGGCTCCAGCGCGGGATGGGAGTAGGTGATCGGCTCCTGGCCGAACTTGGAGCGGATGAAGCGGGGGATGTGGGCCATAGGCCCGGGCCTGTAGAGCGCGACCATAGCCGCCAGTTCCCCGACCGAGTTCGGCTTCAGGTCCTGTATGTTCCTGCGCATGCCAGCGCCTTCGAGCTGGAACACGCCGGTGGTTTCACCTCTGCCCAGCATCTCGAAGGTGGCCTGGTCGTCGAGCGGGACCCGGTGGATGTCGATCTCGATCCCCTGGCTCTTTCGGATGTTCTCGACGCATCTTGCGAGGATGGTCAGGTTGGCAAGGCCGAGGAAGTCCATCTTGAGAAGGCCGATCTTCTTGAGCGAATCGGCGTCGTATTGGGTGATGATCTCGCCCTTGCCGCCCTTCTGGACCGGAACGTGCTCGGTCAGCGGATCGTGAGAGATAATGACGCCCGCGGCATGGGTGCTCGCGTGTCTGGAGATCCCTTCGAGCCGCCTGGCTGTATCGATAAGGTCGCGGACCTCCTGCGAACTGTAAAGCGCCGCGAACTCGGGGTTCTCCTTGAGCGCGCGCTCGATGGTGATGCCGACCGGCACGGTGGGAATGGTTTTGCAGATCTTGTCCACAAGCTGCAGGTTCGCCCCGAGGGCGCGGCCCGCGTCACGGACGGCGGCCCGCGCAGCGAGCGTTCCGAAGGTCACGATCTGGGCTACGCGGTCCTCGCCGTACTTCTCCGCTACGTACCGGATCACCTCGTCCCTCCGGTCGTCCTGAAAGTCCATGTCTATATCCGGCATCTCGATGCGCTCGATATTGAGGAACCGCTCGAAGGTGAGGCCGTATTCGATGGGGTCGAAGTCGGTTATGCCAAGGCAATGGCATACGAGGCTGCCGGCGGCCGAACCGCGCACGCCCATGAATATGCTCTCGCTCCGGGCGAACCGAGCGAAGTCGCGGACGATCAGCATATACCGCGGAAAGCCGCACTTCCGGATGGTGTCCAGTTCGTAACGCAGCCGGTCGCGGCAATCCTGGGGCGGGTCGGGCATCAGCTTCTCCAGCCCCTCCCAGGCGAGCTGCTCGAGGTAGGAGTTGTCGTCCATCCCCTCCGGGATATGGATCTCGGGAAGCTGGAGCCTCGTAAAGTCGATCTCGACGTTGCAGCGGTCAGCGATCTGGAGCGTGTTCTCCATTGCCCCAGCGACGGACGAGAGTTTCTGAGCCATCTGTTTGGGGCTTTTGAAGTAGAACTCCTGAGAGCCGAACCTGAGCCGGCTGGGGTCGTCCACCGTCGAGCCGGTCTGGATGCAGAGGAGGACGTCGTGGACGGGGGCATCTTTCTGCCTGATGTAGTGCACATCGTTTGTAGCGACGAGCGGGACGCCCAGGCGGGCGGATAGGCCGACCAGGGCCTCGTTGGCGTCCCTCTGCTCCGGCAGGCCGTGGTCCTGAAGCTCCAGGTAGACGTTATCGCGGCCAAAAATCTCCTGGTAGGCCCTGACTGTCTGCTCCGCCTTTTCTATCTCGCCTCTGAGGCAGAGCTTGGGGACTTCGCCGGCGAGGCATGCCGTGAGCGCGATCAACCCGTGGCTGTGGCAGGCGAGGAGCTCGCGATCGACCCTGGGCTTATAGTAGAAGCCGTCACAGCAGGCGGCGCTGACGAGCTTGATCAGGTTCCGGTAGCCGGCTTCGTTCTCGGCAAGCAGCAGCAGGTGGTGCTGCTCCGAGTCCAGGCGCGGGTTGCGGGAGTGACGGGAGCGTGGAGCAACATAGACCTCGCAGCCGATGATCGGTTTGACTCCGGCGTCCTTGCAGGCCTCGTAGAAGGGGATAATGCCGTACATCACGCCGTGGTCGGTGAGGGCGACCGCGGGCATATCGAACTCAGCGGCCTGCTTCACGATGTCTTTGATGCGGCAGGCGCCGTCGAGCAGGCTGTATTCGGAGTGCGTATGAAGGTGGACGAACTCGGACGTTTCCACGTCAGTCGCGACCTACTGCCCCAGATATAGCGCATGGCTGCGCGGCAAGGCCAACATATAGTAGCCAGCAGCCACGGGCTATTCTACCCCATGGGAACGTCGATTTCAAGCGCTGACGGCGACCTCGGCCCGGCGGGTCTGATGAGTTTTTACCCACCGCCGGAAAACGGGGAAACTGGAGGCCTCGAAGGCCCGCCTGACGTCATCACGGCAGGGTGGCGGCGGCGCCGCACGGCTTGCATGGAAACACGGCATCTTCGAGGCTCATAACGCTGACCAGCGCGTCCTTGCGCATCTGCGGAAGATACCCTTCGTAGTAACGGGAGATGACGCTGGAGACGAGGCCGGCAAGGTCGCTGTCGTGAACGAGCGCGATGACGCAGCCGCCGAACCCCGCGCCGGTCAGGCGGGCGCCGAGCGCGCCTGCCTCACGGCAGATCCGGACAAGCGCGTCCAGCTCCGGCGTGCTTACTTCGTAATCCCTGGCACAGCTTTCGTGGGACTGGTTCATGAGTTCGCCGAACCGCCGGACATCCCCAACGCCGAGCGCCTGGGCGGCCTGTTCTACCCGTCTGCCCTCTGAGAGCACGTGCCGCACCCTCTGCTTGACGCTGAACCCATCCGGCGGTTCGGGCGCCAACTCTCCGGTCTGGAGCTTGAGCACACTCTCCGCAAGGCGGGAGGCAGGCACGCCGAGCAGCTTCGCGGCGTCTCGAAGCGTCAATGGGCCTTCCGGAAAGCCCGCTACAGCCTCCGTCTCTTCAGCGGCCGAGAGACGCCGGAGTCCCGAGAGCAGCGTAAGGTTCCGGAGCCCGAGCATCTTCCTGAGCATCATAACGCCCAGCCTGCACTCGACCACCCGGCGGTTGTAGGCTTCTCGCGCAGCCCCGGTCTTGTCCGCAACTACGAGACTGTTGCATACAGCGACCGAGTAATCCGGCGGCAGCGGAACCGGCTCGGCTGAGAGTGGGAAGAAACCGATCTTGAGAGCGTTTCCACGCGCGGCGAGCAGGCACACCGCCTGATCCATCCCCCCACCCTCGGTGCCGACATACCGCTCGCCGCGGGCAAGAAGCTCCGCCAGTTCCTTCCGCTCTATCCGCAGGCCGTTGGCCGCCGCCAGCGCGACGGCCAGCGCGACGACAAGGGCGGACGAACTGGAAAGTCCCGAGCCGGAGGGAATGTCGCCGGTCACGCAGGCGTCGATCCCCCGAAGCATGTGTGGGGCCACTTCCTGCAGGGCTTGGGCGGCCGCCTTGGCGTAGTTCCCCCAGTTGCCCTGGCCATAGGGACGGATTGTCCTCGATATCTCGAAGCTCCTCGGTGGGAACCGCGAACTGGCGTTGATGAGGTTCACGCGCCTGTCTTTGCGGGGCGAGAAGAGGACGATCATATCGCGTTCGATGGCCATGGGAAGCACGGGAAGGCCGTTGTAGTCGGTGTGCTCGCCGATCAGGTTGATGCGGCCGGGCGCGCGGGCAACGGCGAGCTTCCGAACGTCGGGGAACGCGTCCAGGAACCTTGCGAGCGCCTCGGAGTACCTGGCGCGGCCGTAGCGCTGGTCGACGGCCCGGGCGTAACTGCTGGCCAGGAACTCGTCGAACGTCTCCGCGAGCCTCCCGCCACCTGCAAGAGCCGCGGCAAGTTCCTTTGCGTCGATCATCGCTCGCTCTCCAGCATCCGCCCCGCCTTGTCGAGGTCCTCGGGGCGGCCTACATCACACCAGATACCCGATATGCGATGCCCGCGAACCGTCCGGCCATCGGCGAGCATGGCGGTCAGTGCGGCCGTCAACTCATACTCGCCGCGAGGGCTTGGCCTCAGCCTGGCGGTGTAGTCGAAGATGAGCGGAGAGAAGATGAAGATGCCGGACTGGTTCCAGTGAGTGGTGGACGTGCCGGGCGGCGGCTTTTCCACGATGCGCACGATAGTGCCGGACCGGTCGAGGTAGACTGCGGCGCCGTTCGTCGGGTCCTCTACCCAGTTGAGGCCGATCAGCGCGTCGCACGGTTCGGAAGCGAAGTGAGCAAGGATCGCGCGGTAGGAGTCCGCGGAGGTCAGAACGTCGCCGAAGGTCGTAAGGAACGGCTCTGTCCCAATGGCGTGTCTGGCCGCGTGGACGGCGCTGCCGGTGCCGGGCGGCTCGGGCTGATGAGCGTAGGTGATCTGAACGCCGAAGGGCGAGCCATCGCCGAAGCAGCTTTCGATGGCCTCCGCGAGGTAGCCTGTGAGTATCACCAGTCGGCGGACTCCCGCGTCACGCAGCCTTGTGACTACGTGCTCGAGCATGGGCCTCCCCGCAACCGGGAGCATGTGCTTCGGTGTATCGGTTGTGAGAGCTTCCATCCTGCTGCCCCTGCCGGCAGCGAGGATCAATGCCTCTGGCATAGTGATGAGCAATGAGCAATCAGTGATGGGCGATGAGTGGCCCGTGCCGGGCACCTTCAACCTGGAATCCGGAGCTTGACACCCGAACGCCAGGGTCCGCGCCTTTCCTATGTTACTCGACCCCGGTAACTTTCACAAGTGAGGAGGGTTTTTGGAAGTGCCGATAATAGGTAAGGGCAGGAAGTGTAATGTCAGCATCTACTCCGGAGACCGGTATTCACATCCTCATTGTGAGTGCCCACGGCGGCACGCGGCGGCAGCTCGAGCAAGGCCTTCAGTCACTGGGATACGCGGCGTTCTCGTGCCCGGACGGGGAGGCAGCCCTCGGACTGCTCAAACAGCGGCGGCTGGACGTAGTTATCACCAGCACCGAACTGCTGGGGATGAGCGGCCTGCAGTTGACCCGCACGATAGTGCGGATCTACCCCCACGTACCAATCATCCTTATGGCCCCGAACCCACAACCAGGGGAGGTCGGGCAGGCGCTTGCGAGCGGCGCGGCGGACCTGGTGAGCGAGACGATGTTCGCGGACGAGATGCAGTCCGTAATCCAGCGCAACCTGGAGCGGAAGGCCTCGGCGGCGAAGCGGATCATCAGCGACCGCGCCGACGTGCTGCTCAAAGCGATCCGTGCTCTGACGGCTGCGATAGACGCCAAGTCACACCACGCCGCGCGACACTCCGGGCGAGTGACCCAGCTCAGTCTGATGATCGGCGCACGTCTGGACCTTCCGCCTGACCGGGTGGTAACTCTCGAGCTCGCCGCGCAACTCCACGATGTCGGCAAGATCGGCACGCCGGAAGCCGTGCTCACAAAGCCCGGCGTTCTGACAGACGAGGAATGGGTGGACGTGCTCAAGCATCCTGCGCTCGGCGGCGCGTTCCTGGCGGGCGTGCCCGAACTCGAGGAGATCGCCACTATCATCCGCCATCACCACGAGCACTTCGATGGAATGGGATACCCGGACGGGCTGCAGGGAGAGGCTATTCCGCAGCTTTCGAGAGTCATAGGGGTGGCCGACGCTTACGATGCTATGACGAGCGAGCGGCCTTACCGGAGGGCGATGACGCACGCGCAGGCGGCTGACGAGCTCACGCGTTACTCCGGCACGCAGTTCGACAGCGAGATCGTGCAGCACCTGCTCGCCGCGCTGGATCAAGGCGTTCAGGAGAGGAAGGCTGCGTAAAGCTACGAATATGGGCGCAAGAAGGGTTGTAGTGGTCGGCAGGGGTACGGAAATCCGGGAGCTTTTCCGAGACGTGCTCACGGGCCTCGGGTGCGAGGTGGTTGCTTGCGACCAGCACGACGCGGCGCTGGACACGCTAAAGCGCAGGCCGGCGTTCGCCGCTTTTGTGGACATGCAGATGCCGGGGTCCGACGGCATCCGCCTGCTGCAAGAGATAAGGGAGGCCCGGCCTGCGACTCACGTCGTGGCCATGAGCGACTACCGCTGCGACGGCACTGTGGAGCAAGCTCTGCGGCTCGGCTGCTTCGTCTGCATGATGAAGCCGATCAGGGCGCTCGACATCCTCGGCGTCCTGGAGGTACTCGAGGCCGGCGTGGAAAGCCTTCTACTGGCGGCATAGGCCGGTCGCTTCTGCCGCACCCTGGACTGCCCGGGCGGCTTACCCCGCATTGCCTATATGACTGGGCAGGTTTCCGCTAGGGAGGTCAGGAAACCGAGGGTAGATGTGTTGCAGCGAGCATCGCAGCAAGGATCGCCGGACGTAACCCAATGAGTAAAAGCCGACATGCGCCGTTGCGTGTTGACTTCGACGCTCGTGTGGGGCTGGAGTTCGTGGGCAGCAAGATCACCTCCGACGCGGGATTGGTGGCCTATCGGGAGTGAGCCGTAGGGCCAGTGAGAAGCAGGCATCGACCCGTAACACGGCGGGACGCTTTGAGCGTGGGGTACTGTCTACCGATGACAACCGGCCCCGGCTGGCGGCGCTGAATGCGGCCTGGGTTTGAACGGCGATGCCGCACACGATGACCCAGCGTCTGATCCTCGACCTGCACAGTTCCGAGAGCCCGGTACAACGGCCACTACGGTAGCGTGTGCTACCACCCGCTGTTCTGCTTCAACCAGTGCGCCGGGAAGCGTTGGAGCCTGGTCGGCCCGTCGTGAGTTATCATGACCTGCTCTATGCGGCGGGCACCTGGGATCGCCCGCGCCGGGTGGTATGCAAGATCGAGTGGCACGCCCGCGAGCTGCTTCCGAGAGTCGCTTTCATCGTGACGAACCCCACGGACCCACCCCCGGGCGTCGTTCACTCCTACAACGGACGCGGCACCTGCGAGCAGTGGATCAAGGAGGGCAAGCATGCCCTGGGGCGCATGCGCCTGTCGTCTCACCGGTTCGGAGACAACCCGGTGCGGCTGGCGCTGTGCGTGCTGGGCCGCTCGTCGCCCCACACTGCGACTGCACCCTATTGACACGGGGAATCTCGGGTGATACGCTTGACGCAGCACCCCCTGGAGGCGATCCGATGGAGTTCGAGTGGCTGGCGGCAGGCCTCGTGCTTGGCCGCATCCTCGGTTGGTTCACGAAGCAGGCGACCAGTGGCTCCGCCCTCGTCGGATGTATCGCCGTCTGCTCCTTGGCGGCCACCGGCATGGCGCAGGCCTCGCTGCCATCCGGCAGCCGCGGGGGAGGGATCGGCCTCTACTTCAATGGCGTCAGGCAGTATGCGAAGCTCGCCTGCCCTAGACTAACCGACAATGATGGTGACCTGACCATCGAGTTCTGGATGCGCGGCGGCGCATCCACGCCTTGCGGGACCACATCGAAGATGCGTTGCTGAAATCGTGACAGTGATTTCAGGTTGACGATTCCGGGGCGATGTACTACAATATTCGGGCGTGGCACAGCAATAAAGGGAGGAGTTTGACCATGACTTTCCGCAGCGTAATGCAGTCGGTCACAACATGGACTGTCGCGGCAACGACGTTGTTCGCCGGGCCCACTGTTCCGGTCGCGCTGCCCCGGCCGGACGACAAGCCAGCGAACATGGCGAAGCCAGTCAAGGTGTTCATCATGCTGGGACAGTCCAACATGGTCGGTTTCGGCCTGATTTCTCCGGAATCAAAGAAGGGAACCCTAGAGTACTTTGTCAAGACGGCGAAGAAGTACCCCTTCCTGATTGATGAGAGCGGCAAGTGGACGGTACGCGGCGATGTCCGCTGTGTGTTTGTGATGCAGGGGATGGCAGTAGTCAGGAACGACTGGCTTCAGCCCGGATTTGGCGCCAAGCCGGGGTTTATCGGGCCTGAATTGGGGTTTGGCCATGTGATGGGCAACAAGTTGGACGAGCCAGTCCTCCTGATCAAGGCGTGCATCGGCAACCGGAGCCTGGGCTGGGACTATCTGCCGCCCGGCAGCGAGCGGTTCGAGATTGTCCAAAAGGACAGGCAGGGTGTCGAAAAGACTATTGTGTATGCCGGGTACAAAGATTCACCAGCGTATTGGGAAAAAGGTACGGAGCCGAAGCCGGTGCTTGACAAGCAAGGAAAAGTGTCATGGTATGCCGGCAAGCAGTATGACGACGATGTGGCCGATGCCAAGGCCGTGTTGGCGGACCTGGGCAAGTACTATCCCGGCGCCACGAATTACGAGATTGCCGGCTTCTGCTGGTTTCAGGGGAATAAGGATCTGTTCGACAAGGTACACGCCAGCCGCTATGAACGGAATCTGGTGAACCTGATCAAGGCCCTGCGCAAGGACTTCAACGCCCCCAATGCGCCTTTCGTGCTCGCCACGGGATGTGGGAACCCTGGAACCGAGGGCACTGGGCTGCAGATTGCGGAGGCCCAGCTCGCGGTGGGTGATCCAAAGAAACATCCGGAGTTCGCCGGAAACGTAATATGTGTTGACTCCCGTGGCTTCTGGCCCAAGCCCGAAGAATCCCCCAGCAATCAGGGTTACCACTACTACTGGAACGCAGGCTTCTACATGGATGTCGGGCTCTCGCTCGGCCAGGCCATGGCGGAGTTGCTGGATAAGAGGACGCCGGCAATTGGCCTCTCAAACACATCGGCGGCCGCTGCGAGCCGCGGGCCGGCGCCGACCCTTACCAAGGCCGGCGAGGAACTCTGTGCGCGCTACGACACGCTGCTCAAGGCGTTGCAGGCGGAGATTGCCAAGTCTGTGCCTGTGGTCAACGAGCAGCAGCGGGCCGAGTTCATGAAGCTGCATGCTGCCGAAGGGGTGGTGGAACCACCTATCGACAAGAACCCGGCGTTCGCCCAGGCGGAGTCGAACAGCCTGAACGCGGCCAGGCCCATCCTGGCCGACGTGGAGAAGTTCCTGGCGGGCGATGCGCTGGACGCGAAGCTGGTCAAGTGCGCCGTGCTGGCCGAGGCCACGCCGCAGGGACTGGCGGAGTTCGCGCAGCAGGGCAAAGATGAGGCCGCACTCGTGGAACGACTCCTTGCCGACGACGCCCTGATGAAGCAGATGCTCGAGGCGGGCGGTGCCAAGGGCGGCAAGTACGGTCGGGCCATGCAGATCTACAGCGACATCCAGAAGGCGAGGCACCAGGCCGGCAAGGGCATCCTGCAACGTCTGGCGCTGGGCACGGCGCTCGAGCAGGCGGTGTCGGTGATCGGTGTGGCAGAGGGCGGCGTAAGCGCCATCGATCCGGTGAAGCGGTATCTGAACTATGAGAAGGCATACCTGAACGGCGAACTTGATCCTGCCTTCCCGAACATGACGGCCTGGGAATGCCGCTTCATCACCAACGATCCGTTCACGGACGAAGAAATCGTGTGGTGTCGTGAGATGATCCGCAACTATTATCCGGATCACATCTTCGAACCCGACTACGGCTGGCGGTATGTGAAGATCGTCAGGACCGATGTGACCTATGCCACCCCACAGTGGGGCGCGGTGCCAGGATCCAAGGCAGCGCAGTTGATCAACGGTGGTGGCATGTGCGGGCCGCGCGCCTGGTTCGGGCGCTTGGCAGCGCGCAGCTTTGGCATTCCGACGTGGGGCGTGAAGCAAAGCGGCCATGCCGCCATGAGCCATTGGACACCCGGCGGTTGGACAGTCTGCTTCGGCGCCGCCTGGTGCTGGAACTGGTGGGACGGGCGGCGCGGGCTGGACTTCCTGCTCGAGACACGGGCGCGCAGGGATCCACAGGACTACATGAAGGTGTTGCGGGCAGAGTGGGTCGCAGACGCGTTGGGAGAGAAGAAGGTCGACGGCATGAAGCCGGGAACGGGCGGCTTCTGGAATGCGCTGGCGCTGAACCAGAAGCGGGCCATTGTGGCCGCGAGCAAACCCGGCGAGGTCGCCCTGGTCGGCCAGAAATTGGCCGAGAAGTTTGACCCGACAAAGGCGGAGAAACTGGCCAAGGCGACGATCACGACGGAGGACAAGAAGATCGTTGTCGGGCAGGATGGCACGATTACGATCCCGGCGGCGGCATGCGCAAAACCGACGAACAACACGGGAGAGGTTTTGTTCATGAAGAGCTTCCTGGGCGGGATGCAGTTGCATTGCAACTGGCTGTCACCCCGAAAGGACGGCAAACCGGCCGAAGGGTTCGAGTATGCCGTTACTGTGCCGGCGGCCGGCAGGTACATGCTCGTCGCGCGGGTCGTGACCGTGCATAAGGACAACCAACATCTGCTGCTGACGCCCAATGGCGCCCCGGAGCCAATTGACATGGCCCTGCCTTATACGGCCGGCCTGTGGCAGAAATCCGAACCGGTGCAGATTACGCTGGCCAAAGGGGCGAACGTGCTCCACTTCACACGCCCGGCGCCGAGCAAAGGACTGACGATCAAGGAGTTCACCCTGACACCGGTGATGTAGCAGGGGCTTCCTCGCAGAACCAACTACAGGAGACACAATAAAGAGACTCATCAGCAGCATGGCAGTAATCACGGCGGTGGCGCTTGCTACCGCAGGCTGGGCGGCCGAAGGAACGGCCAAGACGGCGCCGAACCAGAACCTGCCGAAGCCGGACAGCAAACCGACGGATATGACCAGGCCGGTCAAGGTCTTCATCATGATGAGACAGTCCAACATGGTCGGCATGGGAGAGGCAACAACGGATGAAAATCCAGAACGCACGTCTGAATTGGCGAGTTGATAGCCTGGTTCCCACAGAGAACAGTATTTGAGAGAAACTATGTAACCTGTCATGTGACCAGAACAACGAGGTAGCCTATGAAGCCCCACAGTGGGATACGCTCAGTCATAACATGGATTATCGCGGTAGCGACCGTCTTTGTCGGTCCCACGAGTGCCCAGAGTCTTCCGGCCAAACTGTCCCGAGCGGACCACAAGCCGGGCGCGACCAACAAACCAGTCAAGGGTTTCATCCTGATGGGGGAGTCGAATATGGTGGGCATGGGAGACATAAACGACGACACGGCGAATGCCAAGGCGGCCCTGGAGAACCTTGCCAAGATATACCCCGACTACAAGAGCGATCTAGCAGCTGATGCTGTGGTGTCGCAGGCGGTTGCCGGGGCGGCGCCGGCTGCCAAGGGTGGGAATCGTGGCGATGTCACGCGAGACGCGCTGCCATCCGGCAGCCGCGGGGGAGGGATCGGCCTCTACTTCAATGGCGTCAGGCAGTATGCGAAGCTCGCCTGGCCTAGACTCACCGGCAATGATGGTGAGCTGACCATCGAGTTCTGGATCCGCGCCGACCGCTCCACTGCCGCTGTCTCCGGGCGCCAGGCGATCCTCTCGCTGGCCAGCAGGGGCAGTAAGGGTTCGGTATTCGTCATCCAGGTGGAGGGCGGCAACGGCGAGAACTGGCTCGGCCTCTGGAGCAACGGTGTGGACGCGCGCTCCCTGGCGGTGATCCCGGACGCCCTGCTGCACTTCGTGGCCGTCAGCTGCACGAAAAGCGAACTCCGGCTGTACGTTGACGGCGCCCTTAAGAACACGACGAAGCTGGCACGCCCGCTCAACCCCAAGCTCAGCGACTGCTATATCGGCGGATTTCCCCCAAAGGGATGGTACTTCAAGGGCAGCGTCGGGCCGATCACCATCTGGCGCGGTGCCAGGACCGCCGCCCAAGTCGCCAGGGACATGCTCGACTTCAACACGGTCGAGCATCCGTGCCTGACCGGCAAGGAGACGAACCTCATCGCCCGGATTCCGCTCGATGAGGGCGCGGGAACCGCCTTCACCGATGTGAGCCGCAAGATGAGCGGCACGCTGAAGAACGGAGGAGGGTGGAACAAGCCGATCCAACTGGCTGCGGAGCCGATCTCGGAGGGAATCTGGTTCGTCATCCAGAACAAGGCGGATCTCGACACCGACCTGGACACCCCGGCGCGCCGTTTGGCTTTGACCCCGGACGGCAAGGGGGGCGTCAGGATGGAACGCGTTCCCGACAAGGGCGACTATGACCGTTTCCTGTGGCGCGCCGAGGTGGATTCGAGCGGCCGCTTCTTCCACCTGGTCAACAAGCAGTTCGGCGAATCGGCTGCCCTAGCGTGCAACAGGGAGCAGCGCCCGGGGATCGCCTCCCGCCGCTCGGAACCCGGACAGTTGTGGACGATCTCCGTCGCCAACCGGGCGGACTGGGGTGTTAACGCCTATTTCCTGCAGAATCAGGTCCTCGGCTCCGCGAAACAGCGGATCGCCTGTCGCGCCGGCAAGGTCGTCGCGGAACGCGAGGCCGACCGTGATACTGCCCAGGTGTGGGTCGTGGCGCCGATGGAGGTGGCGATGGGGTATTGTCTGCCGAGAAACCCCGATGCCACCCAGACTCCGTTCACGCGGCGGCTCGACACCGGGCTGGGTCCGAGCGTGCTGGGAACCACCACCAGCGCGGAGTGGACATTCCTCAACGCCCAACTCGTGCTCCGCAACATTATCAACGCGGCCCAACACGGCGGCGATCCTGCGAGCGTAGCCGGACTCGTCGGCTGGAAGGCGATCACGTGGTCGGAGTACGACGACCGCGGCGGTCTCGTCACCCAATATCCGGTGACCAAGCCGCTATGGGATGCAAATCAAGGCTGGGGCACCTACCCGGACGATCGCGAGTTGATCATGTCTGAGAACATCCTGATGCGCAAGGGGCCGGATTGGCCGTGCATCCGCGAGTTCAGCAACCTGATCCACGAGTTCGCCCACGCCCTCGATGATTGTATTCTCAGACTCGATGCTACCGCTCACTTCGGCAATGAGGAGACGTTTCCCTGGGCCGTTCAAGAGTGGTTCCTGGCCGCGAGCGAGATCGGGCCGCACGTGACCCGGGAGAATCTGTCCCCCCGCGAAAGGCAATTCCTGGAAAGCGTATTCCGCCCATCGAACACCTGGCTGCCGCCGCGCTGGATCCGCACGCAGCAGGCCGAAACGTTCGAACTTGGAGAAGGCCAAGTGTTCGGCGTGGGCGATAAGCTGCATGCGTACTACGCCGACTGCTGCCTGACGATCCAGCCTGACGGCAACGTCGTCGTGGTGAACAAGGACGGGGGTTTCCTCTGGGGCTCCTATCAAAGCCTCAGCGTGCCGCTTGACACCGTTGTCGCGGCGAAGATGAGCGCGGACGGATCACTCGTCTTCCTCGACGCCAAGAGGAAAAGGGTCTGGTCCAGCCCGCGCGGCGGCGCCGGTGCGAGGCTGCTCGTGATGCAACCGGATACGAACCGCGGTGACCCGCCCGGGAGCTTTCTCCGGATCATCGCCCGGGACGGTTCCGTGGCGTGGCGATCGAAGTGAGGGCCGAACCGGAAGCTCCACAACTCATACCTTGGTCTGCTACGGAGTTCGGCACCGGGCTGTGCCTCCGCCGCCCCGTTCCTCTCACGTGCCGAGGCAAGGATCGCAACGGCGGTCTCGCCGACGGAAGGCGAAGTCCCGTCTCCACTGCAATTCGCGCCCCGACGAGTGGCACGTTGTTCGCGTGGAGCAGTGCCGCGGCCGCATCCGCCTGCTCTCGCCGGCGCCGACGTGAGGCCGGCTCGCTGCTGCCGGGATCGCTGAACACCCCCCCTTCTTCGCTGCCAGGGGCGCGCGGTTGCGCCTGCCGTCCATCTCTCGACCAGTTCCAGAGCCGCTACAGCGCCGCTGCTGCCGTAAGGCCGGGGTCTGTGGGCCTCTCGACTTGTCAGGACGGTGCCTGTGGCCTTGACGGCGGACTGATATGCGTGTTGGGGCGCTGTTCGCCCCACACTGCGACTGCACCCCATTGATATGGGGAATCCCGGCTTACTCGTCCTCCGCTGGCTTTCGGTCGAGCCAGGTCTTCTTGAGTTCTCGGGCGTCCGAGAAGAGCTTTTCGACGGACTCGGCATCCAGCGCCTCGATCTGACCCCGCACCTGGCGAAGGATCTCCTCGAACCTCCCAAGCGCGGCGGTGATCGCGTCCCTGCTGGAAAGGCAGATGTCGCGCCAGATTTCGGGGGGGCTGGCGGCGACCCTGGTCATATCCCTGAAGCTCCCGGCGGCAAGCTGGAACACCTTTCCCGACCTCGCCTGCTCGTCGGCGGCAAGGCGCAGGATGGCGGCGGACAGGATGTGCGGCAGGTGGCTGATGATGGCCGCGCTCCTATCGTGCTCCTCGGGGCTCATCAAGAGCACCTTGGCGCCGATCCGTTCCGCGAAGCCGACCATGGTCTGGAGAGCACGGACGGGAGTCGATGCGGTCGGGGTGAGGACGTAGGTGGCATCCAGGAAGAGGTACGGCACGGCGGCCTCGACTCCCGATGCCTCCGATCCGGCCATCGGGTGCCCGCCCACGAAGTACCGCCCGTCGGGCATTACCGACTCGGCGGCCCGTGCGATCTCGGTCTTGGTGCTTCCAACGTCGGTGACGACCGCCCCCTCGCACAGCGAGCCGGCTATTGCATCGATCGTGGGGATGATGGTCAGAACCGGGGTGCATACGAAGATGAGATCGGCTTCCGCGGCGCCAACCCGCATATCCGTGGTGACATCGTCCACGGCGGCGAGCTGCTGAGCGCGGTGGAGTTTGCGCGGGTCCCGTCCGATGCCGATGACCCAACGGGCCAGCCCGCGCGCCTTCACGGCCATCCCGATCGACCCGCCGATCAGGCCGACGCCGACTATTGCGACTGTGTCTGCTAGACGCTCACTCATCGGGGGATGGGGGACAGGGGTTGGGGGTCAGCGACCCAGCGATCGCGTTGCCCAGTGCGTAGATCTGTTTGGCAAGCGAGATTGCTTCGTCCAGGATCCCGCGCAGCTGTGCGGCGGAGAGGTATCCCAGGCGCTCCGCGATGTAGAACTCGGTCTGCAGTTCTGCGAGAGACCCTTGAGCGATAGAAAGATGGTTTAGAAACTCCCTGGTATGCTCTCTTGTGTGCCCCTCGGCTATGTTGCACGGAACCGAGACAGCCGCGCGCCGGATCTGACTCGTGAGACCGTACAGCTCGTGCTTCGGAAACGCCTGCGCCAGACGATACACGTGGATAACCAGGTCCATTCCTGCCTGCCAGACCCGAAGGTCTCGAAAGTCCTTGATGATCTTCGCGCTCGCCGAGTCTTCCATCCAAATGCTCCTCCAGTCAGCTAATCTGTCGCGTCTGTCATGATGAGGTGAAGGTGATGCCATCCCCCATCCCCTATCCCCTATCCCCCTACAGATGCCGGCCAACGGCCCGCGCGCAGCTGGCAAGGTCGGCCATGAGCTGGGCGAAGGTGTCGGGCTTGAGCGATTGGGGGCCATCTTTGAGGGCTTTGTCGGGCTGGGGATGGACCTCGATGAGCAGCGCGTCGGCACCGGCTACCACGGCCGCCTTCGAGACCGGCGGCACGAGGTGCCATCTGCCGGTCCCATGGCTCGGGTCGGCAACGACCGGCAAGTGAGAAAGCGCGGCGACGGCAGGGATCGCGCTGATATCGAACGTGTTCCTCGTCATCGTCTCGAACGTGCGTATCCCGCGCTCGCAGAGCATAATCTCGTAGTTGCCGCGGTTGGCGATGTATTCGGCCGCCTGCAGCCATTCCTCGATGGTGGAAGCCATGCCGCGTTTGAGCATGACCGGCTTCTTTATCAGCCCGATCTCCCTCAGCAGGGAGAAGTTGGTCATATTCCGTGTACCGATCTGGAGTATGTCCGCGTACTGCGCGACCAACTCGACGTCGCGGGTGTCCATCACTTCGGTGATGATGGGCAGGCCGGTGACCTCGCGCGCGGCGGCCAGTATCTTGAGAGCGTCCTCGCCGAGGCCCTGGAAGCTGTAAGGCGACGTGCTTGGCTTGAACGCGCCACCGCGAAGGATCGAGGCCCCAGCCGCCTTCACCGCCTTGGCCGTCTCGATGGTCTGCTCCTCGCTCTCGACCGAGCACGGCCCGGCCATGACGACCACCTTCTGCCCGCCGACATCGACGTTCCCGACCCGGATGATCGTCTTGTCGGGATGGAACTCCCTTCCAACGAGCTTGTAGGGCTTCAGGATCGGGATCACACGCTCGACGTATTCGAGCGAGGACAACTGCTCGGCGATCATCGCCTTGGCCTCGTCCTGAGCGCCGATGGCGCCGACGATGGTCTTCTCGACGCCCTTCGAGATGTGGACGCCGTAGCCATGATCCTTCAGGTTCTGGACTAGCTCCTCAATATCGGCTTCGGTTGCGGATGGTGTAAGGATGATTATCAACCCAGTAACCTCACAAGCTCCGAGTGAAGCTGCGGCAACGCGGGACTCGACCTGCGAGAGTGGGCAGGCCGGCGCTCACGCGTTCACGTTTCACTCAGTACTTCCTCGAGCGCCTGCATGAACCTCCGGTTATCCTCCGGCTTGCCGATGGTGACTCGGGCGTGGGTCGGGCAGCCGAATATGTCGCCCGTGCGGATGATCACGCCCTTTGGGAGGAGCGCTTTGAACACCTCCACGCTGTCGCGCCTGAGATCGACCCATACGAAGTTCGCCTCGCTCGGCGCGTAAGGCAGGCCGAGCCGCCCGAACTCGCGGTAGAGATAGGCTTTGCCCTCGGAGTTGAGCCTGCGGCTCTTCTCGACGTGCTCTTGATCCGGGAGGCTTGCGATGGCGGCAACCTGCGCTACGGAGCTTACGTTGAACGGCAGGCGAACCCGCTCGATATAGCCGATCAACTCGGGCCTGGCTATGGCATAGCCGAGCCTCAGCCCGGCCAGTCCGTAGACTTTGGAGAATGTTCGAAGCAGGATGATGTTCCTGCCTTCGAGCACCCATGGGAGCGAGTTCGGGAAGTCCGGCCGCTCGATATACTCGTTATAGGCCTCGTCGAGGACGAGGATCGCCCGCTCGGGCATCTTGGCAATGAGCGTCTCGACCTGGTTGTGAGTGAGCATCGTCCCGGTAGGGTTATTCGGGTTGGCGATGAAGACGAGCTTTGTGCGGCTGTCGAGGCAGGATATGAGGCCGTCGAGGTCGTAATCGTATCCCTTGAACGGGACGCTCGCGCACGGGCAGTCGTTGACGGTGGCAGCACCTTCATACTGGCTGAAGGTCGGGTCTCCCTGGATCACGCAGTCGCCGTCTTCGAGGAAGGCCGTTCCGATCTCGCGGATAAGCTCGTCCGACCCGGCGCCGAAGGAAAGGTAGTCCGGCTGGATGCCCAGATGCGCCGCTACGGCATTGCGCAGCGCGAAGCACGTGCCGTCGGGATAGAGCGAGACCTTCTCGACGGCCTTCTTCATCGCCTCGATCGCCTTCGGACTCGGCCCGAGGGGATTCTCGTTCGACGCGAGCTTCACAATGTCCGTCAGGCCGTATTCCCGCTGCACCTCCTCTATCGGCTTCCCGGGAACGTACGGCTTAAGCCGAAGCACACATTCCTTGCAGATCCTTGATCCCACGTACTGGCACACCTCGGTTGAGCTAGGAGAAGTATAGCATAAAAGGAACAGGGAGGGAAAAACTGGAAGGACGGCTGCGCGGTTGGGCAAAGCATCCGCGGCGAGATCGAGGACTTTGCAGGAACGCGGCTGGCGGACGCGTTGCCCCTACACAGCGACCCGACAGGGACTCGCGGGCATAGATGGTGGGGTATCAGGCGATCGCGGGACGGCCGCACTCGTCACTGCTGCGCCGCCCCCCACAAAACACCGTAAGCGCTCGACCGGCGTGTGGAATACCACATGTGGGAAGCGTGAGGACGCCCGGCGGCGGCACCGGATCGGGCGGCGCTTTGTGGGGTGGCTACCTATATGCCCGACGTCGGCACTTCGGCGAAGCTTGCCGCTTACGTGGTGTGCATAGGGCTGGTGCTGGAGTTCGCGCACCGGCTCTACTGGACCATCAACCGCCGGGTCATACAGTCGGAACTAGCTGCGCTGTGGCGGGCGCTCCTCAGCGCGTCGAGCGCGTCCATCCCACTTATTGCAGTCCTGATCGTCACCGGCGCTTTCTGCGCCTACATCGACCGCCAGTCCCTGGTAACGCTCGGCCTGGCGCGAGACGGCGATTCGCTCATGCTCTTGATCGGAGGGACGACCGTTGCGTTTGCCACGGTCAGCGTCATCTTCCTGGCGGGTTACAGCATCGGATGGTTCAAGATAGAGCGGAGCAGCTTCTCGAGAAGCAAGGTGCCGGCGTTCTGCGGAGCGGTGTGCGATTTCTCTTTAGCAGCGGTGTTCGAGGAGATAGCGATCCGGGGCTACATCTTCACCGTGCTCCAGCAGACCTGGGGCGGCACAGCCGCCGTGGTAGGATCGGCTATGGTATTCTCGGCTTTCCACCTGATCAAGCACCCCGGGATGCCTCTGATCTTCACGATCAACGCGCTCTTCTTCGGGCTGCTCACGGGCCAGGCGCGGCTGATGACCGGGACGCTGTGGGCGCCGATCGGGCTGCATTTCGGCTGGAACCTGGCGATGGGTCCCGTGTTCGGCATGCCGTGCAGCGGCCGGGAATACGATGGGGGGCTTGTCCGCTGCTCGGTCGATGGGCCGGACTGGCTGACGGGGGGCCTTTACTCGCCCGATGCCGGCGTTCTTGGGACGGGCGCGCTCATGATCGCTACGGCGGCGGTCATGACGTTCGTGCCGATCTACTAGACCGGCCGGCACATACGGGGCGCAGCCCCTGACCTGGACTGAGGCTCGGGGCGCAATGTAGGGGCGAAGCATTTGCCGGTCGGTTTGCAGCCGGAGTCCGGCTGCGGGGGCAAATGCTTCGCCCGAAGCAGCTGGTCTAGCGGCCTGCCGCCGTGCGGCGGATTTCCTCGCCGGTTCTGGCGTAGTCGTAGACCCTGAGACTCGCGAGCGAGCCGGAGAACAAGTCGGACTCTCCCGTATCGGTGTTCCAGGCAGCGCCGAGGTGCATCGGCAGCCCGGGGTAGGTGCAGAGAGTGAACCACTCCCGCGTATGCACCGGTCTGCCGTCCGCGAAGACCGTGAACCTGCCCTGGCGCTCGCCGTCGTAGACATAGGCAATGTGGCGCCACTTGCCGGCTTCGGGATGCTTGGCGTTCTTCCAACCGGTGTTGTGATAGTCCCATCCGGTGGAGAATGCGGCGGGGCTGCGTTCCTCGCCGCTGCCATACCGGAACTCGGCCGCGCGGCGGATGAAGTCCTCGAGCATCGTCGCCTTGAACGCCTGCCGCGGCGCCAGGCTGAAGACCGTTTCGTTCTCATCCACTTTGGGGTTGTAGACCCACATCTCAACCGTGAACGGATTGCGCCACGTCACGCTCTTCGGCGCGGCGATATCGGACTGCATGAACGTGAACTTGCCGTCGAAAGTGACGGCCCTTCGTCCGGCAACGGTTTCGGCTACGGGTTCGGTGCGCTTGCGTTCCGGAAGGCCAAACTCGCCGGCGGCGGCGCCCAGGTTCTTCCAGGTGGTGAGCTTGCCTTCCGGCAGATTCCCGCTCTCCAGCCTAACCAGCAGCCTGGTGTCGTCCGGCCTCTTCCCGGTTCCGTCGCAGAGGAAGGCCACCTCGTCCTTGGCCAGCGGATAGTCGTAGATGGCGATATCCGATAGGAGACCGGAGAATGGGAACTCCCAGCCTCCGTCGTCCTTCAGGACACCGCCGAGGGCGATCCGTCCGTCCCGGGCGATGCTGAGGTTCACTTTCTTCTCCGTATTGAGAATCCCATTGATGTAGATCCTGAGCAGGCCATCAGGCGCGCCGGTATAGGTGTAGACGATGTTGTTCCAGAAGTAGAGCATCGGCGAGTTGTTGCGGTAGAGATCGGGCTGCTCGACCGAGCCGGTGTACCCGGTCGCAAAGCCTCCCGAAGTCTTGAAGGCGCCGCTCTGCTTACCGAACCCATCGCTGAACTCGGCTGTGCCACCTGGCCGGCTGCCCCAGGAGAGCATGGTCTCCTGTTCGTTGAACCAGCTCTTGAAGGCCCAGACCGAGACCGTGAAGTCGCCGCCGCCGGTGATACCCTTGGGGGCGGGGAAGGAGGAGACCAGGCATTTGGCGCCGGTGAAGTCGAGGCCCTTGCGGCCCTCGACGACCTTGACAGTCGGCGCAGCCTGATCGCGGTAGGAGCCTTTGGTGAACCTCCCTCCGGCGCGCCCCTGGTTCGCCCAGGTCTCGACCTTGCCGGGCCCGAGCTTGGCGGCGTCGAGGTCAACGAGCAGCCCGTCGTAGGTCTTGAAGGACCAGATCCGGCCCCTGGAGATGGCCCTGCCGCCCGTGTCGAGGCCGTCAACGCGCCAGTAGTAGGTCGTGCCCGCTTTCAGCCTGGGCGTTAACTCCCTGGCGCCGGCCCGGCCAAGGTAGCACGGGCTGTTCGTCCGGCCCGAGGCCACCTGCTGGGCGTCGGTGGAGAGGAACACGTCGTGGTCCCTGCGAGCGACCCGGACGCCGGGGTTCCACGAAAGAGGTATCCTCCGCTCGGCCGCGACCCGTCCGCCGTCTGCCGGGAAGGGATGCGAAGCCAACTGCAGCTCACTTGCGGCAAAGTTGCTTCGGATCTGGTCCGCAGTCAGCAGGCCGCTGTGCAGGCGTACCTGCGCAATGGCGCCGTCGAAGCAGCTGCGCCAGTTCCGGCCATCCCAGCGCGCGCCGAGGTTCAGCCTGTCGAGCTGCCCAGGGAGCTTGACGCCCTTAACGGTTGATCGCAGTCTTCCATCAACATAGAGCTGGGCTTCGTCGTTTCTCAGCGTCAGAGCCAGGTGGCGCCACGTTCCCGGCCGGATCGACGCGCCGGCAAGCAGGATATCGCCCCACTGCAAGATGGTCCTGCCCGGGTCGCTCGCAGACCGGCGGACCCAAGCCTCAAGCGTGAGGGCCGGAGACTTCCGCATCTGGTCGGACGGCACGAAGGACGAGACCATGCGATCGTTCGTGTAGAACTCGATGGCGGTAACGCCTGCGACGTCCTTGAGATGCGGGTCGCTGCCTTCGGGCGCGCGCCTGTCGTTGTGCATCTTGCCGGCGATCGCGCCGCGGTTGAACCAGCTCCGTACCCAGTCGCGGCTTGTGGCTTTCGGATAGAGCGGACGGTTCTCGCCCGCCGGGCAGGGGGCAAGGCGGCGTGCGTCGAGATCGACGAGAAGCGCGCCGGCGACCTGAAGCGGCTCGCGGCGGTAGTAGTCGTTCTCCTCAGCGTAGTGCTTCTTGACCTGCAGGTCGGTGAGGTTGTAGTCGTAGACACGGACGTGCGCAAACGCGCCGGTGAAGCCCGATGCGACCCGTGCTCCGTCCAGTGCCGCGCCGACAACGATGGGCTGCTTGCCAGGAAGGTCGAGCTTGAACTTGCCGGCGCCGTCGAGGGCGCCGTCCACGTAGATGCGGTACTCGCCCTGGCCGTTCTCGAGTCCACCGCCCTTGAAGGTATAGACCAGGTGATGCCAGCGGGCGAGGGACGGTTTGGTCTTCCAGGCGCCGGCTACGCCGGCGTGATCGAAAGCGCGACTGCCGGCGCCCCAGACGAAGCTGGCGCCGTTGTCGGCCGGCCCCCAGCTAAGCATGACCTCGTCACCTCTGCCCATCTTGCTCTTGTAGGCCCACAGCTCGACGGACCACGCCTGGTTGCCGATGAGGAACTCGCGCGTGCGGCGGTTCCAGACAAGCGCGTCTTTGCCGCCGAAGGTGACGGCGGTTACGCCGTTGACCGTATCGAGCTTTGGCGCGCCCTTCGGCTCGAAGGCGCCGACCGTTTCGGGGTACTTCTTCAGGCCGAACTTGCCGAAGTACTCCAGGCCTCCGCTGTTGTCCCACGAGACGACCTTACCATCGGCGGCAGCCTGAAGCCCGGACATGGGATGCAGCTCGACAGCCATATCTCCGGGCCAGTAGTCTTCGAGGAAGTAGTACATCGGTGGGTCGATCTGTCGGAGGGTCTCGCGGTGGCAGATGACGTCGTCCTCGCTGCCGTCGCTCACGAAGGCGGAAGCGCAGACGGCGATGTACTCCCAGATGTTGTTCGCGCCGTAGTCTCCGACCCACCTGCCTGCGAACTTGTTCGCTCTGAAGAGATCGTGCAGTCTGGCGCGGAAGTCATAATCCGTCTGCTCGCCTCCGAACATATGGTACTGGTGGCCCATCTCGTGGAGGAGGATATTGATGCCCCAGTAGAAGGTGGGGTCGTTGTAGAAAGTGCGGACGCTGCCGTAGGAAGCTGTGGTGAACTCGGACCAGCCCCAACCCCGGTCGCCGTAGTCCAGGTGGGTTGCGCAGTTGAGCGCCTCCAGGACATCGAGGACATCCGGCCTCTTCCTGAGCATCCTGGACGTGGTATAGCTGCAGATTCGCATGGGCAAATCCGGGCAGTCTCCGGGTGCGATGACCGGATGGCCATTGCCTTCAAGGAGCTTGCCGTAGAAGCCGTCCTGGCGGATGACGGAGGGGAACGGCTCGGAGACGATGCCGTCGAACTCCGGCTCGAAGTAGTTCTCGACGGTGAACTGCCAGACGTCGCCCTTCGTCGGCGGCAGGCCGGCTCCGTTGATCTCCTCGACCCGCCAGTAGTAGGTTCGGCCATAATCCAGACGCAGGTTCTCCCAGGTACCCTCGACCGGGAAGGCGGTCTGATCCTTCGGAAGTTCCGGTGAGACCCACAGCGCAGCCCCGTTCTCGACGGCTTTGCGGTCGGTGCCGAGGTAGACTCTCTGCTTCTCGACGAACTTGCCCGGCTTCCAGGAGAGCTTGCTCGTGTAGATGGAGGCGCTGTCGCTCTTATCCGCCGGTTTGGGATCGGCTGCCCTGCCGGTCTGTGCGGTGAACGACCAGACGGGGCCGGGCCAGGTCTGCTTTCCGTCCTCGGCGACCTCGTCAACACGCCAGTAGTATGTCTTCCCAAGATCGAGCTTGCCGGGATCGAAAGCTGCCTGCGGCTCTTCGGCCTTGAGAGCGGAGGCATCGCCGCGCTCGACGGCAGCTTTGTCGCCGCTCATGTAGACACGGTAGGCTTTCACGCCGTCAACGCAGGGTTTCCAACCCAGAGTGGTGGTGACATCCTGGGTCTCGGTCCCGTTCTCAGGAGTCTCGGCATAGGCAGCGTACTCGCCGTACAGGTTCCGGACCTCACGCTCGCTGAGCGCGGAGCTGTAGAGCTTCAGGTCGGCGATCCCTCCGGTGTAGAGGTTGACCGGCTTGACATCCCAAACCCAGTTGATGCCCCAGGCGCAGCCGAGGAACATCAGCTTGCCGTCGGTCTTGGCGAGCGCCTTGCCTGGGGTCCCGTCCGCGCTCTCGGTCACGAACGAGGCGGCGCCATCGGACCAGCGCGTCTCGTTGTCGGCCTGAAGGTAGAAGCGGCAGTAGTATCTGGTGCCCGGCTTCAGTTTGCTGAGTTTGACGGAGACCTTCCCCGACTCATGCTGGCCGAGGTCAAGGACCTGCAGCCACTTCTCCTCCCAACGCCAGTGGTAGCCGTCGCGCTCGCCGATATAGGCGAAAACCTTCACAGGTTTCGCATCGCGAAGGAACAGATCGGCGTTGATCGCAGCTTCGGTCTTGCCGATGTCGGAGGCTGGAAGATTGCGGACGATCCGGTCGAAAGTCTTCTCGTTTGCAAGTTTGCCGTCTATGTAGATGCGGAAGACGCCGCCGCGGCCTCCGGTGAAGACGTAAGCGATGTGGTGCCACTGGTTGAGCACGGGCCAGGACTTGTCCGGGAAGCCGACTCCGCCCATGGGACCATCATAAGCGCCGCCATTCGCTCCCTTTTCGTGGGAGTAGCGCCCCTCAGCGCCGTAGCCGATCTGGGTGCCGTCGTCGCCGGACAGGGCCTGCCAGCCGAGGACCGTTTCCCTCATACCGTCAATGCCGAGAGGACTGGGGTTATAGAGCCAGGCGGCGACCGTGAAGGGGCCGGCACCATCGATCTCCTGGGGCGCGTAGAAGTCCGCCGCCATGGCCTGGAAATCCATCGGAACCGCCCACGCGCAGGATCTCAACCTCACGGCCTTCCTGCCGGCCACGTCCTCGACCGTTGGAGGCGCGTTGAGCGGGTAGAACGCTCCTCCGAGCGCACCCTTGTTCTTCCACTGGTTCAGCGGACCGAGGCCGAGGTCGTCAACGGAGAGGTCGATGAGCAGCTTGCGGTCGGGGCTGACCTGCGGCCGGCCGATCTTCTCGGGGAACTTGCAGATCAGCCGCTGCACATAGCCGATGGTCTCGGACGCCCCCTGTGCTTTAGGGAACTCCCTAACGGAGCCGTCCTCCATTTTGAAGTACATGAAGTCGTCTTCGTACTTAAGGAAGGTTCCCTTGAAGACCGCCTGGCTGGTCATGGTCCATTCCTGCAGCGCGTCTTCCGCCGACAGGCAGGGGGGTGCGAGGAGGACAAGGGCAAAGAGCAGAAAAGCTGTCTTACTCATTCGAAGAGCCTCCTTATCTATGTGCAATCGCGGACGGTGTCCGCCGGCCTTTGGGCGAAGCATTTGCGGCGACGGTCCAAGGCGGGCTGCAAACCGGCGGGCAAATGCTTGGCCCCTACAGTACACGCCGACTTGCGGCGGCAGTCGGAGAGCCGCTGCAGACCGGCGGGCAAATGCTTAGCCCCTACAGTCCACGCCGATGACGGCGGGACGTCTGACGCCCGCGCGACGAGGGAGCGGATATCAGGTCAGCACCGGGCGTTCCCGTTCAGCCGATCCGCCACTCGTGGATGCCGCAGACCTTGCCAGGCTTGCCCTGCACCTCTATCTTCAGCTCCGCAGTAAGGCGTAGATGGCAAGAGGAACGAGGAGACCGGCTCCTCCGGCGGCGTCCACTCGTGGGCATCGGGGCCGCTGCCGATCACCGGAATGGCCGATGGCCTCAGCCGTCCGGCCCCCATCGGGATCATCGTTATGTTCACGGTCGGCTGGTCGGACTTCACGGGGCTCGGCTGCAGCTTGTCAACCAACCCCCAGAAGTTCTCGGCCCAGTTCGGTATCTTCTCGGCCTTCGCCTTGAGCTCGATCGGCGAGGCGTCCCATACGACAGGCTGCTCCGACTTCGGCCAGCCCTTGTGCACCACTTCAAACGACTTCGCGGGATTGCTCTTGTCTATCACGAGGCCATAGTTCCACGGCGTGGTCGGGAATATCTCCCAAGCCGGCCACTCGTCGGTGCCGCCGCTTCGGACATACTTCTCGCCGATCTTGACGGAGAAGGTCAGGGGACCTCGGTCCACCGAAACGCTGTTCTGGTTCTTAGCCCAGGTCCTGATGCGGATGACTGAGAACGAGTTCGGGAGGAACTCGTGGGCGAAGCTTGGCGCGATGCCCGCGAGCTTGCTGGTCTTGGGCGCCACCTTCCTCGGCTCGTCGAGCGTGTTCTGGTCTTCGACAGACTTCGACGTCATCACGGTAACGTAGCCGCTCGGAGCGAGGTTGTCGATGCCGGCCAGGTTGATGGTCGCCGCGACCGGCTCCGGAGAAGTATTCACGGCCTTGTTGAGCACGTCCCCGGTCTTCTCGTCCAGTCCGGCCTGGGCCACGAACTTGTAGAGCGGCAGGAGGTCGAAGTCGTGGACGACCTGCCCGTCGAGCGAGCATCGGATATGCCCATCCTTGAACTCGACCTTCATGTCGTGCCAGTTCCCGTCCTGAACGCTCGCTGGCTTGCCGTCGTAGAAGTCATTGCATGCGGCGATGGAGCTGCGCCTGCCGCCGTTCTCAATCTTCCACCAGTTGTCGCTGCGCTCGGAGCTGGCGAAGTTGATGACGAAGGCGCTCCAGTCCTGGCGCGCCTCGATCCACTTCATCTTGAGCGAGACAGAGTAGTCCTCCCAGTTGGGATCGCCGAAGAAGACCATTCCGCCGCCGGGGCTTACCAGAGCGCCGTCCTCGATCTTCCAGTTTGCGGCGTTCTCCCAACCTTTGGCGCCCTCCTTGCCGAAGTCGGACTGGTAGAGGAGCTTGCCGTCCTTCTCGACCTTGACATCCGTGATGGCTGCGGTAAGGCCGGCGAAGTCTATGCCGATTCTGCCGCGCAGATGCTCCTTGGCGGTGAGCTCGGAGGTCACGCTGGTCGCGACCGTATAGGACGGCCTGTTCCAGGAGTACATCTTCTGGGTGTAGTATGCCGGTGTTCCGAAGATCCGGTAGTTGTCGAAGTTGATGCAGCCGTGCCAGCCGGTCCTGCCGTTGACGTTGGCGAGAAGCGGAGCATAGGAGACCATCCGGACCACGTCGGCGTTTCTCTCCAGGTTCATGAGATAGGCAGCCTCGGTTAGGCCGGCGAGCAGGTTATAGCCGCCGGCCGTATCGCGGGCGTAGGTGCTGATCTCACCGATGTAGACCTTTGGGGCTTTGCGATCGTAGTTGTCGTAGGTCTCCTTCGTGTTCATCAGCCAGCGGGTGGTGACGTAGCGGTGGTCGTCTACCATATCCACCGGCGCGGCCTTGTTGTTGAAGCAGGCTATGGTGGTGACGTTCGGGTATTTCTTCTTGACAGCGTTGTAGACGAGCGCGTAACGCTCTTCGTATTCCCTTCGTATGTTCTCGTTGCCGATGCCGAAGAGGGTCATGTTGAACGGCTTGGGATGCCCTGCCTTTGCGCGCAGCTTGCCCCACTTGGTCGCTCGGGGTGCGTTGGCGTAGTCGAGCGAATCGAGCGAGTTCTGGACGACCCAGCCCATCTCCGACATCGGGACATTCTCCCAGAATCGCCATACGCAGGTCTGGCCGCAGAAGGCAACGTAGAGGGGATCGGCGCCGATATCCTCACAGAACTGCAGGTACTCATGGAAGCCCATGCCGTGGGTGCGGTAGTAGCCCCAGGCGCCGAAGACTTCCTTGCGGTCGGTCAGCGGGCCGATGGTGTCTTTCCAGTTATACGAGGTCTCGACGGTGCCGCCCTCGGTAGCGCAGCCGCCGGGGAAGCGGACGAACGACGGTTTGAGGTCGGCGATCATCTGCGCGACATCCGGGCGAAGCGGCAGGTTCCGCCAGGTCTTCGCCGGGAGGAGCGACACGAAGTCGAACCATACCGTGCCCGCCGCGCCTGCACCGATGACGAACCGGGCCCGATGGTCCGTCCTGGCGCCCACGAGGGTTGCGGTGTACTGCTTCCATTTGGGGCCGATCCAGCCGAACTTCACTGGGGCGGTGCAGGGCGTGCCGTCCTTGCTCTCGATACCCGCATGCAGCGCCCCCTTGAAGCCTCTCGCGGCGCGCGCGTAGAACGTCAGCTTGTACTTGGCGCCCTTGACGCAGTTTATGCCCCAGTAACCCTCGTTCGCAATGCCAATGCGGCCGCGCCCCAACTCATCGACCTCGAGCTTGAGCGAGTGCGGCGAGGCTTTGGAGAGCGGTTCCTGGTCGCTCAAGGTCATCGAGCCTTTGGCGCCGCCGGTCTGGAGGAGCGACCAGTAAGGCAGGCCGGTTGGGTCCTCGCGGTAGCCGGGGTCCCAGCCTCCCTGGTCGCGCCAGATCTTGCGTTCGGGATCGTAGAACGTGCCGCCGGGCTGCGTGTTGCCCTCGAAGGCACGGTTGCGGATCATCTCGGCGTAGAGCCCGCCGTCAACGCCGTGGTTGATCTCCTCGAGGAAGATGCCGAACATCCGAGGGCTGAGCCTCGGGCCAGGCTTCGACGCGTCTATGTCGATCGTTGCGGTGCCGGCGTTCGCCTGGACGGTGCAGGCCAAAACCGCCGCTGCAGCCAGCAGCGGCCAGAGCGACCAAGAGAATTGCCAATGTAGATCGTGAACGCATTCTTGCTCCCTTCTGCTTTCGTTTGTCGTCCGAACAGTGGATATGCGATCCTGGGCCCCGAGGCACGCCTCCGTCACGGAAGATCGTCCGTTCTGAAAGGCGAGGCTGGGAGGCCCTCCCGGTTGTAGAGGTTGCACCCTTCGGGGTTCATAGCGAAAGCGTAGCGCACCGCAACGGGATTCGGAACATCCGGGCTGGAAACAACCACTTCGCTGCCTTCAATCCGCGCGTTTGCCCAATACCACTTCCGATCCTCACCTGAGATCGCGAAGCCTTTCAGTTGGCCGTCCTTGACTTCCTGCGTCGGATCGAGGCCTTTCTTCACACCGACCATCAGGCCGCTGCCGACAAAGTCGAAGCTGATCCGGGCCTGGCCGCCTTCGACTCTCATTGACTTGAACAGCGGGCCGCTCACGACGAGGTCTTTCATCCCGTAATCATCCCTCAGCGCCCACAGCGCCAGACGTTTGCCGACGTCCTGCTTATTCTTCGGATGGATATCGCCCGCTTCGCCTACGTCAATCGCCACAGCCATGCCGGTGTTCGGGATACTGAGCGCCTTTGTCTGCGCCTCCCTGCACTTCGCCCAGCCGTCGCCTCCTTCGGGATTGGTGTTAGGCTCAAGCCAATTCGCGAGCTGTACGAAGTAGAACGGGAAGTCTCCCCGGCCCCAAAGCTTGCGCCAACTTCCGATGAGCGCCTGCATCTTCTGGAAGTAGGTATCGCCTTCTCCTCCGTTCGATTCTCCTTGATACCAGATGGCGCCTCGGATACCGTAGGGGATGAGCGGATGGATCATGCCGTTATAAAGGATTGCGGGGCCGTCGGGCGGCGGCTCGGGCCACACGGGCGTCTGTGGGACCGGCTTTCCGGTTTTGAGCGCGATGCGGGTCTCCTTCACCCAGGTCTCTATCGCATCGAGTCTCCCAGAAACGCTCGCCCGGTAGTCCGCGTCCCTCCTCTTGACCTCCTGTGCAATGTTGGCTGGGTCGGGGAACTCTGGGAATGCGCTCGCCGGCGTCCAGAGCTCTATCGCAGTCCCTCCGACACAACTCCGGATCAGCCCCAGCGGCATGCCTGTCTTCCGGTGGATCTCACGGCCGAAGAAGTAAAGCACGGCCGAGAACGAGCGAACGGTATCCGGGCTGCAGACAACCCACTGCCCCTCCACCAGGTCGTCTCTGGGCTGTCCCTTGGCCTCATTCGGAACAGCAAAGAGCCTGATCTGTGGGTAGTTGGCGTCGGCAATCTCTTTCTGAGCATCCACGCATCCGTCAACTCCCCAATCCATGTTCGATTGCCCGCTTCCGAGCCAGAGGTCGCCGATCAGGACATTCTTGAACGTGATGGTGCTGTTCGCCTTGACCGTCATCTCGACCGGCTCGCGGGTCGGCCGAAGGTCGGTAAGCAAGACCCTCCACTTGCCGTTCCTATCGGCTTTAGCAGCGCCGCTCTGTCCGGCCACAGTAACCGTGACGGTCCGCCCACGCGGAGCCCATCCCCATACAGGGGTAGCTGGCCCGCTTTGCAGGACCATATTGTCTCCGAAGATGCGCGGCAGCCTAATGTCAGGCGCATTCGTTTTTCCGCTCTGCCCCGCGGCAGCGCACGCACCAACGCACGCTGCAGACAGAGCCGCAGCGAAAATCAGTCCCTTCACCATTCCTTCCTCCTATCGTCTGTCCGTATGTCGGGCTATCTGCTCGTCAACACCGTTGGGGGAGACGGGATCTCGCGGCGTCGAGCCGGCGCGGCTTGGCCGAGGACCCGCCGCTGACGCAGGCAAGAACGATGCTGCGATCGGGTATATTCTGGCACAATTGCTCAGCTTATGCAACAGGAAACCGCCAGCCGCACATGGTTTGCCGCCTCAGCATTTTGGGTAAATCGCTGCGGATAGAGAGCCTGCCCGCCAGGAGCAGCGCGAGGAGGAGGAATGGAGATGCGAAAGGTCTGCCTGACAGCGCTGGGTTGCGCAGCCGCGCTGATTCTGCTCGACGCAAAGGTTGTCCGGGCCGTTCCCGCCTTCGCTCGCCGCGAAGGGGTCGCCTGCCAGATGTGCCACTTCCGCGTGCCGGAGCTGAACGAGGATGGACATGCCTACCTGCGCAGGGGGCTTCGAGAGGAACCATCGGAGGGCCAGATGGAGGGGATGGAGATGGGCGAGCGCGCCGAATCGGCGCCGGCCGCGACCCCTCGGCCGCTCGGCGTGCCGCTGAACCTGCAATGGGCCAACTACCTGTCGGTAATGGGTCATCACGACTTCACGGCGGAGCGCGGCGAGAGACCGAAGTTCGACGCAGGAGCGATCGACCTCTGGATGGGTGGGCCGCTCAACCTCCGCTGGTCCGGGCTGACGAACTCGGCGTTCGAGGTCGAGGAGAATGGCGCGAGCGTTGACGTCGCTTACGGCCACTACATAACCAGGTGGGCGAGCCGGTTTGGCTCCGGGCGGTTCGGGCAGGTGATGCCTTTTGCTATCCTGTTCAACCAGGGCGGGCCAAGCATGCCGCTCAGCACGCCTGCGGTGCTCTCGATGCCCGGCGGTGCGGGGAGTTCGTGGATTCCGACCACGCTCCTGCGAGGCTTAGAAGTTGGCGGGATCAACCTTCCTCGGTGGGACATCTACCTCGGCGCAGGGCAGCCGCACCTCGAGGGCCTGCCGGAGGACGCCGAGAACCACACGGACATCTATGCCAGCGCTGAACGGCTCTTGGGAGCCTCAGACAACTCGCTCACGGCCTACGCCTACTGGGGCCACGCCTGGCTCTCCCCGGTCGCGCCCAAACGCGCCTTCCACCGTTACGGAGCGTTCGGCAATGCCTACTGGAAGACGAGAACCAAAGGCGTCATAGGCTACCTCGCGGGTACGGATAAGGCGGAGGACGGCCGCTCGCTCGATAACTCCGGCTGGTTCCTGCTTGGGGAGTACCTCTTCGACGACCGTTGGGCGGGGTACGCGAGATGGGACCGGTTCAGACGAGACATGGCGGCCGGGGGCTCCGAAACGACCTCCGGGCCTGCGCTCGGCGTTTCCTGGTGGGCTGCTACCGAAATCCGGCTGACTCTCGAGGCCCAGTTTCTGAAGACCACCGGCCAGCGCCGCGATCGCCTGCTGACGACAGAGCTTCTGTGGATCTTCTAAGGAATGTAAGGGCGAAGCATTTGCCAGACAGACCAGAAGCCGGACGGTCTAGTGCACGGCAAATGCTTCGCCCCTACAAGCACGCACCCCAGAGCCTATACCCTAATCTCCTTTCGTCTTTTCCGTAGCATTTCGTGCTTTCGTGATCAGATGTCATTCCGAGCGCAGCGGGGAATCTGCCCCGTCGCTCGCAGGTCTAACGCAGCGCGGATATATCCAAGAGGTCCTCCTCATCAACCGGCAGCTTGTCTCCGAGGTGAGTGTCGACTACGAGGACAATCCTCCCATTCGGACTGTCCTCTCGCTGCGTCAGGAAGCAGCCGATCACCTGGTCGGCGTGGCGCTTGATGCCGAGCTTCCTTGCCTCTGGCTTGACGGGCATAAGGGCAAAGTAGGTCTCGTAAACCTCGGGCCGCAGGAACAGGAGATCGCGGACCTGGCCGCCGCGTTTGTACCTGATGAACGCGGCCATCTCCTTGGGCGAGAAATACCAGTTCAGCTCGTTATTCAGGCCGATGTTCTCCGGATCGGACTTGTCGATCACGTAAGGCCGGAAGGCCGGACCGAACTTTTCGCCCGAGAGGTCGAAGAAGATGTCGTCGCTCGCTTTGAGCGTCTTGTAACCGGTGATGGCGCGGAGGTCGTCGATGGTCAACTCCGGTAGGAGCACCGTATAGTCGTCCTTTACGGCGTTCCAGGAGTAGGTCTTCGGCGACTTCGGATCGACCGAAGGCGGGGCGTAGATTTCATCGGCGTAATCCAGCCCCTCCACAACGGACCGATACCTCAGTCGCGGCACCTCGCGATTCCGGTTGTCGCAAACGCGGACGGAGAAGCCCCATGTGTCCGCGGGACTGCCGCCCAGCCAGTCGGAACCGTGTTGGGCGTTGGTAACCTGGACGACCAGCTCGTTCCAGCCTTTCTGCAGCATCACGCCTTTGGCGGTCATATCCTTCTCCCTGCACTCGGTGAAGAGCGCGCAGGCCCAGTAGACGCCTTTGTGAATCGGCCGGCCGTTCAGCCACATTCGGATGTTGTCGTCCGCGCCGATCCACATCCTGACCTTCTGCTGCTTCGGAGAGTAGATGTAAGTCTTAGCAAAGGCGAAGGCGTTCCTGGGCGCGGCCGCGTAGCTAGCCATCAGGTCAATGTAGCCATTGTCCACCTTCGGTTTCGTCCGGAACTCGCGGCGCTTCGGCAGCGGGACCTCCGTGGTCTTCTTCCTCACGTCGGCTGTCCAGGTTCCCATGAGCTTCTCGTCCTTGATCTGGGCGTCGGTTACCTCGGGAACCAACTCCCTCGGATCGGTGGCAAGCCAGTCGGTGATGTAAGGCGTCGTGACCGGATCGGTGCCGCGGACGAAGCGGTACATGCCGGGGGTCATGTAGTAGCGGTTGCAAGAGTGGTGGCCCATGCCCATGCTGGAGATCGGCTCGAATCCGCACCAGTCGGAGGAATGGGTGGCAGGCACGCCGGTACCGAGCTCGCTCACGATCATAGCCCAGTCGAGGGAGTGGTTCCATTCGTGGAGCATGACGTCCCACTCCCGAATGCCCAGGTTGATGAAGGCGGAGCGGTCGGGGCCGCAGTCCATTCCGCAGCAGTCGGACGCGCCCCAGCCGGTCATCTTGATGAAGGTCTCGATCTCGCCGCGCTTGAAAAGCCCCTCGAACGGCTTGGCGGTCCAGGGATCGGCGCTGTCGAACTCCTGATCGTAGACCTTGTAGGTGTTGAGCATCCTGAGCGCGCCGCGGGAGGCGCCTTCCATAATGGCCGAGCACCACTCCCAGGCCTTCTTGACGTCTTCGATCTGCTCGTCGGTCATATTCAGGACAGTTTCCTTGTCCCCGTCCTTGACTCGGAGTTTTCTGAACAGGCCGAAGAAGGTGCGGAAGGTGTTCGAGCCGTCTTTGGGGTAGAGATCGGCGGCTTTTCTGTAGTAGGGGTAGATCATCTCCATTCTCTTATCGAGGTCGGAGATCTTGTAGCTCATCGCGTCGCCGAGCATGTACCATGCATCGGGATTCTTCGGCATAAGCTCGGTGGCCTTCTTGAAGCAGTCGGCTGCGAGGTCCCAGAAGCCGTTGGTCATCGAGTACAGCCCGAGCTTATAGAAGCCGGGGCCTGACCTGATCTTTCTGAACCGTAACTCGGCGTCGGCCCAGCGAGTTAGGCGGAGGAGGAGACGAGCCGCCTCAGGCGTGTCAGCACGCTCGGCGGCGGCGAGGAAATCGGCTTTTGCTGCCCGATACTCGCCGTTCCAGAAAGCAATAAGCCCTGTCCCATAGCGGACCAGATGCTCTGGCCGCGGTTCGTGTTCGCCGAACACGAGGTATCTGACGTTCACGGGTCTGCCGAGCTTGTCGGCATCGTCTGTGTAGTAGAACAGGTATCGGTCGCCTCTCTTCGCCGGACGGTCGACGTCCACCCTGACCTCGTTCTTGCCCTGAGTCATCTCCCTGGGAAGGAAGGTGACCGAGACCAGCAAGTCCGGCACGTATCGGCCATCCACTGTGTACTTGGGGCCTTCTCTGGCCGACCCGCTCTTGATGATGACGATCTGTCCCGCCGGCACGTCGAACCTGGTCCGTCTCGGGCGGATCATGAACCTCTCGCCGTCCTTTGTTCGGGCGTAGTTGAACTCCTTCTCGCTCGACGGGTCGCCGATTCTGAGCTCGCCGCACGGGAGCCAGAAGACGTAGCCATCGTGAGGGTTCTGCTCGGCAGCAGCCGCTGAGCTGAGAAGTGCGGTCAGCATAAGGATGAGTAAGCCACGCATCGTGTCCTCCTTGCAGACGCGCGTTCCACAGAGTTCGCTTCGACCCCGCCGTGCCGGCTTCCTCCGCACCGGGGCGGTTTGACGGAGGCCGAGCGAGCGCGGTACAATTCAGGCTGGCGCTTCGGGCGGCAGGACCGAGATGATGATCAAAGGCGTTATACTGGATATGGACGGCGTGCTGGTGGACTCCGAACCGTACATCCGTGAGGCGGCGACCAGGATGTTTGCGGAGCTTGGGCTCACGGTCAGGCCGGAGGACTTCATCCCGTTCGTCGGGGCCGGAGAGGACAGGTATATCGGAGGAGCCGCGGAGAAGTACGGCGTCCCGCTCGACCTTCCGAAAGCCAAGGGACGGACTTACGAGATCTACGAGGAGGTCGTGAAGGGCAGGCTGGAACCGCTTGCCGGCGCACGGGAGTTCATCCAGAAAGCCAAGGAGCGCGGTTTGAAGCTGGCGGTGGCGTCGGCTGCCGATACGACGAAGGTCATGATCAACCTGCGCGAGAGCAGCCTTGCAAGCGAGCCGTTCGATGTCATCGTTACCGGGCTCGATGTTGTGCGGAAGAAGCCGCACCCGGAGATATTCCTGATGGCAGCCGAGAGGCTGGGGCTTCGAGCATCCGAATGCTTGGTGGTGGAGGACTCGGTGAACGGGATGGCTGCGGCCAAAGCTGCCGGAGCCAGGTGTCTTGCGATCACCACGAGCTTCACACCCGAGCAGCTTGCTGGGGCGGACTGGTTCGCCGCGAACCTGGCGGAAGCGCCGGAGGAGTCGCTGGAGTGGTGAGGGACCTGGCGTCTCGCCACGGGGGTCCCCGGTTGGGAGACAGCGGCGGGGAGGATAACCATGCGCGCGGGCGACCGCATACGCGCTACTTACGAGTTTCGGCCGGTTGATCACCTCTACCGGACGGAGTTCTACATCTGGGGCGAAGCCATCGAGCGCTGGAGGGGCGAGGGGCTGCCAGAAGATTGGCAGGAACGGAACCTCTTCAGCTACGACCCGCCGGGGATGTTCGGCACCGGCGTGGACCTCGGCTGGTGCGAGCCGCCGTTCATCCCGCCGTTCGAGGAGCGAGTCATCGAGTCCCAGGCCGGCTACGAGATCATCCAGGACATGGCCGGGCGCTGGCTCAAGGTGTTCCGCGGCCGCCGGCACGGCTTCATGCCGGACTACCTGAAGCACTGCGTGAGCAATATGGCCGACTGGGAGGCGGTCGCGCCGCGGCTCGACCCGAACCTGCCGGAGCGGTGGGAAGGGCTGCCCGAGATGGTGAGGGCAGGGCGGGCGAAGGCTGACGATGTCGGCGGGATGGTCAACCAGTCGCTGATCGGCGGCTATATGTACCTCCGCTCGATGATCGGCCCGGAGGACCTGCTCTATATGTTCTACGACCAGCCGGAGGTCATCCACGCGGCGATGCAAGGGTGGTTTGACCTGATGGACGCGGCGCTTTCGCGCGTACAGGCGGAGATCGAGCTGGATGAGGTGTTCATTGCGGAGGACATCTGCTACAACCACGGCCTTCTGATCTCGCCCGATACGATGCGCGAGTTCCTGCTTCCCTACTACGAGCAGCTTCTGTCGAACGCGCGGCGCAGGCAGAAGAGAAAGCTCCATTTCCACGTTGACACCGACGGGGACTGCCGCCCGGCTATACCTATCTACGCCGGGATCGGGCTTACTCGGATGTCGCCCTTCGAGGTGGCGAGCGGCTGCGACGTGGTCGAGATAGCCAAGCGGTATCCGAACCTGGTTATGTCCGGCGGGATCGACAAGCGCGTCCTGGCAGCGGGGAAGGAGGCTATCGAATCCCATCTGCAGCACATCGTCCCCTTCATGGTCGAACGCGGCGGCTACTTCCCCACCTGCGACCACGGGGTGCCGGACAACGTGAGGTTCGAGGACTACCAATACTACCGAAGAAGGGTGTGCGAGCTGGATCACGAGTAAGAAGCGGGAAGTGAGAGGTGGGAGGTGGGATCGGGCGGACGGCATCCGACCTTGTGGCTCTCACTTCGGCCACATCACCTTGTCGAGTCCTATCGCAAGCACGCCGAGGATTACGAGCACGGCGCCGATGGCTTTGCCCGGCGTGAGAGGCTCCCCAAAGAAGCCGACCGAGAGCGCAGCGGCCACAAGCGGGTACGTCGCGGCAACGGGGACTACCGTCGCGGGCGTCCCTAGCTTGAGGGCATGAAAGTAGACGAGCTGGCCGACGAGCGCCGAGCAGAGTCCCGCAATGACTAGGACGAGCACCGTGCGGCCGTCCTGCCTAACCATCTGCCGCCAGTGACCCGACGCCAAGGTGATCACGGTCAGGAGCACAGCCACTGAGATGGCGCGGATCGAGAGCGCCACGATGGGCGGCGCCTTACGAAGTCCCAGCTTCTCGAGAACGGGAGCGACTCCCCAGAACAGAGCGGCCATGGCCGCGAACCAGTAGGCCTTCACACGTTTCTCCAGCAGAAGCAGTCGGGCGCCAGCGGCTATGCCCCTGACACCCATCTGCCATGCTAAGCACGCGGAGGAGGGCTGTCAACCGAGTGCATTGCCTCACGATAGATCGCACCGAAATCGAATCGATGCCTCACGTAAGAATCGTACCGTGGAGATCGGATCTGTGCACATTGACGGAAACGCTGGTCGGATGCCATAATGCCTTTAACGGGGCC
>Ga0315280_10001654_pt1 | contig 37803 bp, 33 predicted proteins | sample YL17G06_40_MG_FD_203697 | JGI IMG/M metagenome (GOLD analysis project Ga0315280, IMG submission 203697) | Sediment microbial communities from Yellowstone Lake, YNP, Wyoming, USA - YL17G06_40 | ecosystem: Environmental > Aquatic > Freshwater > Lake > Sediment | place: USA: Wyoming | collected... | reverse complement strand
TTATCTGGACTGGGTGCCATCTATCAGTGACAATCCGCTTGAGACGTTCTACGTCATGGAAGATTAACTCCGGCCGCTTATATGCGGCAAAACGGCGGACAAAGCCGATGGTCAGAGCATCCTGGTCGAGCAAAGAGCCCATAGCCAGCACCTGCCGGGCCTTGCATTCACGTTCAGTGGAAGATTGCCGCGCTCGCTCTACCATGGCGCCGATAAGTTTACGTTTAAGAATTTGATGCACTGCCCAGAGTTCCTCGTCAGGGATATTTAGCACAAGCTCCCGAAGATTGGTATCATCGTATCTTTTTGACACATCCGGCCCCACGTGTTTCTCGTGGAGGCGGCGCATTTCGCGGGCAACCCAGGTAGGCAAGTGAATCCCATTAGTAATATTAGAGATAGGCACATCATCTTCTTTAACTTCGGGCCAGAGTCCATGCCACATCCTTCGGCTAATTTTTCCATGAATCTGGCTGACGGCATTACGATGGTCAGCCATTTTTAGGGCAAGCACGGTCATGTTAAAGGCTTGGTCGCTTGTGCCATCTTGTCGTCCCAGTTCCAAGAATGTTTCTCGGTTGACTCCCAGGGACTCCCAATAACTATGAAGGTATTTCTCCACAAGCGAGATGGGAAAGATATCAGTCCCCGAAGAGACCGCCGTATGGGTGGTGAAAACGGTAGCCGCCTGTACCTTCCGGAGGGCTTCGGCGAAGGCTGCACCTTTTTCTACCTCCTCCCTGACACGCTCCAACATCATAAAGGCGCAATGCCCTTCGTTAGCATGCCACACAGAGGGTTTGATGCCAAGGGCTTGTAAGACACGCACCCCACCAATTCCCAGCACAATTTCCTGCTGGATGCGCTGCTCTTGGTCAGCAGTATAGAGACGAGCACATAGCTGCTGGTCCTGAGGCACATTTCCTTCAACATCACAGCATAGTAGATAAAGGTTGCCCCGACCCAATCGTACTTGCCACACCCCGATATAGAAAGGTCTCTCACCTAGCTTAATCTGAATCAGCGGGCCGCACCACTTAGAACGATGGACCGGATTGATGGGGTTGATAGGCGCTTCATCAAAATTCAATTGTCTATAAACTTCCTCTTGCCAGCCCTCAGCGGAAATATGCTGGTGAAAATAACCCTGTGGGTACATGAAGCCAATCCCAACTAGAGGTAGCCCCAGATCGCTTGCTTCCTTGCACATGTCGCCGGCTAAAACTCCCAGTCCTCCAGCATATAGGGGAAGAGAATTATGTATGGCAAATTCCATTGAGAAATAGGCAACAGGTCCATCTAAGACATTGGGATATTTGGTAGAAAACCAGCTATCTTTATCTGACATGTCAGCATCGAAGGCCGACATCACAGAGTCATATAAATTAAGAAAAGCAGGGTCAGCAGCAGCCGCTGCTAACTTATCCGTGCTGATCTCGCGTAGCTGCTTGACTGGGTTGTGCCCACTCAACCGCCATAGTGGATAGTCCAGAGTCCGGAACAAAGCACGCGCCTGGGGGTGCCAGCTCCACCACAGATTATTAGCTAGCTCCTCTAGTCTGCCTATTCGTTCAGGTACCTTCAATCCTGATAACATGTTCTCCTATCTTTCCAGTTGGTCGGTTATTATAGCAGAACACTGCTTGTGTTATCATGCAGGCAAAAAAATGTTTCCCCGTGGTGAGCTCAGGGGCAGGTCATTGCATATGCCCAACTATCTGCAACTCGTCTTGATTATGTTCGACATTTGTTGTGGTATAATGTAAAATAGTATCAAGTTAGGAGGTGTGTGAGCATGGTTAAGATTGCCAAAATTAACAAGGAGGAAGCAAAGAGACAATTAGGGGATGTCCCGGATGATAAGCGCTTCTGGTGTCATGATGGTAAAGCTATTAAGAACCTCAAGGAGCTTAGAAAAGCTTTAAATGACATGAGTGATGAGACTTTCCATTATCATTTGGGTGAGAGGAGAAACGATTTCAGCAAGTGGATCAGAGAGGTGGTGGGGGATGATAAGCTGGCAGAGGACCTTAGTAAAGCCAAGTCTCGTATGCAAGCCAGCCAGGCAGTAGCACAGAGGATTTCTTTTCTTGAGCATAAGATATAAGAGAGTTTTTAGACTTCATTAAAGGCGCACCTTATTGGAGACTTAAAGCAAGTGAAGAGTTATCGCGCTTTCCATTTTTAATGTTGAACACCACCGCCTGGGGCAGAAAAGGTTGCTCTTCGACTGCTATTGCGCAAATAGCCTATCTTCCAGTTTGCTTCTAATATCCCTGGCAGCAACAGCGCGGCGGTAATATTCTCGTTTTGTTTCCTCACTGGCCCCGCTCTTATTTATAGCCCGGTAAGCGTTAACCACGGTTCGCCATTGATCAAGCAAGCCCATGTGGACGAGATTGATGTCCCACATAGGGCGATTGCTGGCCCACCACATCTGGCAACTATGCTCAGCCCGATCCAGAAGTCCCCGAGCAATGGTAGCAGAGCGCCGACTTTCCTCATTATCAGCAAACTCTAGTGCTTTGTTTACCAAATCGATGCATATACTGAGGTGTTCCCACTGGAGACGGTGCACCTCATTGTTCTTATCCTGCCAAAGAGGGTAATAGTTACCAACTTTCATATCATCGGCCATGGTGCTCCACGAAGATGGCCTGGGCTCTATCGTTTGACCCTGAGGAAAGAGGTCGAGAAGTTGGCTGACGGTAACCATCTGGATTTTGGTGGCAGCTTCGCCGTTGGTCAACAAGGAGACGTGTTGCCCAGCTAACACCGTAGCTTGTTTAACCTCTTCAAGGGGCTCCGCAGCTGGTCCTAGCTCCTCGTAAACCTTGGCCAGGAATATCCTTTCCCAACCCTGGATGTGGTGGCCATAAGTTTCGGCATCCATAGCCGTGACTACATAAATATTCTCCCTTTTACCCTGCCACTGCTCCAGGTGGGCAATAAATTCTTTTGCTTCTACATTTCGAAAACTTATCCTATTGCTAAGCACATCGTCTCGAAAAAAAACCGCTATCTCCTGTCCATCACACTCCGCTTTGTAAATAATATCTAGGGGCCATTCCACAGGGCAAGCAATACCACTTAGAATAATCCAGCGATAACCTGACTTGATAATAGGTTGCAAAATGTCCTGGCTGTAGCACATCTCCGGGGGGAAAAATCCTTGGGGGGCATATGCTTTTCCAAAGAAGCGACGATTGGTCTGGATGTTCAGGTCTATCTGCCTCTGTACTTCTTCCTTGGGTATCAAGGGGAGAATAGGATGATATTTGCCGGTTCCGGTGAATTCAAGTTGACCATTCTCAGCAAGGCTTCTCAAGCCATTGATTACATCTTTATGGCCGCAGTCCATCAGCATATCAGTCAGGACACCGTTGAAGTTTATGGTTAGCCGAGCGTTGGGATACTCTTCAAAAACGTGGAGTAGAGGGCGGTAAGATTCGTCGCATATCCTTTTCAGCATAGACGGTACCTGGGTTGGCGGCTGGTAGAAATGCAGTAGCTGAGCCCAGTAAATCATATGTACCTCCGAGTGAAAATCTTATCCAGGTAATTCAAAGAAAGTAGCGAATCTCGCTTATTCTAACATACACTTCGGTCGCAAAGTAACTTTTCGTCCTCGTTCAGTACCTTAGTGATACTTCTTTTTTGTCATTGCGAGGAGCGATAGCGACGAAGCAATCTCTAAGCGAGGTTCCTCAGTCCAACTATAGCAGGCTCCAGCTTCACAATGAGATTGCCACGCCCCAACAAGTCAGGGCTCGCAATGACACGGAAGGTTATTACCCAATGTTACAAACATATAATCTGAAGAAGGTTAAACCGAGGCGAAGCCTAAATTTACCACTCCTGACGGGGCCAGGGGGCTAGCTTATCCTGCCAAATTCCTTTTCTAGTTGATGAGAGGTTAAATGAATCATGGTTGGCCGGCCGTGGGGACAGGTGCGCGGTTGCTTGGTTTGCTCTAGCTGCTTTATTAGCTCCCGCATTTCTTCGTTGCTTAGCTGCTGTCCTGCTCTGATAGCACCATGGCAGGCTAAAGATTGGGCTATCTTTTCTTCCCAGGGATTAAGACTTTCCTTGCTGGCAAGGCTATCAAGCAGCGCACTTATTATCTCAATGATATTTGCTCTAGCCATTAGTGCCGGCATAGTGCGTATCAGATAGCTTCTATTTCCGAAAGGCTCAATGGCGAAGCCAAATTCGGCCAGAAACTCTTTACTAGCTTTCAAGGTTTCTTCCTCTCTGGGGCTAAAGTCTATGGTTATCGGCTGGAGTAAGCCCTGGACTTCGACTTCCTTTTGTGCCCACTGCGCTAAAATTCGGTCGTAAAGTATGCGCTCGTGGGCAGCATGCTGATCAATCAGATAGAGTCCATCCGGTCCCTCGGCGATAATATAGGTGTTGGCTAGCTGCCCCAATACCCTCAAAACTGGTAATTCCAGGGTCGGCAACTGGGCAACAACAAAAGCTGGCTCGTTATCCATTATCATGCGAGGGCTCTGCCACTGCCCTGAGCTGACTGAGAAGGGCACAGTTTTCAAACTGGCTATAGGCGTCCTGGCTAATGCCTCCTCTATGACTTTCTGGACGCTGCTAAAGATAGTTTGTTCGTGGCAAAACTTTATCTGGGCTTTGGCAGGATGGATATTGACATCGAGTTCTTGAGGCGGCAGGGAGATATTGATTACCGCAATAGGATGCTGGCCATCCATAAGTAAGCCACGATAGGCTTCTTCAGTTGCCCGAGTTAGCAAGGGACTGTGCACCCATCTGCGGTTGACGAAGAAGCTGAGATAGTTGCGATTGGAACGGGCTAGTGAAGGTGGGCTTGTTAGGCCGCTGACTTTAGCCAGGGCGCCCTTTTGCTCCACCTTTAGCATCCTTTGCGCTAGTTCGGAACCATATATCTCGCTTACCACTTCGCGCAGGTCGCCGTTGCCCGTAGTGTGCAGGCTCTGGCGTTTATCGAGAACCAGGCTGAACTTAACCTCGGGGAAAGCTAGGGCGTACTGACTTACCAAATGGGCGATGTGGCTATTTTCGGTATTTGCTGATTTGAGAAACTTAAGTCGCGCCGGGAAATAGCGAAACAATCGGCGCACGGTTACGGTAGTACCTTGGGGCCTGGCCCGGCTCTCCCTGCGGACTACCTCCCCCTTTCTCAAATACATATCGCTACCTACGGTCTCCGAGGATGTTTGGGTGAGGATTTCGACTTCGGCAACAGCGGCGATGCTGGGCAGGGCTTCGCCCCGAAAGCCAAGACTGGAGATTTTCTCTAAATCGCCTAAGTTGCCAATCTTACTCGTGGCATATCTGTGAAAGGCAAGCTCTAGCTCCGAGGCCGGGATACCTGTCCCATTATCGCTCACTTTGATTAGCTCCACTCCGCCGCCTTGGGCTTCTACGGCAATCTGAGTGGCTCCCGCATCCAGGGAATTCTCTATCAGCTCCTTCACCACCGAGGCCGGCCTCTCAATCACTTCCCCAGCAGCAATTTTGGAGACTACCTCAGCCGCTAAAACTTTAATAGGCATCTACATTTTATTCTACACGGTTGCGTGTATTTTGTCAATAGACTATGAGGAAAAATCGAAATCTTTCTCGATTTTTTCCAGGGGTGCCAGGCTGGCCAGGAGCTTCTTAACCCCCGCCTCTTCAAAGGCTACGGTCAGCTCCTGGTCATCCTTTGTGGGATTGCAATTCATCACTATGCCGGGGCCAAATTTGCTGTGGCGGACATGGTCACCAACTCTTAGTGCTGGAGTGCTAGAAGGTCGAGGTGAAGGCTGGGAGTCCTGATTAAAATCGGGACTAGCTACAGGAGTCGGGCTTTCCTCCCATAGTCCTTTCGGGCTTATTAGGCGGGGTGAGATATCCCGAAGAAAGCGGGACGGTGGGTTGGCTGTGCTGCCGCCGAATAAGCTGCGATGGTAACTGCGTAAAAGGTAGAGTCGCTTCTTAGCTCTGGTTATTCCCACATAGCAAAGACGACGCTCTTCTTCCATTTGTTCCGGGTCGTCGAACGATTTCCTGTGTGGGAGAATTCCTTCTTCCAGACCAACAATAAAAACCGCGGAGAACTCCAATCCTTTAGCTTGATGCAAGGTGATCAGGGTCACAGCATCGGCTTTTTCATCCAGTTCATCTATGTCCGATACCAGGCTTACTTTTTCCAAAAATGTAGTTAAAGCTTCTTCAGTGTCGAGCTCATTATATTCGCTGGCAACATTGCGCAGCTCCGTTATGTTCTCCCATCTCTCCTCCCCATCCTCCTTGGCCAGAATATATTCTCTATATCTGGTGTGCTCCAGTATCTCATCTAGTAGACGAGAAAGACTTAGCTCATGGCTCTGGGTAGTGAGTTTAGCCATAAGAGCATCAAATCCCGCCAGAGCCTGGACAATGCGTAGGGAAAGAGATTGCTTCGTCCCGACAGAATCGGGACTCGCAATGACATTGTGGCTCACCTGTTTTAGGGCCTCGAAAAGGGAGGTATCATGAGCTTTTGCCCAATCTTGAAGATGGCTCAGGGTACGCTGCCCGATGCCCCTTACGGGAACATTTATTATCCGGGAAAGGCTGACATTGTCTTTGGGGTTGTGAATAAGTCTGAGGTAAGCAATAATATCTTTAACCTCTTGTCTCTGGTAGAAGCGCGTACCGCCAACAAGCTTATAAGGTACACCATACCTCAGGAAAGTCTCTTCTAAGGCTCGTGACTGGGCATTAACCCGATACATGACGGCACAATCTTTGAGGGATATTTGCTCTTGCCCAATCAGCTTCTCTATCTCGTTGACCACCGATTGGGCTTCTTCCTCGGCATTATAACTTTCGATAACGGCTACCGAAGCTCCGTCTTCGTTTTCTGTCCAGAGCTTTTTTTGTTTGCGCAGCATATTAGCCGAGATGACGTTTGAAGCTACTTCTAAAATTGTCTTGGTGGAGCGATAATTCTGCTCTAAAAACACCACTTTGGCTTCGGGGTAATCCTTCTCAAAGCTCAGGATATTACGTAAATCAGCAAATCTCCAGGAATAAATGGATTGGTCAGGGTCGCCGACCACACACAGATTCTGATATTTTCCTGCCAGCTGCTTCATCAGCTCATACTGGGCGATGTTGGTATCCTGGAATTCGTCAACCAAAATATGAACATACCTTGACTGGTATCTGGTAAGGATTTTGGGATGGTCTTGGAACAACTGCACCGTCTTCATCAATAAGTCGTCGAAATCCACCGCCTGACCCTGGTTAAGCAATTCCTGGTACCTCTGATACACTCTGTGAACTATCTCTTCAAAATAGCTATTAACCCGCTGGGCGTAGTCCTCAGGGCTAATGAGACGGCTCTTAGCAGCGCCGATAGCTGAGCGTAGAGCCTGAGGAGCATATTGCTTGGGGTCAAGATTCAATTCTTCCAGAACTTGTTTCATCAAGCTTAACTGGTCATCTTCATCGTAGATAACAAAACTTGAGTCCAGCTCTATGGCTTTGCCCTCACGGCGGAGAATTCGAGCGCAGATGGCGTGAAAAGTGCCTAAAGTCAAAGATTCTACAGCCTGTCCCAAAAGTTGTTCCAATCTCTCTCTCATCTCACGGGCGGCTTTGTTGGTAAAGGTAACCGCCATGATGTTATGGGGACTAATGCCGCAGACTTTGACTAGGTAAGCGACTCGATGGGTAATCACTCTGGTCTTGCCGCTGCCCGGTCCCGCCAGGATAAGTACAGGCCCTTTGATGGCCTCCACAGCTTCTCTCTGGGCAGGATTAAGCGTGGCTAAGATATCCATGAAGACTCAGAAACTATTATAGCATTGAAGGGAGAAAGCCCCAAAGAGCGATGGAGGCTGCGTCTCGGGAGGACAACGCGGGTTTAATTTGGTGGAAATATACCAATGTCAGCTTTTATTATGTGAACAAGGCTTCGATAACCAGTGATTGTCATGGCGCAGCTCGAAGTGATATGATGTTTCCAGGTTTTTGTATTTGCTTGATTCATCAAGCAAAATCGTTGAACTGCCTCTGCGAAAGTAGACAAGGGAGGGTATGAAGAGTAGCTTCAGTGACTATGACAAATATGATGGCCTCGGTCTGGCTGAGCTCGTGCGAAAGAAAGAGGTCAAGCCAAGCGAATTGGTTGAAGAGGCAATAAGTCGCATCGAAAAGCTCAATCCACAGCTTAATGCAGTAATCTACAAGATGTATGAACTGGCTCGAAAAGCTGCCGATGGAGACCTGCCAGATGGTCCCTTCAAGGGTGTTCCCTTCCTGATGAAAGACATCCTGATGGCTTATGCCGGAGTCCCCCTAACGAACGGCAGTCGGTTTCTTAAAGACTACATACCAGACCATGATAGTGAGCTGGTCAAGCGGTTTAAGGCAGCTGGCATCATCGTTGTTGGCAAGACTAACACGCCAGAGTTCGGGCTGGTGCCAATAACCGAGCCAGAGTTGTTTGGCCCGACCAACAACCCCTGGGACCTGAGCCGTACTCCAGGTGGTTCTAGTGGTGGCTCGGCCGCCGCTGTAGCCGCACGGATGGTCCCCTTGGCCCATGCCAGTGATGGTGGCGGTTCGATTCGAATGCCAGCCTCTTGCTGCGGTGTGTTCGGTCTCAAGCCAACCCGGGGTCGCAACCCAATTGGTCCTGATTTTGGTGAGGCCTGGCGCGGCTTGACTTGTGATCACGTTTTAACCCGCTCGGTTCGCGATAGTGCTGCCATGCTCGATGCCACCGCTGGACCAGATATCGGAGCTCTTTACTATGCCGTGCCACCGGCTCGTCCCTTCCTCAATGAAGTTGGCACAGACCCGGGAAAGCTGCGAATTGCCTTTACCTCAGAGCCTTTTCTTGGTGGCGTTGTGGACAAAGATTGTGTGAAGGGGCTAGAGGCCACGGCTAGACTATGCCAGGACCTCGGCCATGAGGTAGTAGGAGCAGCACCTCGAATAGACGGTAAAGCCTTTGCTAAGGCCTTTCTGACGATAGTTTGTGTCGAAACTAGAGCCACAATCGAGGAGGCCGAGGTGCTATTGAACCGTAAAGCTTCGTTTAAGGATTTTGAACCTAGCACATGGGCACTCGGCTTGCTTGGCAGGCAGTGCCGGGCACCCGAGTTATCCAGGTCTCTTAACCTGGCCCATCTTACAGCTCGACAAATTGGTGAGTTCTTTGAAAAGTACGATGTCCTGCTGACTCCAACGCTGGCTATGCCACCCGTGGCTACAGGTGCGCTCCAACCGAAAGGGATACGAGCTGTGGCCATGAAGTTGTTGGGTAGTCTCAATGCCGGTAGGTTGATTAACATGCTGAGCGGAATAGATGTTCTTGCCCAACACGTCTTCGGGTTCATGCCTTACACGCCGTTGTTTAATGTTACAGGTCAGCCAGCCATGTCAGTCCCACTCTCCTGGAACGATGAGGGACTGCCTATTGGCATGCAATTTGTTGGACGATATGGTGATGAAGCCACGTTATTCCGTTTGGCCAGTCAACTGGAAAAGGCAAAACCATGGTCTGAGCGCATTCCTCCAATCTGTGCCAAGACCAACTAGTGGGCACACAAGTCTTTCAGTCTCCAAAATGCTTTCCCGCGTAACATTGGAAACCTTAACATCAAGTACGTTGAGTTTGGAGACATTCATTTACCTGATGGGATGAACATTTGCAGGAGAGTGCTGGGTTGAGCTAGCTAAGCTTTATTGCTATACTTGATTCTGAAAATGATTGATTGGAATGATTGCCAGAAGAACTTAGAAATATCTTTCCACCAGGAATCTTTACTGGAGCAGGCCTTCGTGCATTCATCTTATTCTAACGAAAATCCCGACTTCGTCTGGCCTAGCAACGAGCGCTTAGAATTTCTTGGTGATGCCGTACTTAACTTCATTGTAACGGAAAAGCTGTATGAAGAGTTTCCCAAACTACCTGAGGGAGAGCTAACTGAGATTCGTGCTTCTCTAGTTTGCCGCGATACTTTGGCTGATGTAGCTTCTTTGCTCAAGCTTGGCGACTGGCTCTTGTTAGGACGAGGTGAGGAAGCAAACGGAGGAAGGGCGAAGACGAGCAACTTAGCAAATGCTATGGAAGCACTGGTCGGTGCTTTATATTTAGACCAAGGGCTAGCCAAAGCCAGGAGATTTATTCTCAAACAGCTCAAGTCCGAATTGAAAGAAATAAAGGCTGGGAAGATAACCCCAAACTACAAAGCATTAATTCAAGAACTCATCCAGGGACAAAAGAGACCAACGCCAGTTTACCATTTGGTAGAAGCTACCGGTCCTGACCACGGCAAGCAATTTACTGCTGAAATCTTGGTCGAGGGGGAGGCACTGGGCAGGGGAACAGGAAAGAGTAAGAAAGTTGCCGAGAGCCAAGCAGCAAGAGCAGCTTGGGAAAAACTGAGGTGCAACCATGGGTAGACGAGATTATAGAAGACGAGAGCCAAAAAAAACCAAGAAGGGGGCGCAGAAAAGCAAACCGATTTCAGAACTCGTGCCACAGCTAGAGGTGGAGGTAATCAAGAAAAAGAGGAAGCCCACTGAGGAATACGAGGAATAGCTAATTGGTAGCTTACCTGGAGCTTTATCACAGTGGCAAGCTGAGGGAACGGGTAGATGCGGCTTTATTTTTGCTGGAGTGTTGCTCCGTATGCCCTCGCAGCTGTGGTGTGAATCGCCTGGCTGGCGATATGGGCAAGTGCCGCACATCCCGCGAAGCAATGGTGTCCAGCTATGGGCCGCACTTCGGTGAGGAAGCACCGCTGGTGGGCAGGTATGGTTCGGGCACTATATTTTTCACTAACTGTAACCTTAGATGTCTATTCTGCCAGAATTATTCCATTAGCCAGCTAGGCGAAGGTCAGAAGGTGAGCAAAGAAGAGCTAGCTTACATAATGCTCTCCCTTCAAGCTAAAGGATGCCACAACATAAACTTGGTGTCCCCAACCCACGTAGTTCCTCAAATTCTGGAAGCACTGGAGCTAGCAGTGGAGTCAGGCTTACATCTCCCCTTAGTATACAACAGCGGTGGCTATGACTCGGTGGAGACCTTGAGGATACTCGACGGCATTGTCGATATTTATATGCCTGATATGAAATACGACGATGAGGAAACTGCTAGAGAATTGTCAGGCATTGAAAACTATCCTGAGGTAAATAAAGCAGCAATCAAAGAAATACATCGGCAAACAGGTGACCTGGAGATAAACGGGGAGGGAGTGGCTCAACGAGGACTCCTGGTTCGCCACCTGGTCTTACCCCACGGTTTGGCAGGAACAAAAGGGATAGTGAATTTTCTCAGCAAAGAAATTTCCCGCAATACCTATGTCAATATCATGGCTCAATACCATCCTTGCTACAAGGCTCTTCAAATTCCAAGTTTAGGGCGGGGAATATCATCTGCCGAATTCCATGAGGCATTATCCTTAGCCCAGGAAGCAGGGCTAAGTCGCCTGGATAAGGTCCATCCCCTAGAGATTCTTCGCATGCGCTAAGAATGACAAAAATGGCTGATGTGGCATGTCTTTCCGCTACAGTTTATGGGCGGGTGCAAGGTGTTTATTTTCGCTATTTCGTTCGAAATGTAGCCAGGAAGCTAAGTTTAAAAGGCTATGTTCGTAACCTTGCCAGCGGCGATGCCATAGAAGTTCAAGCTGAAGGAGAGAAGCCACAGTTGGATAGACTACTAGAGCAACTTAAGGCAGGCCCGCCGGGAGCCTGGGTCAAGAGGGTGGAAGTAGATTGGTTGGGCTATTCAGGGCAATTCGACAATTTTAGTATAAGATATTGAGAAAAATTTAAAAATCAAAGCTGAAAAATCAAAATGACAACTCAAAAGTGCAAAGTTTCTTAATTTTTACACTCTTTTTGCTTTTTGAATTTCTTAGTCCTCAAGTTGAACCCTGCCCTCATTAATCAATCTTAAGTGCTCGCAGTCAACTCCAGCTATTTGAGAAGCCTTAAGGTCAATTTCATGGGGTTCACCAACCAAGATTTTCCCGTAATCATCCACTTCCCCTTTCGTGGGGTCATCAGTGTAGACGAACTTTTGATGGGCCTCGATAATGCCTAGATCAAAGGGCAAGGTGAAGTAGAGGTCAGCAAGGACTTTCTCAATGCCTAATTCATACAGAGTTCCCCAGCCACCTGCCTTGCCTTTTTTATACTTGTTCACAGGCAGCAGATTCAAAAGGTTTGCTACACTGAAGTGACCAGAGCGACCGCTAACCTTGAAGGGGGTAACGCTGATCAAGAAGTCGCTGCGCAATACAACATTGGGTACCCAGAAACTCTCCACAGCATAGAATTGAGTTAAAGGATTCTGCACTTCTATAAAAATGGAATCCCTGATATCGAGCATAAGGACGTGATGAAAGTTATATCCTAAAGCTTGATATATTGGGTAAATCGATTCACCGCTAAGAGTCCCGTCTGCAATGAGGATATCGGCATTACTGATTTTTCTAATACCTCTAATAATAGTACTCAGCAGTTTGGGACTTGTAGTTACAGGGTATGGCAAGGGATAACCGGCAGCGGGTTTGATTAAAACCCGTCTTGCCCAAGCTAGCTGTGGAGGAGGGGTAAACACAAAATCCGAATCTTTGACAATCATGGACTTCATATCAGTGACCAAATTTCAATAACTACAAAGCTGGTTGCAATAGCACGATTTCGATGGCAGTCGGGAGTTTTTCGCGCTCGAACTCTATTTCACTAGCCCCTGCCTTTTTTACATTTTTCTTGCCCTTAAGGAAATCCTCGACACCGGCTATAGGATAGGCACACTTGGGCGTTTTAAAATGCATGGGAATAACTATTTTCGGTTTTAATTGGTCACATACCTGGCTAGCTACGGGGGCATCAATGGTGAAGAAGCCACCCACAGGAACAAACAGTATATCTACGGCACCAATTTCAGTGACCTGCCCCGGACTGAGCACATGCCCTAAATCACCCAGGTGACAGAGCTTTATATCATCCATGGTGAAACAAAAGACGGTGTTAGGTCCTCTCTGTGTGCCCTGAGAGTCATCATGGTAAGTAGCAATGCCCTTAAACTGAATATTTTTGGCAGTTTTTTTGCCGCTACCCTTAACCACTTCAGGTTTCCTCTGTACTGTAGAAACATTGCTGTGGTCATCATGGTCATGGCTCACCACAACGACATCAGCAGTTTCCTTGATAGGAGAATAATTAATACCTCCACCCACAGCATAAGGGTCGGTAATTACTCTTAGACCATGTCTGGAGGTAATCAAAAAACAAGCATGACCTAACCACTTTACTTTCATATAGCCTCCTGACTCTCTGCCTCGCTCAAAGCTAATTCGACTAAAGTTCTGACGCCGACTCCAGTAGCCCCTTTTACTATGTAGCCACTCTCCTTCGTCGAGAAAGCAGTGCCAGCTATATCGATATGAACCCAAGGGATATTGGCAACAAATTCAGCCAAGAATAGGGCAGCGGTGATGGCTCCGCCATATCTGTTGCCGGTATTCTTAACATTGGCAATCTCGCTCTTGTTTTGCTCCTTATACTCCTCGGGCATGGGCATTTGCCACATTCTTTCACCGGTTCTTCCCGCAGCTTTGAGGACTTTATCTACCAGGTCCTGGTCATTGCCAAAGAGACCGCTATAAAGGGTGCCTAAAGCAACACGACAAGCTCCAGTCAAAGTAGCCAAATCTATCAGGGGAGACAAGCCTAGTTTTTGAGCATAACTCAAGGCATCAGCCAGGATAAGTCTTCCTTCGGCATCGGTGCTTATCACCTCTATAGTCTTGCCATTCATCGCCTTCAGTACATCCCCTGGCTTCAGGGCAGTGCCACTGGGTAGATTCTCGGTAGCCGGAATAACGGCGGTGACATTAATCTTCGGTCTCAACTGAGCAATAGCCCTAAGTGCTGCCATAGCAGCAGCAGCACCAGACATGTCATCTTTCATCTCCTCCATCCCCTCCGACGCCTTAATGGAGATTCCCCCGGAATCAAAAGTTATACCCTTGCCCAGAAAGCCCAGGGTTTTTTCAGAATGTTTATCTCCTTTATAACTGAGAGTTATTAGCTTGGGAGGCTGGTTGCTTCCTTTCGCCACCCCTAAGAGTGCTCCCATGCCCATCGCCTCCATGTCCTCTCGGTCAAAGACTTTGAACTCTAAATTATATTTGCTAGCTATTTCTTTAGCTGCTTCAGCCATCTGGCTAGGTGTCATGTAGTTAGCTGGTTCATTAACCATATTCCGCGCCAAGGTGGTAGCTTCAGCTACCACCTTCCCCTTGCCAATGGCCGCCTCCAAGATTGGGACTTTTTCCTTTTCTCTTACCACTATTAGCATTTCTTCGATATCTTCATATTCAGGCTTCCTATATTTGGTGAAGCTATAAAGCCCGAGAAGAGCACCCTCAACTATTGCTTCAGCTGAAGCTTCAAGCTCAATACCACCTATGCCAGCACCATGAAGTATTGTAGCTATCTTGTGGCAATTCAATTTACGCAAAGCCCGACAAAACTCTCCAGCCACCCCGCGAATTTTATCCACATTGAAATCCTGGCGCTTGCCTAACCCGGCAACAGCGACTATCCCTGCTGGCAGTTTCCCAAACGTATGGACGATGCTAACTTCTCCAAACTTACCCTTGATCCCGCCTCGACTAATGAGAGAGCTAATAACTCCGTCCAAGGCTTTATCCACAGCAGCGGTAGCGCCGCCCGGTTGTTCCACACCTTCAAAAAGGTTTACCACAATGGCATCAGATTCGATTTGAGCTATGTCTCCAACTGTAACTTTAATCTCCAAATTCGTCTCCTCAAAATGTGTAAATTTTAGAACATTTATTTTACTTTATTTGGATGAAGAATTGAAGAGGTTAATAAAGGAAATTTTGCTTTTATCTCTTTGTTGCTCGTACAATCTTATCGATTACAGCAGTAATATCCTGCGAGGTATCAACAACAAGATGATTGCGAGAAATTTTTTCCCTTCGAGGCTTCATTTTATTATACACGTCCCACCCGGCTTCCGAGTCATACTGAGGCATAGCTGCTTTTTCTCGGGCCAGAAGGCGTTGCCGCACCACTTCGGTGGGAGCTTCAACCCAAACCAGGATGAGCTTTGCCCCGGCTCTTTCTGCGGCGCGGTAGAAATATTCTCGATGGTGCTCCAACAGGTTTGTGGCATCAAAAATGACAGGTATTCCTTTCCTTAAAAGCTCTTCGATGAGAACATGGCAAGCAGAGAAAAGCCGCTTATTTTCATTTTCCTTATATTGGGGGGAGGGGAACAGGATTTTTCGCAAAGCATCGCTTGCTAAGATGAGAAAAGACAACCTTTCAGCCAGCTTGCGGCAGAAAAAAGACTTACCCGTGCCTGGTAAGCCACTGACCACTATAAGCGGAGGTTCTACTTGGGGTTGGGGTAAGCCATTAAGACTTCGCCTTAATTTCCCTACATCTTCATCTAAGCTACCTGCCATACATCACAATTATCACCATGAGTCAGCTTATGTGTCAAGATGCTATCCTTGTTCAGTACCTTAGTGACACTTCTTTATTGTCATTGCGAGGAGCGATAGCGACGAAGCAATCTCTGAAAAGAAAATCCTAAGTCTCAAGCGCCAAATCCTAAACAACATCAAAACACTAAATACCAAGGCTCGAAACGTTTAGGTTTTTGAGTTTTGATATTTGGATTTGTTTCGAGCTTATGTCTTCGTCAATCCGACTGTGTTAAGGAATGCAGCGACGACAACTGGATCGAACTGAGTGCCTGCACAACGCTTAATTTCTTCCACAATTTCCGTGATGGACATTGCTGACCGATACGGTCTGTCGGATATCATAGCATCAAAGGCATCGGCTACAGCCATGATTCTGGCTCCCAACGGTATGTCATTGCCCGCTATAACTTGATGAAGTCCGCTGCCGTCATAATGGTCGTGGTGGTGCTCAATCATCTCGGTTATTTTTTCACTAACCACCGGCCGCACAATCTCGGCGCCGACATGGGCGTGAATCATAATGTGCTCGTACTCTTCGCGTGTCAGCTTGCCGGGCTTATTCTGGATAACCTGGTCAACCGCAATCTTCCCGATGTCGTGGAGTAAACTTCCCCAGCGCAAGTCTTCCATATCCGGTGTGGATAGACCAAGTCCATTGCCTAAAGCTAATGCTATCTCGGTCACCCGGCGGGAATGTCCACCAGTGTACTTATCCTTAGCTTCGAGAGCAGAAACTAGTGCCTCGATGGCGCCCAGGAAAAGTTTTTTGATGTCCCCCATCTGCTCCTCAATCTTTTCCTCCAAGTATTGCTGGTACTCTCTAATCTCGAGCTGGAGGCGCCTTTTCTCGAGAGCTTTTTGGACGTTCAGAGAAACCTCTTCCAGGTTAAAGGGTTTGCAGATGTAGTCATCGGCCCCTTGCTTCAGGCATTGAACGGCAACATTAACCTCATTAACAGCCGTAGCCATAATAACTGCCGTGTCAGGGTAGCCTGACTTTATTTCCGGGAGGAGTTCGAGTCCTGATTTACCGGGCATCTTTATATCCAGAATAACCAGAGCAATCGGACTGGTTTCCAGCATGTTCAGGATTTGCTCAGCATCATGCGCTTCCTTACACTGGTAGCCTTCTCTTGACAATTTCTGGTTAAGGAGCCTCCTGATTGCAGCTTCATCATCAACGATAAGTAATGTTTCTCGCTGGCTAGGCATACCTTTACTCCTTCTCCGCCAAGATATTCTTGGTCACTGTTTTAGCTCCTGTTCATCTTTAACCACTAAAATGCTTTTCTCGTTGGCGTTAGTCTGTTTCAAACATATCTCCAATATGGTCGTGACTGTTAATGGGCAATTCGACAAAAACGGTGGCCCCCTTACCCAGCTGGCTCCTGACATATATCTGCCCGCCGTGCCCGGTCACTATCCCGTGGCAGATGCTCAAACCAAGCCCGGTCCCCTTGCCTGCTTCCTTGGTGGTGAAGAAGGGATCAAATATCCGCTTCACATTTTCCGGTGGAATACCCGGGCCATCATCAGCGAATGAAATCATCACGGTATTGCCCTGTTTTTTGGTGGTAATGGTCAGGGTCCCTTTGTTATGCGCCTTAGTCATAAAATATTCGGCGTTGATAATGATGTTCATGAAAACCTGCTGCATCTGGAAATAGTCAACCATGATTTTGGGAAGGTTAGGGGCAAGCTGTCTCTCAACCTCGATACCATTTACTTTGTGCTCATAAGTACGTAATTTCAGCACGTCCTCGATAATATTATTTATCTGGTCACGCTGCTTCACAGGTGCGTGCTTTCGGGCAAATGTAAGGAGATTCTTCGTTACACTAACAGCACGCTGAGCCTCGTTGTAGATAAGCTTCAGATCCTCATGGATGTCGTCGGGGACTTCCTTTTCCATAAGCAACTGGGAGAAACCAATAATACTCGTGAGCGGATTATTAAGTTCGTGGGCGGCGCCGGATGCCAGTTCGCCAAGGGAAGCCAGCCGGTCAGTCAGCATAAGCCGCTCACTTTGCCGCTTTTGCTCAGTAATATCTGTAAAAGAAATTAAACCCGCTAATTTGCCCTCATGCATAATCCTCGCAGCCGTCACACTTATCCATAGTTCTCTACCACTTTTGTTCACCGCCCGAAACTCGTTAGTCCGTCGCAAGTCCTGTTCAAACAGGTCCTTTCTAATAACTTCAAGAACCCTCTCCCTGTCCTCCGGAGGAACGAAGTCAAGCAGATCCAGTCCAATGCCTTCCTCTACAGAACCTAATTCAAACATCTTCGCAGCGGCTTGATTAGCCATCACTAGTTTCATAGTCTCGGCGTCTATAACAATCGTGCCGATGACCGAGGTATCGAACAAAGCTCGATAATTCTCCTCGCTTTGTCGCAGTCTTTCCTCTGCCTGCTTGCGCTCGGTAATGTCACGCCCGACGCCACGGAACCCGATAATCTCCCTCTTGTCATCTCTCAGAAGAGAGACCGATGCTTCGGCAAACCCGTGGCCCCCGTCTTTGCGGATGACTTTCCAGGGGAAGCCCTTGTTTGGCACGCCGGTCTGGTATACTTCATTAAAAACTCGAAATACGGATTCGATGTCTTCTTCAACTGTAAAACTTTTATAGCTCATTCCAATCAGCTCTTCCCTGGAGTATCCCAGATTGCGGCACGTCGAACTATTGACAAAAGTGAGGTGTCCACCGAGGTCAACCTCGAAATAGCTATCTTCCATCTCCTCCAGTATAGTCCGGTACCTCTCTTCAGACTGCCTCAGTGCTTCCTCCATCTTTTTGCGCTCGGTGATGTCGCGGCGGACTCCCCGGAAGCCGATGATTTCACCCTTATCGTTTCTTATCGGGAAAGCCGAGGTTTCGGCAAATCCGTGGCTCCCGTCTTTGCGAATAATCTCGGTGGGGAAGTTACGCAATGGCTCACCGGTCCGATACATGCGATTGTAGGCTTCAAAAACAGCTTTCACCTTCTCTTCAGGTGTAAAGGCTTTAAAATTCATCCCAATTATCTCTTCCCTAGAATAGCCTAAGAGACGAGTCTGTGCATCGTTTACAAAAGTAGAATTGCCGGCGAGGTCAGTCTCAAAGTAGCCGTCCCCTGTCTCCTCCAGAATAGTGCGGTACCTCTCTTCAGACTGCCTCAGCACTTCCTCCATTTTCTTGCGATCGGTGATGTCACGCCCAATGCCACGGAACCCGATAACTTCGCCCTTGTTATTTCGCAGAAGAGAGATCGACGTTTCGGCAAACCCGTGGCTCCCGTCTTTGCGTAGGGTTTTCCAAGGGAAGCCCTTGTTTGGCACACCGGTTTGGTACACTTCATTGAAAACCCGAAATACGGATTCGATATCATCTTCAGCTGTAAAGCTTTTATAGCTCATCCGCATTCCGATCAGCTCCTCCATTGAGTATCCCAGATTGCGGCACAGTGAACTATTGGCAAAGGTGAGGTGTCCGCCGAGGTCAACTTCGAAATAGCTATCTTCCATCTCCTCCAGTATAGTCTGGTATCTCTCCTCAGACTGCCTCAGCGCTTCCTCTGCCTGCTTGCGCTCGGTGACTTCCATGTAATTCCCCAGAGTTGCCCGTCTCCCATGGTACTGGATGGATTTAACTGTCGCTATAACCCAAGCAATGCTTCCGTCCTTGCAAGTCACCCTGAATTGATATGGCGAGGTGAGTTTCCCCTTCAGCATCTTTATGGTATTTTCCCTGACCATCTCCCTATCTTCGGGAACGACAATCTCCAGAGAATCCTTGCCTATCAATTTATCTGCCGTGTAGCCGATGGCGATTGGGAACTTGGAATTGACATAGCAAAACTTTCCATCCTGCATGATGCAAATACCGACTGGCGATTTGTCACCCATAATCTTGAGCAACTCTTCTTCGTCTACCCGTTGGATGGTGGATTTCACTGATTTCATCTATCCATCTCCCTAGCTGCCCCGACTTATCGTGGTAACGTGGTTGGTCTTCGTTCTAATGATCTCTACTTGAGCTGTGGTAAACAGTCGCCAGCCGCGCCAGTCCCGATACTCGACGTCGGAAAATATTCCTTCTTTCAACCACCTGTAGAGGGTATTTCTACTAATACCAACCCTGCGGCAAACCTCGGCTGTCCTGTAATAAGTCTTGTCGTTGATAACAACAGACATATATTCTTTCCTTGAAATTACTCAACTATGCCAGACTATACTATTAATATAGGCTTGTGTGTTGGAAAGCGTCAATCACCCATTTGTACCGGTTACTCCATTACTTTAGTCCTAGCCTGTTCAGCGACTGCTGTCGGCCAGATACCCGACACAAAACACTGGCGTGTTTGTACAATCCTCTACTTTCAACTGGTTACCATTGGAGCAGGGTCGCCACATTTATCATCCCAGACTATAGTGGGATGCGAGACAAAATGGGTCGATTTCCCCAACAAGCAGGACAAAGGAGTAACTTTAAGAAGACTTAACTTCTGGTGAACGACTGTCCGATTGTCGTTTCATCAGAGGCGAAATTAGTTCCTCGTCTTTTCTTAATTCGATAATGCGGTCGCGAATCATAGCAGCTTTTTCAAACTCCAGATTCTTGGCTGCTGCTTTCATCTGGGATTCCAGTTGCTTGATAAGTTGAGCCATTTCCTCTTTGGAAATAGGAGTAACTGTATAGGGAACCCTTGTCTCGGCTACTGCTTGAACTCTCTCAGTTATATCTTTAATTGCCTTTCTTATTCCCTGGGGAGTGATGCCGTGCTCCTTGTTGTAAACTTCTTGAACCTTGCGGCGCCGGCCGGTTTCCTCTATCGCCTTCTGCATGGATTGAGTAACGCTGTCAGCATACATTATGACATGGGCATTTAGGTGTCTGGCAGCACGCCCCATGGTTTGAATGAGCGCTTCCTCAGACCTGAGGTAGCCTTCCTTATCTGCATCGAGTATGGCTACCAGGCTCACCTCAGGCAAGTCCAACCCCTCGCGAAGGAGATTAATGCCCACTACCACATCATAGACGCCAAGGCGGAGGTCACGGAGAATTTCCACCCGCTCTAAAGTCTCTACCTCCGAATGCAAGTAATGCGTCTTAATCTCCATTTCCCTTAAGTAGTCGCTTAATTCCTCTGCCATTCGCTTGGTCAAGGTAGTTACCAAACAACGCTCCCCCTTAGCTACCCTGCTTTTTATCTGATAAATAAGGTCATCAATTTGCCCCTTAACTGGCTTAACCTCCACGGTAGGCTCCAGTAAACCAGTGGGGCGGACTAATTGCTCCACTATTTGCTGGCTGCGCTCATATTCATAGGGCTTAGGTGTGGCCGAGACGTAAATAACCTGGTTGATGTGCTGGTTAAACTCCTCAAAATGCAATGGGCGGTTATCCAATGCTGAAGGGAGGCGAAAGCCGTAATCAACCAGTGTCTGCTTTCGAGAAATATCACCGTGGTACATGCCCCTTATCTGAGGCAGAGTCATATGTGATTCATCGATGAACAACAGGAAGTCATCAGGAAAGTAATCCAGTAAAGTCCAGGGTGTGCTGCCCGGTGCCCGCCTCTGGAGATGTCGGGAGTAATTTTCCACTCCGGTGCAGTACCCCACCTCCTGAAGCATTTCAATATCGTAATTGGTCCGCGTCTCAAGCCTCTGGGCTTCCAGTAGCTTTCCCCGGCTCCTTAACTCCTTTAATCTTTCCACTAACTCGACTTTAATATCCTCGATTGCCGCCAGTAACTTTTCGTGAGAGGTAACAAAGTGCTTTGCGGGGTAAATATCCACTTGATCACGATTAGCCAGCACTTCACCAGTTAGAGAGTCAACCTCCACAATACGTTCAACCTTGTCTCCCCAGAATTCGATTCTGAGGGCTGTTTCCTGATATGCTGGCTGAATCTCCAAGGTATCGCCTCGGATGCGGAATTTGCCTCTGGTGAAATCATAGTCGTTTCTTTCATATTGCATATCCACCAAATGGCGGACCAGTTTGTCTCGCTTGTAGTATTTGTCCCTTTCAATAGTAATGGCAAAGCCATGATATTCCTCAGGTGCGCCTAAACTATAAATACAAGAGACCGAAGCGACAATAACTACATCTCGGCGGGTGAAGAGGGACATGGTAGCGGCATGCCGTAGCTTGTCAATCTCCTCATTTATATCAGTTTCCTTCTCAATATAGAGGTCGGTGCTAGGGATATAAGCCTCCGGCTGATAATAGTCATAGTAGCTGACAAAATACTCCACAGCATTTTCGGGAAGAAATTCCTTGAACTCGGTTGCTAGCTGAGCAGCCAAAGTCTTGTTGTGACAAAGAACCAGCGTTGGCCTCTGTATCCTCTCGATGACGTTAGCCATGGTGAAAGTTTTGCCACTGCCTGTGACTCCAATCAGTGTCTGTTCTTGGTAACCTTTATTCAAACCCTCGACCAATTTGTCTACGGCTTGAGGCTGGTCGCCGGTAAGGCGAAAATCGGAAACTATTTTAAACTGAGTCATCGGGTTCACTCACCACAATAAAAAACACCAACCTTAATATATAAGAAACAACGAAATTTTGCATAAACGAGTGGAGAAGCAGCATTATCTACAAGTGACGTGTCAAATCAAGGTCTTGTTTGGAACATCAAGCCATGTTAAAATTTGGTATCCTCGATATAAAAGAAAGGAAACTGATGGCATGAAGTCTTATGAAGAACTCGCTAAAGAGCAGGGGATGAGAGAAAGTAATTTCTTGACCGACTTGGGGGAAATGTCTGATTTTGAGGCTGATTTGGGCCAGAGGCGGGACGAAATTTTGTTCAAGATAACTACTGAGATGGAGGATACTAAAAATGCCCTCAATAATGTTGAGCAACTTGCTCAGAGACTTAGGAAATATCTGGACCGGTTAAGAAATATATATCAAACTCTCTCCAAATAGAGTTAGGCCGAAATTAGAATACAGCCCAATGCAGTCTGAGTCGGAAACATCGGTTAGACTTCGTTTTGCGCCCAGTCCTACAGGATACCCACATTTAGGCAACATCAGGACTGCTCTATTCAACTGGCTTTTTGCTCGCCACCATGGCGGCAAGTTTATCTTACGAATTGAAGATACTGACATTGCTCGTAAGGTGGAGGGCGCAGTGGAGGTAATACTAGATAGCTTGCGGTGGCTGGGATTAAACTGGGATGAAGGGCCTTACTTCCAATCACAACGATTGCCCGTTTACCATGAAATTGCCCACAGATTGCTTGATGAGGGTCATGCATATTTATGCTACTGCTCTCCAGAGCGATTAGAGACGATGCGCCAAGAACAGGCAAAACGTAAGCAGCCACCGAAATATGATCGCCGTTGTCGAGATTTAACACAACATGAAAGAACTCGGTTAGAGGCAACAGGTATTACTCCCGTGATTCGCTTTAAAACACCTCTCGAAGGCGAAACTACTTTCTATGACCTAATTTACGGGCCGGTAACTTTTAAGCACGATACCTTAGATGACTTCGTCCTGCTCAAATCCGATGGTTATCCCACATATCACCTAGCTAATATAGTAGATGATCATTTAATGGCTATCTCACATGTTTTGAGAGCTGAAGAGTGGCTCTCCAGCACTCCCCGCCATGTTTTGCTTTACCAAGCTCTAAACTGGCAAGCTCCGCAATTTGCTCATTTGCCCATGATTCTGGGACCTGACCGTGCCAAATTGTCCAAAAGGCACGGTGCTACCAATATCAGCGACTATCAAAAACAAGGATACCTACCAGATGCCATGATCAATTTCTTGGCGCTTTTGGGCTGGTCGCTTGATGATCGGACTGAGTTATTATCCCAGGAAGAATTGATAAAGCACTTCTCTCTGGAAAGGGTCGGCAAAACAGCGGCTATCTTTAATAAAGATAAGCTAGAATGGATGAACGGGGTTTATTTGCGCAAACTAAGCCTGGGAGAATTTATGCGGCAAGCCATGCCATTTCTAGATAGAGATTTGCCAGAGTCGGCAAGACGTCCATTGGATAAGAGCTACGTCAGCCAGGTTCTATCGCTCATTCAAGAACGAGCCAAAACTCTGGCTGATGTCCCTCAGCTTGCTAGCTTTTTCTTCCTCGACGAGCTGCAATATGATACAGGCTTGCTTTTGAAAGGGAAACTGGATGCCAAATCGGCTGCTAAGGCTATTACGATTGCTTCGCAAAAGTTGGAAGAAGTAGCGACCTGGGATGCCACTACGCTTGAGGGTATCCTGCGCCCTCTGGCCACAGAGCTAAACTTTGGCACAGGGGAATTCTTTGGTTTGTTAAGGGTAGCCATTACAGGGCGTACTGCGGCACCACCACTATTTCAGAGCATGGCAGTATTGGGAAAAGAGAAATGCCTGAAACGATTCGATATGGCATTGCAGTTGCTACCTGCTTATTAACTAGAATGCCACATGTAGCTTCGGAGCAAGATCCTAAAGAGTTTCTGGCTTCTGCCTAGCTTGCTAAAATGGCTAAAAATTTGCAATCTTTGCCTGGAAGGCCCGAAGGGTATTGACAAAGCTTTGCTCTTATAGTAACAATATAGGTATAGCAAAATTAAAAGGAGGGCATAATGGCAACAGCTTATTGCATGAAGTGCAGGAGAAAGAGGGAGATAAGCAACCCCAGGCGGGTTATGCTCAAGAACCGCAGACCCGCCACCCAGGGTGTCTGCCCTGTGTGCGGCACAAAAGTATTCAGAATAGAGAAACGCTAAATTTCTACGGCGGTCACCGGGTAGTGAGAGGGGTCACGCATTGGCGGTGAGTCTGCTCATGTTTGCGTGAACTCCACAGGCGAGAGGATGTAGACCTTTACGGGGTATTTATTTCCCGGGGTACTGTGGTATCTTTTTGGGGATAATCTCAAAAAGTAAAAACCAGAGAGTGTGTTATCTCTCTAAGACTGTAGTTCAAGGCTTCCTTGTCTGCATATCTTAGATTCAAAACCCTCGGGGAAATTTTCTGGGCTTCTCGCTGAAGATATTTGTATTCTCTATAATAAGGGCGCGTGGATTAATCTATTCCCACCGAAAAATATGTAATTCGGCTTGTAGATCTTAAATTCCTCCTCAATCTATTGCTAACCTTCCTCTGCTAACAATTCCCCTTTCCATATTGATTTCCCATAATGGACAGGGGCTTTTAATTCACCTTGACTTAGGTTAAACTTTAGCAAATATGGCTCAGAAATATAATCCTCGTGAAATCGAAAATAAATGGCAACAGAGGTGGGCGGCTGACCATATTTATAAGGTACAGAAATATAGTAGACGCCCAAAATTTTATGCCCTGACCATGTTCCCCTATACCTCAGGAGACCTTCACATTGGTCATTGGTACGCCATGGCGCCCTCAGACGCTTATGCCAGATTTAAAAGGATGCAAGGCTATAATGTGCTTCATCCTATGGGCTTTGACGCCTTTGGGTTACCGGCAGAAAATGCGGCCATCAGCCATGGAATTCACCCTTATGACTGGACAATGAGAAATATAGAGAATATGCGTCGGCAACTCAGGAGTATGGGGGCAATATATGACTGGAACCGTGAAGTAATTACTTGCCTACCGGGCTACTATAAATGGACACAGTGGTTTTTCCTTAAATTTTATCACGCTGACCTGGCATATCGGGCTAAGGCACCGGTTAATTGGTGTCCCAGATGTCAGACAGTGCTGGCTAATGAACAAGTAGTAGGGGAAGGTTTTTGTGAGAGGTGCAACACGCCAGTGACTAAAAGAGAGCTGGAGCAATGGTTCTTTAGAATTACTAAATACGCCGAGGAACTCCTTGATCATAGTCATCTGGACTGGCCAGAACGCATAAAGATAATGCAGAAGAACTGGGTGGGCAAGAGCGAGGGCGCGGAAATTTCCTTCCATCTAGAGCATACAGGGGTAGCGCAGAAAGAGATAAGAGTGTTCACCACTCGTCCAGATACTATTTTTGGGGTGACTTTCTTCCTCTTGGCCCCAGAGCATCCTTTAGTTTCTCAATTGACTACTCCAGAACACAAAGCTGAAGTAGCTGAGTATATTGCTTGGTGTCGGCGGCAAACTGAATACGAACGGGTGGCATTGGGCAGGGAAAAAACAGGGGTCTTTCTGGGAAGCTACGTTGTCAATCCGATTAGCAAAGAAAAGGTGCCTATCTGGATTGCTGATTATGTATTGCCAACTTATGGCACCGGAGCAGTGATGGCAGTGCCTGCTCATGATGAACGAGATTTGGAATTTGCCAGGAGGTTTAAGCTACCTGTGCGAATAGTTATTGCTCCTCCGGGTTGGACAGGTGAAGAATTGACGGAAGCATATGCTGGGTCAGGTACAATGGTGAATTCTGGGGAGTTTAACGGTTTATCTAGCGAACAAGGATATGAGGCAATCTGTGCTTTATTAGAGGAAAAAGGATGGGGCAAGCGGACGGTTGTTTATCGCCTTCGTGACTGGCTTATCTCCAGACAAAGGTATTGGGGGGCACCCATCCCTATAATTTATTGTGATAAATGTGGCATAGTTCCTGTGCCCGAGGAGGATTTGCCTGTTCTACTTCCTCCCAATGCAGAATTTAAACCTACAGGGGAATCTCCTCTGAAATATTGCCAGTCATTCGTCAATACCACCTGCCCTAAATGTTCTGGGCCAGCACGAAGGGAAACTGACACTATGGATACTTTTATGTGTTCTTCATGGTATTTCTTGAGGTACACCAGTCCCAAAACCAGGGGGGCCTCTTTCAATGCTACCAAAGTGAAATATTGGTTGCCTGTGGATTTGTATACTGGGGGTGCTGAGCACGCAGTTATGCATCTTTTCTACGCTCGGTTTTTCATCAAGGCGTTGAAGGATATGGGCCTGGTCGACTTTGATGAGCCCTTTACTCGTCTATTCAATCAGGGAACCATAATTTATCGTGGTGATAAGATGAGCAAATCTAGAGGCAATGTAATTGCCCCTGACGAATATGTGGCTAAGTTAGGAGCTGACGCCGTTCGTGGGTATCTCATGTTTGTTGGTCCCTGGGAGCTGGGGGGAGAATGGAATGATAGGGGCATTGTGGGCGTCAGCCGCTGGCTGAACCGGGTGTGGAGCTTAGTAACAACGGACTATGCTAGCCATGTTGTTTATCTTGAGGCTGAGAAGGAACTCCTTCATTTAACTCATAAGACAATTAAAGAGGTGACTGCTGATTTGGAAAAATTCCGCTTCAACACTATGCTGTCTAGCCTTATGGAATTCAGCAACTACCTATCTAAGGCTAAAGAGAGCGGGGTGGTGTCAGGTTCCTTATGGCGAGAAGCTATTAGCTATTTTCTGCTTCTCCTTGCCCCCACCGCTCCTCATCTTGCCGAGGAGTTATGGAACAGAACCGGCCATCCCTACAGTATTCATAACCAACCATGGCCTGAATATGACGAACAGCTAACCAAGGAGGAAGAAATTACCTTAGTCATTCAGGTAAATGGCAAACTTCGCGATAAGGTGCTTGTACCCGCTTCCATAAGTGAAGTCGAGGCCAAAGAGCTGGCGCTGGGTCGAGAACGAGTGAAGGCCTATATTGATGGTAAGAAACTTACCAGAGTCATTTATGTCCCCAAGCGAGTGGTGAATATTGTGGTAGCATCATGATAGAAGCAGGAAAAGGAAGAAATGACGGTATCATGGGAAAGAAAAAAATAAGGATAACATTTATTGGTGGTGGGGCTATGGGGGAAGCGATGATTAAATGTCTTTTGACAAAGAAGGTGGCTGTGCCACAAGACATGGTGGTTAGTGATATCAGTCCGGTGCGGCGTGAATTATTGAGCAGGGAATATGGAGTTAGCACTTTAGCTGATAATGGAAGGGCGGTGGCAAATGCCGACTTGATTATTCTGGCAGTGAAGCCCCAGAATCTGCCTCAGGTAATGGAAGAGATAAAAGGTTTAGCGCTCAAACAGGTAGTGCTATCTATAGTAGCTGGCGCTACTCTGTACAGTTTATGCCAGAGTTTAAATCATTCCTCTGTAATTCGGGCTATGCCTAATATGCCAGCGCAAATTGGTGAGGGAATGACTATCTGGACAGCAACTACTGAGACTGGGCAGAGACAAAAAAAGTTAGCTCAGACTATATTGGGTGCTTTGGGTAAAGAGATTTATGTTGCTGATGAAAAATACTTAGGTATGGCCACTGCTTTAAGCGGCAGTGGCCCGGCTTATGTTTTTCTTTTTATCGAGGCACTCGTCGATGCTGGTGTGCATATTGGCTTGCCTCGGGATATAGCCCAAGAACTGGTGATACAAACTATACTTGGCTCTACTCGCACTGTTGAAAAAACGGGCAAGCACCCTGCTGATTTGAGGAACATGGTTACTTCGCCAGGGGGAACCACCACTGAAGCTCTTCTTCAGTTAGAAAAGGGGGGATTCCGTTCTCTCCTTCTTGAGGCTGTGGCTGCAGCTTATAAAAAAGCTGAACGTCTTTGAGAGTTGTGTAAGATGGATTCAATTTTTGAATACCGCAACTGTCCCAACTGCGGACGGGACGATTTCACTGTGCTCTTTGATTCCAATATAGGCGAAGACGATCTCCAAAAAGGCATAAAGACTGTATATATGCTATGGGGGGAGACACATGGAAGGCACGTCAAGTGTAAGAATTGTCACCTTATATATGTAAATCCTATTGAGAAAGCGAGCAAAATCAATAGTGACTATTCTGAGATGGGAAATGACGATGCTTCCATTATCCGGCAACCTCGTTTAAGTGCTACTGGATCACAAGTAAGATTAATTAAGCGATATGGGAATGGTACACATCTCTTGGATATAGGTTGTGGAGAAGGTTTCTTTCTCTTTAATGCCTCTAAAGCCGGGTATACTACTAAAGGGGTGGAACTATCACAGGATGCTGCAGCGTATGCAAAAAGGGAGTTCGATTTAGATGTTGAAGGGAAGTCTTTCGAGGAAATGCAACTTCCCGAGAACTACTTCGATGTGGTTACTATGTGGCAAGTTCTTGAGCATCTACCGTATCCGCTGGCAACCCTTGAGGAAATTCATAGGATACTCAGGCCTGGAGGGTTGCTGACAACATCAACGCCGGATATTGAGGCGATACTGGCGAAAATCTTCCGAAGAAAATGGTGGAATCTAAGAAGGCTGCATATAAACCAATTTACGGCGAAGACCCTTATGGATATGCTGAATCGCGCTGGATTCAAGAATGTATTCTCCACCGGTTACAGGGAATACATAAGTCTATCTATGCTAGTTATACCGTTTCTAAAACATTTGAAAATGTATGAACGAACAAAAGGTCTATTCCATCCTAGCTCTACTTCAGGTAAAATCATGAATAAGTTAATTTTCGTATATCCCTCAAGATTAGATAACTGTACAGTGATTGGTTTCAAATAGGAGGACAATAAATGGCGCATCTTTCTCTATTACAAGGGACTAAGCTTGTCACGAGAGGCATACATAGCTATATAACTAATCGCCCCCTAGTGGTTTCTTATGAAGTAACGCTTTCTTGTAATTGTAATTGCCGTCACTGTGACCTTGGGGGGTTAATAAAGGATGAAAAGCAAATTAAACCAGAGGAGTATGGAGACTTAACTCAACGCTTGAAACCCCCCGTAGCGCAAATTTCCGGTGGTGAGCCACTTCTACGTAAGGATATAGTAGCTATAGTCAAGGCTATCAAGCAAGGTGGGGTACAATACGCGATACTTGTTACCAACGGAGTGTTGCTGAATGAGAGCAATTATATGCAATTACGTGAAGCGGGGGTGAATCAATTTTCCGTATCACTTGATTTTCCTGATGAGCGGCATGATGAATTTCGACAACGGCCAGGTCTCTATAAACGTTTGGGACAAAATCTTCCCCGGCTAGCAAAGCTGGGGTTTCAGGATATCATCTTAAACACAGCTATAACTAAAGCCAATGTGAAGGAAATATTGCCTTTGGCAAAAAAGGCCGCTGAGTGGGGTGTAGACATATCGTATAGTGCGTATACTGCACTGCGAACAGGGAATAAGGACTATTGCCTCAACAATGGAGAGGATTTGGAAATTTTGCGCCAGGCCATTAACGAACTAATAATATTAAAAAAGGAAGACACTCATCTAACTAACCCAGAACTCACACTCCGAAATACTTTAAAATTCTTTGAACAAGGATACATGTCAAATTGTAAGGCTGGCATAAGATTTCTTATCGTAATGCCTGACGGGAGCCTAGTCCCCTGTTCACTGCACCGCAGCAAATACGCTACTCGAAAAGAGATGATAGAAAAATTTTCCCGAACTAACCGATGTGGTAGTTGTTACGTCGCTATAAGGTCCTACAGTGAGATGTCATTTTTGAGTCACACGAAAAATCTCCCTACATACATACGGCAAATGGTTTTTCACTGAGAGATATTTACAAATCGCTCGTGGTAAGCGTTCGGCTGAGCACACGCCGAAGCCTTGTAGAACCACGAGTGGCACTCAAAATCAAATTAGCCCACGCTTCGATACGCTCGAAGCGAACAGGTTACTAAACGAGCACTTTTCAGTGAAATGTTTGATAAGCTTTATCTTAAGTGGCAGCCGGAGTCTTACCAGGGTGTAGCTTGCGCCACTTGTTTAACAATTGCTCCCGTGTTTCCTTGTGAGCAGGGTCAGGAACGCAAGCATCCACGGGGCAAACTTCAGCACATTTAGATGATTCAAACCAGCCAGTACATTCAGTGCATTTAGCAGGATCAATAATATAAATTTCTTCCCCCTCAGTTATGGCTTCATTTTTACATTCTGGTTCGCAAGCACCACAGCTAATGCACTCTTCAGTAATTTTGTATGCCATCTTTCTATTACCTCCTTAATTTTTAGCTCCTAATTTTACATTTTACCCTTACCGGTAGCAAGCTTAACAGGCATGGAAAACTTTTCCTTTAGAGCTACAGCCACGTGGTCAGGAACCATACCATCAAGGCAGCCTCCTAACTTAGCCACCTCCTTGATCAGAGAAGAGCTAAGAAATTGATATTGAGAGCTAGTCATCAAGCAAAGTAGCTCAATGTCTGGCGCCAGCTTTCTGTTCATCAGCGCCATTTCAAATTCTCGTTCGAAGTCAGAATTTGCTCTCAAACCACGGATCATAACTCTTCCTCTTATCTGGCGTATAAAATCCACAGTCAGCCCTTTAAAAGCTTTAACATGGACATTGGACAAGCCAGTTACTGCTTCTTTCACTAAAGTTACCCTTTGTTCCAGAGGAAAAAGTGGCTGTTTAGTAGGATTCTCATAGATGCCAACAATTAGCTTACCGAACAAGGCTGCTGCCCGTTCGATAATGTCCATGTGCCCATAGGTGAGGGGGTCAAAGGTACCTGGATAAACTGCTACGACCATAGCTAAACCTCCTTTTGGTATATAAAAATAAAAGTGTCACCGTAGCGACGTTGCTTAACAAGATGAAGTCCATCATAGTCGGAATTTAAGGGAAAGCGGTTTGCGTGGCAAAGCACAATTGTAGAGCTTTCCCCAAGTAATTTCGACTTAGCTAGATTTATTAGTAAATTATTGGTAGAAGGGTCAGAGTAAGGTGGGTCTATGAAGATAATGTCATAGCTACTGCTAAGGAAAGCAAGTGCTTTGCTCACACTACAACAGTAAATGTGAGCCCGCTGTAGTTCCCCTATTTTTTCCAAGTTGGTTCTGATAATGTCACAGCAACTTTTTCTGTAGTCAACAAAATCGACCCATTCTGCCCTACGGCTAAGAGCTTCGATACCCAAAGCACCACTGCCGGCGTATAAATCAAGAACCTGGCCCCAATTGGTAGTGCTGTTCTCCAAAAGAGAGAATATAGCTTGCTTTACCACACTGGTCGTGGGTCTAATGGAGCGTCTTGGTAGAGTTTTTAAATGAGTCCCTTTTACTTTACCACCAGTGACCCGCATTTCTATTGACCTTCAATAATAATTTTATACTATTATAGTATATTACCATTTTATCGCTTAGTTCAAGTAAGCTGGGCTTGTTGACTGAAAGGGTAGTATGTTCTATACTTTAGGTTAAAATCGCGAGTAAGTTGAAATGAGCACGGGATTTGAAAGGTTTTCTGAAGGAGCTCGTAGAGTGCTGACTCGGGCTCAAGGAGAGGCACAACGCCTGGGCCATAATTACATCGATACTGAGCACATATTATTGGGAATAGCCGGGGAGGAGTTGGGGATTGCGGCCAAAGTTTTGAGTAATTTTGGTATCTCGACGAGTAAGATACAGGCGGCTGTAGAATTTGTAATTGGAAAAGGAGAGCGTCGAGCTACCAAGGGAGATGTTGACCTGGCTCCTCGGGCGAAAAGAGCCATTGAGTTTGCTGTGGATGAGGCGCGTCGTCTTAATTCCAGCTATATAGGTGTTGAGCACCTTTTGCTGGGATTATTGCGCGAAAGCGAAGGAGTAGCTTTTAGTGTTTTAGAGAGTTTTGGTATTACCTTGGAGCGCACACGTGATGAAGTCAATCGAGTTGTTAGGCAGGAAACCGCGCGAGCTCGTACCACAGGTCGCGCGGCCACACGCACACCAACTTTGGACCAACTTGGGACTGATTTAACTGCCCTAGCCCGGGCGGATAAACTGGACCCTATTATTGGGCGTAACAAGGAGATTGAACGGATAGTCCAAATACTAAGTCGTCGTACTAAGAATAACCCCGCGCTTATAGGCGAAGCAGGTGTAGGCAAAACAGCTATTGTTGAAGGGCTGGCCCAGCGCATAGTAGCTGGGGAGGTTCCTGAGATCCTGCAAGGCAAGAGGATAATAGCCCTAGATATAGGTGCTCTAGTGGCGGGAACAAAATATCGTGGTGAATTTGAGGAGAGGTTGAAGAAGGTTATCGAGGAAGAGAAAGCCGCCGGTAACTGCATCTTATTTATTGATGAAATGCAGACTATTGTGGGTGCTGGAGCAGCTGAAGGTGCGGTTGACGCCTCTAACCTCCTGAAACCTTCGTTGTCGCGTGGCGAGATTCAATGTATTGGCGCCACTACTTTAGACGACTACCGTAAATATGTAGAGAAAGACCCGGCTTTGGAACGGCGGTTTCAACCTATCTTGGTAGCTGAGCCTACTATGGAAGAAACCCTGGAAATATTGCGGGGCATTAAACACAGATATGAAGAATTTCACCAATTGGATATAAGCGACGAAGCCTTGCAGACAGCTGCTACGCTGGCTACCAGATATATAGCGGACCGCTTTTTGCCCGATAAGGCTATTGATTTAGTAGATGAAGCTGGCTCTCGAGTACGCATTAAACGAGGTAGTGCCCCCATTGGCTTAGCTGAGGCAAGGCGGGCTTTGGAAAGTGTACGCAAGGAAAAAGAATCGGCTATGGCAACTCAACAGTATGAGTATTCTAGTGAGTTGCGTGCTCGTGAGCTTCAACTAACGGAGAAAATCGAGACCATGGAAAAGGAGTGGCGAATTAAGCAGGAACAAGGCCGACCTGTAGTTACCTCAGAGGATATTTCTGAGGTAGTCAGCATGTGGACGGGCATACCTGTGATAAAGTTGACTATCGATGAAACTAGCCGCCTTTTACAGATGGAGGAGGCTCTACATCGCCGTATCATTGGCCAGGATGAGGCCATAAATACCGTGGCTAAAGCGGTAAGGAGAGCTCGAGCTGGGTTAAAAGACCCGAGGCGTCCCATTGGTGTCTTCATCTTTTTGGGCCCCACCGGAGTAGGTAAAACTGAATTGGTAAGGGCTTTGGCCGAGTTCATGTTTGGCAGCGAAGATGCTTTGGTCAGGCTTGATATGTCGGAGTTTATGGAGCCTCACAATGTAGCTCGCTTGGTTGGAGCACCACCGGGTTATATTGGTTATGAGGAAGGTGGTCAATTAACTGAGGCAGTAAGACGGAAGTCCTATTGTGCTATTCTCCTCGATGAAATTGAAAAGGCGCATTATAATGTATTCAATATCCTGCTCCAGATTTTCGATGATGGTCATTTGACCGATGCCAAAGGGCGAAGGGTTGATTTTCGTAATAGCATCATAGTCATGACCAGCAATATCGGTGCCGAGCTTATTAAGCGTCATATGAGCCTCGGTTTTTCTGCCCACATCGAGGGCGAGGGAAAACAGCGGGTGGAGTACGAGAAAATGAAGGAACAAGTGCTCGGCGAGATGAAGAAAGGATTTCGGCCTGAGTTCCTTAACCGCATTGATGCCACGGTCGTGTTCCATGCTCTAAGCGAAGAGCATATCCGCCGGATCGTTGACCTGATGCTTAACCAGGTTATCGCTTCCCTGCAAGAGAAGAATGTTACTTTGGAAGTAACTGATGTAGCTAGGGATTTTCTAGGCAAGAAGGGTTATGACCCTGTTTTTGGAGCCCGCCCCTTGCGTCGCACTATCCAGAATTTGGTTGAGGATCCACTCTCCGAGGCTTTGCTGCGTGGTGAATTTTTGCCTGGAGACACGGTGGTTGTGGATTGTGTCGAGGAGAAAATTGTAATGAGACCATTGGTTAAGGAAACTGTATAAATATGGCTAGAGAAACAATCGAAGCGCCACTACCTGGAAAAATAGTAAGTGTTGAGGTAACCGTGGGTAACACAGTTAAAGAGGGTGGCGTGATTTGCACCATAGAAGCTATGAAGATGGAAAATCCTATATTATCTCCAGTAAAAGCCTCAGTTATAGAGGTGGCAGTTTCACCAGGGCAGATAGTTAAGACTGGGGAAAAGCTAGCCGTTATCGAGTATTAGGTATCTTGGCCAGCAGACTTGAAATCTAACAACCAGGGCAAATCCAAATTCAAAAATGTTTTCGTTTGTCAGCAATGTGGCAAGGAAAGTCCTAAGTGGTTAGGACACTGTCCTGATTGCCAGGCATGGAATAGCTTCGTAGAAACTAGGGTCACTTTATCCCGCGCTCCCAGCCGGCCTTACTCTAGCGGAAATAGACCCCAGGAACTTTCCCAAGTAGAGAAGGGTGACTTTCTTCGCTTTCCCCTTGGTTTTGCTGAAGTGAATCGAGTTCTGGGGGATGGTTTAGTTCCAGGCTCTCTGGTGCTTGTTGGCGGCGAGCCAGGAATAGGCAAGTCTACGCTTTTGCTCCAGATTTCGGCGATGATGGCTGAGAATAATAAAGTTGTCGCCTATATCTCCGGTGAGGAATCTATTAATCAGGTTAAACTTAGAAGTGAGCGCCTCGGTATAGGGGGCAAAGGGATATACTTTCTCTCTGAGCCCGATTTAGCTGCCGTATTAGAATGCTTGGAAGAACTTTCTCCTGAATTGGCAATCATCGATTCCATTCAGACTATGTATTTAGAGGATGTAGCTGGGATGCCAGGCAGTATTTCCCAGGTGCGGGAGTGCACATGGAGGTTGGAGAGGTGGGCGAAACAAAATAATGTGCCCCTGTTAATCACTGGGCATGTGACAAAAGAAGGGGCCATCGCAGGTCCGGGAACGCTGGAACATATAGTTGATGTGGTGCTTTACTTCGAAGGCGAACCGTTTAGTAGTTACCGAGTGCTACGCAGCGCAAAGAATCGCTTTGGTTCCACTAACGAGGTGGGAATATTTGAGATGAGCGACAGAGGACTAATAGAAGTAGACAATCCATCTCAAGTTTTCCTATCCGCATATAAGGATGAAACTATGGGCTCGGTGGTGGTGCCCACCCTTGAAGGGAATCGTCCTTTGTTGGTAGAGATTCAGGCTTTGACTACCTCCAACAGCTTTACTCCACCAAGGCGCATCGCTAACGGCGTTGATTTTAATCGGCTATTGCTGATAATTGCTGTGCTTACTAAGCGCGCCGGATTAAAGCTTTTCAACCAGGATGTTATAGTCAACGTTACTGGCGGATTGAAGGTCAACGAGCCCGCAGTTGATTTAGGAATCGCCTTAGCCATTGCTTCCAGTTTTCGTGATGCAGAACCAATTTCAGGCTTGGTTGCTCTGGGAGAGGTGGGATTGAATGGAGAGCTTAGAGGGGTATCACAAGTAGAGAGAAGAATTGCAGAGGCCATCAGGTTAGGTTTTAAATCTTGCCTTGTGCCCAGACTTCCCTCCAGCATTGCCAGCGAAGTGAAGCAATCTCTCCGCTCTACGGACATTCAACTAATCGAGGTTGGCTCGGTGGCTGAAGCTCTGAGGCTGGGACTTACAAGGGAAAGTAAGAAGGAAAGTGCAAAGGGCGAAAATACAGGGCAAGAATAAAGATAGTAAGTTAGGCGTGGTTATAGTCGCTGCCGGAACTAGTCAGCGGATGGCGGGTATAAACAAGCTCTTTGCTCCTCTAAAGGGAAAACCTTTGCTGGCTTGGTCTGTGGATACTTGTCAGGGATGCAGCTTGGTTCAGCAGATAGTCCTGGTATTGAACGATAAGGATTTGGCCCGGGGGCAGAAATTGAAAGAAGAGAGGGACTGGTTTAAGGTTACTTTATGCTCAGGTGGCGCACGGCGACAGAATTCAGTGAGGCAAGGATTGAGGCAAATAAAAGATTGTGATTGGATCATGATTCATGATGGAGCGCGGCCTTTCTTGACTCTAAATTTGATTGAGAATGGTCTTAAGGTGGCTAGGCAAGCTGGGGCTGCTGCAGCCGCAGTGCCAGTTAAAGATACTATCAAGCTTGCTGATAGCGATAGATTGATTGAGGAAACGCTTCAGCGTGACAAGTTATGGGCAGCGCAAACCCCGCAGATATTCAGCTTCGATGTGATAACCAGGGCTTATGAGGACCTCGCGGCAGAGGTTACTGACGATGCCGCTGCTGTGGAGCGCGTGGGACACAGGGTGCAGCTTTATATGGGCGATTATAAAAATATAAAGGTGACCACAGCTGAAGATTTGTCGTTAGCACGTATCATCGCACGAGAATGGAAAGAGAAGAATTAAGGGTTGGTATTGGTTGGGATAGCCATCCTCTGGTTTCGGGGCGAAGGCTAATTTTGGGAGGCGTTGACATCTCTTATGACAAAGGCCTGTCAGGCTGGAGCGATGCTGACGTGGCAGCGCACGCCATAATAGACGCTTTATGTGGGGCTGCTGATTTGAGCGACATTGGCACCTTATTCCCTTCTCAGAAACCGGAATATAAAGATATTTCAAGCCTGGTTTTGTTAAGCAAGACCGGCAAACTGCTTAAAGCCAAAGGATTTAAAGTGGTTAACATTGATGTTACCATCATGGCTCAAAGCCCCAAGCTTTCACCCTTCGTCCCTGAAATGAAAAAACGCATTAGTCAGGCTTTGGGTGCAGATTCAACACAGGTGACGGTCAAAGCCACCACCACCAACGGTTTGGGCTTCATCGGCAGAGGAGAGGGAATGGCTGCTCAGGCTGTGGCTTTAATCCGGAGAAAATGGAGCGTCCGAAAGTTGGGAGAGGCATGAAGGAATCTAGACCTTCATGCGAAAACTGAGAGAAAGGACTCCCTCAGTCCTCAAATTAAGGCGAATGGCAAAAAGGAACAAAAACGAAAGCATTTTCCAGCGGTAGCAATTTAGACCCTGGGATGTGCTTAAAGAGGCGAAATAGGAAACAAATGATTATTATTGGTCTGACAGGAAGTGTGGGCACGGGCAAAAGCACGGTAACCAATTTTTTTAGAGAACTGGGGGCTTATATAATTGATTGGGATGAGCTGGCTCGGAAAGTAACCAGTCCTCACTTAAAGGCTTGGAAAGAAATAGTAGAATACTTTGGGAAAGGTATTTTGAATGATGATCTTACCATCAATCGACAGAAGCTGGCTGAGATAGTATTTTCCGACAAAGAAAAGGTGACAAAGCTAAATCAAATAGTTCATCCTGAGGTGTTTAAGGAAGATGAAAGAATTACAAATAAGATCAAAAGCCTTGCCCTCGATGCTTTAATTATTAAGGACATTCCGTTACTGCTTGAGCTTACTCGCTCTATATCTGTGGATAAAATAATCGTTGTCTCTGCCAGTGAACAAACTCAATTAAGACGATTGGAAGAAAAGGGGATGAGTCGGGAGGATGCTCAAAGGAGGATAAAATCCCAACTTCCTCTTGAGGGAAAAATCAAATCTGCCGATTTTGTTATTAATAATGATGGTCCGCTTGAAGAGACAAAGAGGCAGGTAGAGGAAATATATTCTTTGTTAAAGAAAAGAAAGCAACATAGAAAGCAAAGATAAGTGGGAGACCTTCATGGAAAATAAGCCGCCGGTGAATCTAAATAGATTACCAGCAGGAGTGATTTGGTGAATCAAATCGAGGCAAAATTAGAAAAAGCACTGAACAAAGT
>Ga0315280_10001653_pt1 | contig 37804 bp, 39 predicted proteins | sample YL17G06_40_MG_FD_203697 | JGI IMG/M metagenome (GOLD analysis project Ga0315280, IMG submission 203697) | Sediment microbial communities from Yellowstone Lake, YNP, Wyoming, USA - YL17G06_40 | ecosystem: Environmental > Aquatic > Freshwater > Lake > Sediment | place: USA: Wyoming | collected... | reverse complement strand
CACTGCTCATTTGGACATGCAACGTCTAAGAATCGAGGCTTCGGACCTCTTTTTCCCATTTTGCTACACCTCAGGTAGCATATGCAGATAGGATCTATAAATAACAGCCTATTCCAGATTCACGACCAATTTCTCTAGAGTCGCCTTTATATGAAGAACATGCAATTGACTCATCTTGCGAAACCTCAACTCCTTTAACCACCTCTGTTAGATAAATTTTTCCTGCTGTCGGCAATTTAAACAAATCTGCAACTAAGTTTTACCTTGAAGCTCAGCCCTCTTGAAAATAGAAATTATTTGGCTAGATGATTAAAAAGAATGAGGTCAATAGCAACAACGTGGCTCATCTGCAAATATTAAAAGGCAAGTGCAATTGGCTATAATGATTAGCGGTTTATTTTCAGGATTCCAATGCCGAGAGATCGATATTTTCATCGCGCTTTTATAGTCGTCAGGCCATCAACTTCCGAATGGCATCCTTAAGTTCGGTCAACGTCTTCATCGTGTATATCATATCGATATGCCCTTGCTTATGGCTTTCAACAATCTTTAAAAGATCGCTTTGCCGCCTATACCACCCTATGCCATCGGTCACAAAGAAGTAATGCGTCTCCATTGGTCATCGGTTAAGAATATATAATTCTGCCCATGCTAAATTTTAGCCTAAGATTATGAGTCAGCTATTTAGCGATACTATCGCTGAGATCGAAAAATCAGCTGAGCAGGCGTTACTATGTTCGCATTTTGTAAAAATCAAATGATGAAATATATTTAATATTCCTTAACCGATGACCAATGAATGCGTCTCTGGGTCCTTTATACCTACCTTAAGGATATCACCAAGCACATCGGTAAGCTTACTACCAGTTGCCTCATAGCCCTTAGCTTCAATTATGATACGGGGGACATTTCTGGAAGGAATCATGAAATCTGCTTTGGCTTCTTTCCCTGAGCTATTGATAAAATTACCACCCTTAATGTAGGAAGATATTGCTCCCTCTTTCTGAAGCTCCTTAAGGATGACTTCAACAGCGTTCTCAAGAGCAGCGCCTCGATTTTGAGCAGTCATAGCCCGTCCTCTCATATGTCCATATCTATCCCAAAGAACATCCTGCAGGGTCCATTCATGGGCTCCATGCGTTTCTATAGCTTCAATGATCCCTAGCTCTTCGAGCACTGCAGCAATTTTATCTGTATCTGTACTGCATTTGCGCCGGATGCTATCGAATCCACCTGTTATGCCCGTCGCCCTCATTTCGTTTGAGAGTATGTCTTGAGATATATCTAAAAAAAGACGAAAAACATCTAGGGCATATGGCTCATGCCTTAGTATATCCTCGATAACCTTCTGATCTACTGAGGATTTGCCTATCCTAGCTATGACATTCGTGATCGCTGCCAAGACCTTTTTGCCATCGTCATCAAGCCATTCCGCTTGAATACGGCTTAACTGTCCAAGGAGTTCCTCTAAAGTGATCTGCTGAGTCACATTGGATCATTCCATTGACTCTCGATCTCTGTACTCAGCAAAAGAGATGTCGATCTGAGCCTCTCTTTCAGTAAGTAATGTTTGATTAAGTCCCAACCTTCGTTTAATCACGGGGATGAGTTCTTCATTGATCTCATAGCCGATGCTATTCCTTCCTAGATTCATGGCCGCCCTGACAGTTGTACCTGAGCCCAAGAAAGGATCCAGGACCGTGTCGCCCACAAAGGAGTACATGCGAAGAAGACGGCGTGGTATCTCCTCTGGGAAGACTGCTTCATGCCCCTTGAACCACTCTGTCTCAGACTCTACCCGCCATATCTTTTGAACATAAGCCTTCCATGTCTCCTTGTCTAGCTTACTAGCTTCTTTGATGGCCGGGTCTATCTTGTTGCGTTTGCCGGGCTTTTTTAGGATATAGATGTATTCAAAATAGACGTTATTATAGATCGACGCCGGAAAGGGGTAAGATCCCAGGAGAGGCCCACCAAAGTTCCTGTTAAATCCTTTATCCCAGATAAAGACGTCAAAAAGGCGGAACCCTATAGCCTGGCATATTGTGAGAAGGTCAGCCGAAATAGGAACCCGGTATAACCCGTTATCCTGCTCGTAGAAATACTTGGTGCGTATATCGGCCACATTCAAGCAGAAGCGCCCATCATGGATGAGAACGCGGTAGACTTCCTTGAATACGTGCTCGACCATGTCGCGATAGGCTCCGTAATCGAAGGTTTGCCCTTCCTTCATCAACGTAGTTACGTAGGGTGGACTGGTGATGGCACAGCACACGGATTTATCGGGGACTTCTTTCATCCGGCGGGAATTGCCTATGTAAATTCTATGTGTTGTCATTATCCTTCATCCATGTTTCTTACAAGGCTAGGGAAATAGAAATATAGCTGTCGCTACCTACACTAACCTGCATCGGAGCCGCGAAACTGCGATGCAAGTCTATGCGAAAGCGAGTTCAGTGGCCATTGGAGGGTTTACCTGAACCTCGCTTTTTCCTAGATTTTCATCGATGTTGACGCCTTTTGATTCTAGATACATTTTCACGGCATCATTTACGCAGACGCTTAGCTTCTTCAATCCTCCAGTTGTCCTCACGCAATACTCTTTCAATGCTTGCGCGACTTCTGGATCGAGACCAACGTTTAGCCTCGTCTTTTCTTTCTCTTCGCGCGCATCCCTTTCCATGTTAATGTATCTCGCTGTTTTAGTTTAAATACATTTCTAAGGTTAAACGTATGAACACAATAATGTATTTATAGTCTCACACTCAAGTGTGTATCCGTGTTTCATGCCATGGCCGCAGCAGTTCACACCGCGCCCCAGGGCGGGCAGATCAGGCATATTGAGATCGCAATGCAGGGCGGGGATACCCGGCAGGTGGCAGTTGAACAGATGCCGGGCGGCTACCGGCTATGAAAAATCAGTAGGTACAAGAGTTGATTGAAAATGAACGGTAATCACAAGATTTGCAGGCTCCCTGGAAACATCTGCCAGGCCGCCAGCAGTGCCCTGGATCTGGAGGCGTCTTGAAATGGATCTCCTCAATCGCGCCGCGTCCAGGGCCAGGGATCTGAGAGAGCAGTGCCTATCCGGACGGGCCGCCCGCCTGGCAGGTGCCGTCAGGATGTTCGGGCAGCGTTTCCAGCGGCAGCCCGAGATCCCCGCTCCCCTGACCGATCTCAGCTCGGCTCTCGATGATCTCTCACCTCTGCCCGAAAAGATCGCCCTCCTGAAAAAGAAAAACCTGCAGCGAGAGGCTGGGGCCCTTGGGAAGATCCTTGAGAAGGCCGCGCCCTTTGTTCCCTTGCTGGACGACAGCGAGCCCAACTTTCGCAGGTCCATCACCATTTTCAGCAAATCGGAGAGCGTTCCCCTCGACATTGACCGCAGCTTCAGCTCTGATCTCAGGCTCGTTCTCTACGAAGACGGCCGTCTGACCAGAGCGCGGCGATTTCGCGAGACCTGCACCAGGGGCTTTGGGTGGGAGCAGGAAGAGGAAGAAGAATTGGACTGCGCTGCGGCAGTGTCCCTCTACAGCCTGGATGCCATCGCCTCGGGCCTGGCCGGGGCGCTTGGTGAGCTCTCCTCGGGCAAGGCATTGCACCAGGACTTGGAAGAGCGGCTTTTGGCCATTTTGAAGATTCTGGAGGCCCTGCGGAGCCTTCCTTGAAATGACGGAGGATGACAAGGCGGTCTTGGCAGATTTGGGCATCAGCCAGGCAAAGAGCCGGACAGGGCGAATAATTGATGAAGTGGGTGCGAGGATAATTAGCTGAGAGTGGACCCAAAATGGCAGGCACAGCCTCTCGACGGATTCAAACCATCTCCCTGGATGAGATCAAGAAGATCCTGAAGCAGCATAAGCCGGAGCTTTCCGAAAGGTGGAAGGTCAAGTCTCTGGGCATCTTCGGCTCCTACGTTCGCGGCGAAGCTAAGAAGAGCAGCGACCTTGATCTCCTCGTTGAGATCGAGGATCCCAAAATGAGCCTATTGCGGTTTATAGCCCTTGAGAACTACCTGAGCGATCTCCTTGGGGTCAAGGTCGACCTGGTGGAGAAGCAGACTCTGAAGCCTGCCATAGGCCGTCATGTGCAAGAAGAGGCCGAAGCAGTATGAAGGCATCCCGCAGGCAGTACGAAGATTACTTGCGGGATATTCCCCTAAGAGTGCGCAAAAGTTATCCGGCGGTCCCTTGGCGCGAAATGGCCGGGATGAGGGATAAGGTGAGTCACGATTACTTTGGAGTGAGCCTTCTGCGGGTCTTCGAGACCGTGAAAGAGGATCTGCCCACTCTGCGCCCTGCCCTCGTCCGCGTCCTCCAAGATATCGATGAAGGCAAAAATGCCTGAAGGCATGGGCTGGCTCGATGCCTAGGGCCAGCGGAACTCTGGAAAGGGCTTTCGCCTTTCGTGGTCAATCTTTTTAGGTTCAGCAAGTATGGCTATGTTTCCCGATCCATTTTTAATTTGGGGCCGCCCGTCGGTCTCCGACTGGCTGGCGCACAGCTTGCCCACTGCAGCTCATTCAATGAACCGGAATGCGAGCTCTAATAAACCATGAGCTTGATCGCATGGAAAACGTAGAGTCATTATGAGTGAAGAGAATCAAAAGAATCCCAAAGAGGACATCCTGCAGACAGCGCGCCGGATCCTCGCCCTGGGCCCCATCTGCGACAGCTGCCTGGGTCGCCAGTTCGCCATGCTGTCAACGGGCCTGACCAATGCCGAGCGCGGTCGGTCCATCAAGACCGTGCTGGCCATGCAGGCCTCGGCGGTCGATGACAGGGCCCTTCTGGAAGAGCTGGCGTCCTCCTTTCGCAGCGCGCGGCTGAAGCTGGGCCGCAGAGACGAGGATGACGCCCGCTGCTCCGTCTGCCTGGGGGAGCTGGCGCCCGAAAACCTGGATGCCTGGGCAAAGAAGGCAGCAGCTGCGCTGCAGGGCCGCGAGTACGCTACCCTTCTTGTGGGCACAAGGATGAGCGGCCTTCTGGCGGAGAACGAGGAGCTTCTGCTCGCGGACGGCAGCTCCAATCACGCCGAGCCCTTTAAGTCCGAGTTGAACCGCGAGGTGGGAAAAAGGCTCTCTGCGAAGACTGGCAAGCAGGTCGATTTGAAGAGCCCGGATGTGGTCGTCCATCTCAATTTGGAGAAGGGCGAGATCCACTTGCAGGTCGCCTCTCTCTTCATCCGCGGAAGGTATCGAAAGCTGGTGCGCGGCATTCCCCAGACCAGGTGGCCCTGCCGGGAATGCCATGGCCGGGGCTGCCTCCGCTGTGGCGGGACGGGCCGGATGTATCAGGAGTCCGTGGACGAGCTGATCCGGCCCGCCGTGATTGCGGCTGCGCAGGCGGAGGACACGGTCTTTCACGGCGCGGGCCGGGAGGACATCGATGCCCGCATGCTCGGAACGGGCAGGCCCTTCATCGTCGAGGCCGTGCATCCCAGGCTCAGAAGCATCGATCTGGCGAAGCTCCAGGAGGAGATCAACCGGCAAGCCAGCGGAAAAGTGGAGGTCCTGGACCTGGCGCCCGCTGCAGCGCAGCAAGTGGAACGGCTCAAAGAGGCAGTCTTCCAGAAGACTTATTCCGCCCTGGTGAAGTTCGTGGCAGAGGTCCCAGAAGAAAAGCTTAAATCGGCCTTGAAAGAATTGGTAGGGTCAATCGATCAGCGGACGCCAACTCGCGTCTCTCACCGAAGAGCAGATAAGCTCAGGGTGAGAAAAGTTTATAGCGCGGATCTAATTGAGGTCTCGGGCAATTTGGCCCGGATATCTATAAGAGGCGACAGCGGCCTGTACATTAAGGAGCTGATCTCCGGAGATAGCGGCAGGACAAGGCCAAGCCTCGTGGATTCCTTGAGAGTCGACGCGGTCGTTGAAGAGCTGGATGTAATAGATGTAGGTGGAGAATCAGATGGCACATCATCACGGAATGAGGAAGAAAACGAGAAACAAGCTGAGCAAGACGGTCAGAGGTAGGGGAATTTCTCCCGTAATCAGGGCGATTCAGGAGTTTGCGCCCGGAGCCAAAGTGCACGTGCAGATCGATCCCAGCATACACAAGGGCATGCCTCACCCCAGATTCCATGGAAAGACGGGCGAGGTGGTGGGCAAGAGAGGCAGAGCCTTCGTCCTGAAGGTCACAGATGGCGACGCCACCAAGACCCTGATCGCATTACCTGAACATCTCGCAGCGCAAAAATAGATGATTGTCAAGAGAGTATTGCAGGAGGATCTCCTGACCCTGGCCGAGGTCAAGGAGATCCTCGACCAGATCCGGCTGAAGCGGGCCGAGGAAGAGGAACTGGGTTACGAGCTGCGGCGGGCTATTCGGCATGCTGAATTCTTCGCCAAAGGCACTGCAGAAGAGAGCAGGGGCATAGTGGAGCAGCTCATGAAGCTGGAGAAGATGACGCCGGATATCGCCGTAAAGATAGCCGACATCAGGCCTGCCGCCAAGGATGAGCTCAGGGCGATTTATGCCAAGGAAAGATTCACATTGGGTGAAGAAGAGCTGAACGGTATTTTAGATATAGTATTCAGGGGGTAGAGGCAATGCCCGAGGGGAGACCGCCGAAGAGAGAAGAGGTAGCTAGGGTTCTCGATTATCTCCCCTATGGGCGGGCTCATGACTCCAGAAGCTACCAGAAGCAGCCTCTAGTCCAGGCCGTAGGCGAGTCCAACTTTGTGCTCATGGAGATGACTCCCAAAGAGGGCGTGGTGCCGGCGGCAGGCACCAGGGTCTATATCGGCAGCGGTGAGCGGGATGTGATAGATCACGTCAACCGCAGGATCGACTACAATGAGCTCTCCAACAGCGCCAAGCTGGAGCTGCCTTTTGAGATGCAGAGGATCGTCCTGGAAAAAGAGGCCAGGTTCATCCGTTTCTTCAATGAGGCCGGACCCATCACGACCCGTATGCACGCCCTGGAGCTCTTACCGGGCATAGGCAAGAAGCTGATGTGGGCGGTGCTGAATGAGCGCAAGAAGGGGCCTTTCAAGGATTTCGCGGACCTGATGGAGAGGGTGAAAGGGCTGCACAACCCCGAGAAGCTCATCGCCAAGCGCGTGGAGGACGAGCTGATGGACGATAGGATAAAGTACCGGGTCTTCACCTCCTTGCCCCGCGTAAGATGAAAAAGAAGGGCCAGCATTTTCTTGTGGATCGCGCCGTATTAGAGCGCATCGCGAGCTATGCCGAGCTGAAGCAGGATGACAGAGTGCTGGAGATTGGACCTGGCAGTGGCAATCTCACCGGTGTCCTGGTGGCTCGCGCTGCTCGTGTCTGTGCGGTAGAGGTCGATCCCCATCTGGCGGCGGAGCTTCGCGCTCGTTTCCCGAATGTTCAGGTGATAAATGCCGACGCCCTGACCATCAAGCTTCCCGATTGCAACAAAGTCGTCTCCAACCTGCCCTACCAGATCTCCTCGAAGATAACTTACCGTCTGCTCTCCCGGCCCTTCGAGTTGGCGATCTTGATGTACCAGAAGGAGTTTGCCCTGCGCATGGTCGCGCCCCCGGGCAGCAGGCTATACGGCAGGCTGGCCATGGTGGTGGGCTTTCTCTGCGAGGCACAGATCCTGGAGACTGTCCCCAAGGGGGCCTTCCGGCCCGTGCCTGAGGTGAACTCGGCGATAGTCAGGCTCCGCCCAAAGGCGGAAAGGCCTGCGGAGGATGCCGAAAAATTCATGCGCCTGGCCGAGGGATTCTTTTGCCATCGCCGCAAAAAGGTGAAGAATGCGCTGGCGACTTTTGGCGTCAGCCGGGAGACTCTGGCGGAGCTGGATCAAGAGCTTTTGGAGAAGAGACCGGAGGAGCTGACGCCGGAGGAAGCGGCGGGATTGGCAAAGGCAATAGCCGGTTAGGCGGAAACTGTGCTGTCCCCCGGCATCGAGAAGGCCAAATATAAAAACACTGTATCGATCCCAATAAAGAAAAGATCCTGGCAAAGAAAACCTAAATATCCAATCAAAGCGCAAGGGCCTTTGATCTTTCGTGCCCGATCCCAAGACCAGCAAAAATATAATACTGCTGGGTTTCGTCAGCCTCCTGAACGACATCAGCAGCGAGATCATCCAGCCTATTCTGCCTCTTTTCATCACCTCTCTGGGAGGCGGCGCTCTGGCCGTGGGGCTCATCGGCGGCATCAGTGACGGCCTGCCGAGCATCATCCAGGTCTTTGCCGGATACTGGTCTGATCGTTTGGGAAGACGAAAGCCTCTGGTGGTGGCAGGCTACGGCCTCTCTGCCATTGGAAAGCTGCTCTTGCCTTTATCTGGTGCCTGGCAGCAGGTCTTCGTGCTCAAGACCATTGACCGAACCGGCAAGGGGATACGTTCTGCGCCCAGGGACGCCCTGATCTCCGAGTCGACGGACAAGAACAACCGTGGAAAGGGCTTCGGACTGCACAGGGCCATGGATTCATCCGGCGCGGTCATCGGCTCGATTATGGCATATGCCCTCTGGAAGGGCGGCCTGAACTTCAACTCTATCTTTCTTGTTGCAGGCGTCCTGGCCGTGGTGGCCCTCATTCCCTTTATTGCAGTCAAGGAGAGCTTCCGGCCGCCCCGCGACCAGCTCACCCTGAAGCTCTCCGATCTTTCGCCGGACCTGCAAAAGTTCATAGCCATTGCCTCCCTCTTCGCTCTGGGAAACTTCAGCTACATGTTCTTCATTCTGCGGGCCCAGGCGCTCTTTGGCGGCGGGGAAGCGGTGGCCGCTCCGCTGCTTTTGTACGTTCTCTTCAACCTGGTCTACGCCGGCCTGGCCATGCCTATCGGGATATGGTCGGATAAGATCGGCAGGAAAAATGTTCTGACCCTGGGCTACGCCCTCTTCTCCGTAACAGCCATCGGGTTCGCCTTTGTCTCCTCTCTGGCAGGCATGATAATTCTTTTCGCCCTTTACGGCCTGGTCTATGCCATAATCGACGCTTCACAGAGCGCCTTTGTCTCGGACCTCAGCGGCACGGAGCGGAGGAGCACATCGCTCGGGCTTTATTATGGCGCAGTGGGCGTGTCGGCCATCTTATCAGGTCTTGTAGCCGGTGAGCTGTGGGCCCGGCTTGGCCCCAGCGCGGCCTTTATCTTCGGGGCAGCGGCGGCTATCCTGGCCTCCCTGGCCCTTCTGAGGATGAAGAAGATTGAAGTGCAATCCTAGCCACAAGCCAATAAATCCGACAAAGGACGTGGAAAGAATAGCTCGGGACAAATATCTTAAATAAATGCGAAGACTATATATTGATCATGACAGAGGAAGAGACGGAGAAGAAGCTAAGGGAGCTGCTTTCCAAGGGCGTTTCCCAGGAAGAGATGCTAAAGCAGCTTAGCCTGGCGGAGGGGTGCGGGCTCAAGCTCTGGTGCCAGGAGCAGATCGTTCCAGGCTCCGGCAAGAAGATACACCGCTGGTGCGGCTATGTCACTCGTTGCGATGATCCTGCAGAGAACGTCGGGGAACCCCTCTGCGGGGCATGGATAGATGGGGCCTGCCCGGAAAAGTGATTCAATTATTTTCATAACATTTTCTGATATTATTATTAATATTATTATTAATAATAATATTAATAACTCTTGAGCCTGGGCTGCTCACATCCCCAGGCGGATGTGTTTGGTCTCCAGATATGCCTCCAGGCCGTGGTGCCCCAGCTCTCTTCCCAGGCCGCTCTGCTTCCATCCCCCAAAGGGCGCCTGCATGTCCACCACGCTGTTCACATTGACCCCAATGCTTCCCGCCTCCAGGCGCTCCGATGCGTAAAGGGCGGTCTTCAGATCGCTGGTGAAGACGTAGGCGGCCAGGCCGTATTCCGTGTCGTTGGCCAGGGAGACAGCCTCTTTCAGATTCTTGAACCTCATGATGGGTGCCACCGGCCCGAAGGTCTCCTCTTGCATGACCTTCATGCTATGGTCGACACCGGAGAGGATGGTGGGCAAAAAGAAGAAGCCTCTGGCATAAGCCGCGCCCTCCGGCTCGCGGCCGCCATAGAGAAGCTCGGCTCCTCTGGCAAGGGCATCGGCCACATGTTCCCTGGTCTTCTCTCGCGAAGCTTCGCTGAACATCGGCCCCAGGTCCACGTCAGGCTCCATGCCGTTGCCTATCCGCAGCTGCTCTGTGCGCTGCACCAGCTTCTCCGTGAACTCCTCGGCGACTTCATCTGCGACGTACACCCGGTTGACGCTCATGCAGATCTGGCCCATGTTGGAGAAGGCGCGCTGGGCGCAGGCGGCAGCGGCCTTCTCCAGGTCGGCATCCGGGCAGACGATGAAGGGCGACTGGCCGCCCAGCTCCAGGGAGATGCGCTTGATCTGCCCGGCGGCGTGAGCCATGATCCAGCGCCCGGTTTTGGTCTCTCCGGTGAAGGCGATCTTTCGAGATATCGGGTTTTCCACCAGCTCCGCACCCACCTCGCCTCCCGGCCCGTGCACCACGTTGGCCGCTCCCGGCGGCAGCCCTGCGTCGTTCACAGCCCGCACGAACTCCGTGGCCGCCAGTGGGGCTGCGCTTGGCGGCTTGGCCACAAAGGTGCAGCCCGCCGCCAGGGCTGGCCCCACCTTCCAGGCCAGAAGGTCCACAGGGAAGTTCCAGGGCCCGATCAGCGCCGCGACGCCTACGGGCTGCCTCAGCACGATGCTGCGGCTTTGCGATGAGGTTATCCATTCTCCGAAGTTTCTCTTGCCCTCCTCGGCGTAGTAGTCGAGGACGTCCGCCGCAGACAGAACCTCCATCCTGGCGTTTTTCAGGGGCTTGCCCTGCTCCAGAGTGAGCAGGCGGGCGATCTCTTCCGCTCGCGTACGGACAAGATCGGCCGCAGCATGCAGGATCTCGGCGCGCCTCCTGCTAGGGGTCTCCGACCATACGGGAAAGGCCTGCTCTGCCGCCTGCAGGGCCAGGCGAGCATCCTCGCGGCCCCCCACAGAGACCTCGGCCACAGGCTCCTGATTGGCCGGGTTCTTAATGACCTCGACTTTGCCGGATAAGGAGGCGACCTGCTCTCCGTTGATGAGCATCTGAGATTGGCGCATAAAGACCTCTTAATGCCTGACATTTTTCCCATCCAGAGATCATAATCTTTGCTTTTCAGACCTCTCTCACAAGGTCGAAAAAGTATTTAGGCTTGGATGGCCAGGGGAGAGGTCAATGCAACTACGGAAAAGGGGGCTTGGACTTTGCCGACCGAAGATCTCTGGGTCATTTCATTCATAGGCAGGGACAGGCCGGGCCTGATTCGCGACATCCTGCAAGAGCCTGCTCTGCAGAAGGTGAACATCGTGGACATGGACCAGAGGGTGATGCAGGGCATATTTATCATGTCTGTGGTTGCGGATTTCGGCGCAGCCAAGGTCAGGCCGCAGGAGCTGGAGGCGTGGTTTCGCAAGGAGGCAGGACGCCTCGGCATTGAGCTAAGCTTTCTTCCCCTGGAGCAGTACCAGGGCAGACGCCGGTCGAAGAAGAGCATGTACATGGTCACCATCCTGGCCAAGGACAGAGTGGGCATCATCCGGGACGTGGCCAGCATCGCTGCCGAGAATAATATCAACATCGAGAGGGCATCGGTCACGGCTCGCGGCGAGCTGATCTCCATAGAATTCCTCATGGACTTTGCCGACTGCGATGTGGAGAACTGCAAGGAGAACGTTAAGCGGGATTGCGAGAGGCTCGGGCTGGATGTGGTGGTTCAGGATCATGGAAGGTCCCTCAAAGAGAAGCGGCTCATCGTCTTTGACATGGACATGACCATCGTGGATTTCGAGATCATCAACAAGCTGGCCAGCTTTGTGGGTGTGGATGAGCAGGTAAGAGCGATAACGGAGAGGGCCATGAACGGTGAGATGGATTTCAAGGAGTCTCTCCGGCAGAGGGTGCGGCTCTTGAAGGGCACTTCGGCCAGCACCTTAAGCGAGATCGCCGAAGATCTGCAGCTCACGCCGGGATCTGAGGAGCTGATCCATCACCTCAAGCATGTGGGCTACAAGATCGCCCTCATCAGTGGCGGCTTCACTTACTTCACTGATGTGCTGAAAGAGAGCCTGGGCTTCGACTATGCCTTTGCCAATGAGCTGGAGATCAAAGACGGCGTTCTCACCGGCGAGATCAAAGGAGATATCATCGATGCCGAGGCCAAGGGGCGCATAATCTACCGATTGGCGGAGCTGGAGAGGATCAGCCCGGATAACATCGTGGCAGTGGGCGATGGGGCCAACGACTGTCTCATGATCAAAAACGCCGGGCTGGGTGTGGCCTTCAACGCCAAAGAGATACTGAAGAAGGTCTCGGACGGGACTTTATCCAGGGAGAACCTTCTGGGGCTGCTCAATATCCTGGGTCTGGCGGAAAAGGAGAAAGAGATGCTGTAAGGCTGAGAAAATAGCTCATATTAGAGAGGTCCGGCTTCGAAATGCCCGCGCCGGAAATTGAGTCGGAAAAAGCATTTATACTTGTTTTGGCGTAAGGGTTCTGGTTTGTTCCTTATCATCTTGGAGGATTGAAGGATTTGACAACTGTTTACGACGTGCCTCCCCATGACTTGATAGCTGCCACAGCACAGGAGCTAAAGGCAGCTGGCAAGGTTCAGCCGCCGGAATGGGCTGAGTTTGCCAAGACTGGGGTGAACAAGGAGATGCCGCCCCTCAACCCCGACTGGTGGTATATTCGGTGTGCATCGGTGCTGCGCAGAATATACATCGATGGGCCGGTCGGCGTTTCCCGACTCAGAAGCTTCTATGGCGGAAAGCAGCGGAAACCAGTGCGCACGGGCGGCTTTGTTAAAGGCAGCGGCTCGGTGGTAAGAGAGGCACTGCAGCAGCTGGAGAAGGCCGGTTACGTGAAGAAGATAAAGAAAGGACGCCAAATGACCCCTGCAGGCCAGGCGTTCTTAGACAATATGGCTCATAAGATCAGAAGCAAAATGCAGGACTCGGCTGCGGTTGAGCCGGCTGCAGAATCGGCAACTTGAGAGTGCGAGGTAGAGAAAATGGCTGATGATGAGCTTGCAGACTTAAGACGAAAAAGGCTGGAGCAGATCCAAAAGCAGCAGATGGATTCACAGATGATGGCAGCTCAGCAAGAGCAGGCCCAGCAGGAGCTGGAGGCCAAGAAGGCTGCCGTTATGAGGACCATCCTCACGCCCGAGGCACGGGAACGGCTCAATGCCATCCGCATGACCAAGCCTGAGTTCGTCGCTCAGATCGAGGCCCAGCTCATCATGCTCGCGCAGAGCGGCCGGCTCCGGTCTGCGATCACCGACGAGCAGCTCAAGGCGATCCTCAAGCAGGCCCAGCCCAAGAAGAGAGACATCACCATCACCAGAAGATAAGGCATTAGAATTATTTATGAAGGCTACAGTCCTGTTTTCCGGCGGAAAGGATAGCGGGCTGACCACCCTCTTGCTCGAACCGTTCTTTGACGAGATCGAGCTGGTCACCTTCAGCTTTGGCCGTGATGATGCCTGGAAGGTGGCTGCCGCGGCAGCAACAGAGCTAGGCCATCCCCACAGGAGGATAGTCTTTGAAGACAGCGTCCTGGAAAGAAGCCTGGAGATACTGCAGTCCACGGGCTACCCCAATGATGCTCTCAATTACGTTCATCCCATTGCAGTAGAGACTCTGGCCAAGAGTTGCGAATTTGTGGCGGACGGGACGAGACGAGACGATCGCGCGCCCATAATGAGCTACAGTGCGATCCGAAGTCTCGAGGACCGGTTGCATATGCATTACCTGCGGCCCCTCGCGGGCCTGGGTGGAAAGACCATCAGGGCTATGGCCTCCCGCTATTTGGACTTCGAGGAGGAACTCTCCGAGAAGTATCCCGCCTCGGACTTCGAGGTGGGCCTGAGATATGCGCTCGCAAAGAGGCACGGCCAGAAAGAGGTCAATAGAATATTTCCCACCAAGCATACGCACACCAGAGTTATTCGGAGGAAGAGATTTGTCCAAGAAATTGAAGGGCAAGAAGATCAGGCTTGCCAAGGCATTCAATCAGAATCGTAGGGTGCCGGCCTGGGTCATTGTCAAGACCATGAGGCGTGTTGTGACGCACCCCAAGAGACGACACTGGCGAAGAAGCACCTTAGAGGCATGATATGGCGGATACAGAGAGAGTCTACACTATTCCCCTTGGTGTGGTGAAGAGCGTTCCCATTTACAGAAGGTCCAACCGGGCCATGACCGAGGTGCGAAATTACCTCGCCCGGCACATGAAGACCCCCGCACAGAAAGTGAAGATAGATCCGGGCTTGAACGAGGTTATCTGGGCAAGAGGCGATATGAAGCCCCCCTTGCGCGTAAGAGTACGCGCCGTCAGGTTCGAAGATGGCGGGGTTGAGGCAGAGTTTGCCGGCGAGCGATAAGAGGCTGAAGATCGCAGGCAGTCCCCTCCTGGGAGTCTTTGCCAGGTGCACAGAGAAGATCGTCCTCGTACCGTATGAAGCCGGGCCTGAGGCAACAAAAGCCCTGGAAAAAGGGCTGCAGGTGGATGCCGTGCGGTTGCTGGCAGGCGGGAGCTCCGTCCTGGGATCCTTGATATCCGCCAACAGCAACGGCTTTGTGGTTACCCATCATGCCGGCGAGGAGGAGATTAAGGTTCTCCGTGAGCATGGACGAGTGACAAGGCTGCCTGCAAAGATCAACGCCGCGGGCAATGTGATCCTGACCAATGACAGCGCGGCCCTGGTTCATCCCGGGCTGTCCGCCAGGGCCTGCCATGCCGTGACTGAGACCCTGGGTGTGAAGGTGGTTAAGGGCACCATCGGAGGCTTGAAGACCGTGGGCATGGCCGCAGTGGCGACCAACAAAGGTCTTCTGGTGCATCCGCGTATCTCCGAGGCGGAGGTAGCGGTCCTGGAGGAGCTTTTTGAGCTGCCCGTGGACGTAGGCACAGTGAACCTCGGCTCGCCTCTGGTGGGCTCAGGAGTGCTGGCCAACGGCCACGGATACCTTGCCGGAGAAGAGACCACCGGCCCGGAGCTAGGCCGCATTGAGGAAGCATTGGGTTTCCTGGTATGATTCCTGGTTGAATTGTCAAAAGAGTAGGGGTGGAGCATGAGCACATTTGAGATCAAGGGAAAGTATAAGGGAGGACTCGTCGGCAAGACCTGGCTGCCCTTTTGCAAGGTCGTGTTGGGTCAGAATGAGAAGAATGCCGTTGACAAGGCCTATTCCATCATGGGAAGCGAACACGGTCTGAAGCGGGGTCTCATCAAAATAGACGAGGTGAAGGCCGTTGAGTAGCTCTCCGGGAGGCGAGGAGGAGATCAGAAGGCTCCTGGCCGCATACCAGCAGTACCAGGCCCAGGCGGAGGCCATAATGCGCCAGATAAGCCTGACGCAGCTGACGGCCGAGGGTCTTGACCGGGCCCTGCATGCCGTCGAGGCCCTGGAGAAGGCGGAGGTTGGACAGGAGATACTGGTCCCCGTAGGATCAGGATCGTTCATCCACGGCAAGCTCGCCTCCAAGGAGAAGGTTGTTTTGAATGTGGGCGCGGGCGTGAGCATTGAGAAGACCGCGGCCGAGGCCAGGGAGATTCTGTTGGTCCGCAAGGCGGAGGTTCTTGAAGGATCGCGCAAGCTGAACGAGGTGCTGGCCAAGATCGATCAGGAGATACAGAGGATCCAGGCCATAATGCAGAAGTTCGAAGAAAGTTCGCAGAGCCCGGGGAGCGAAGGGGTTGTTTAACCGGTTCAAGGAGACGCTCTCGGGCTTCAAAGAGGCCCTGTCCTTCAAGATTCAGGAGAAGGTCTCCCAGGCCGACGGGGAGATAGGCCCAAAGAAGGATCTGACGCCCGAAGAAGAAGAGCCGCCCGCTGCTCAAATCGAGGCTGGGGGAGCTGCAGCTTCTATCGATCAAGAAGCGGCGCAGGCCCAGGCGGCTGTTTTGGATGCTCTCGGAGCCGAGGCTGAGACCGTCAAGCCCAAGAACAGGTTTTCATTACTGGAAAAGGCGAAGAGCCTGGTCTTCGAGCAGGAAGTGATCCTGGAAGAGAAGGATCTGGAGGAGCCGATGTGGGCCCTGGAGATGGCTCTGCTGGAGAGCGATGTGGCCCTGCCCGTGGCAGAGGAGATCGTCAAAGAGGTCAAGGCCGATCTGGTAGGCGCGAAGAAGAAGATCGGTGCGAACACAGGGCAGCTTGCGGAAAACGCGCTTCGAAATGCGCTCTTGAACCTGCTGTCCAGGAATTACCTGGACTTCGACGAGTGCATCCAGAAGGCACAAAAGCCGGTGAAGATCCTGTTCGTGGGCGTGAACGGCACGGGAAAGACGACGAGTATCGCTAAGGTGGCGAGGTATCTTATGGATCGCAACTACTCCGTGGTCCTGGCCGCGGGCGACACCTTCCGGGCCGGAGCCATCGAGCAGCTGGAAGTGCACGGCAATAAATTGGGCCTGAAGGTGGTCAAGCACAAGACGGGCGGCGACCCGGCGGCGGTGATCTTCGATGCCATCGAGTACGCCAAGGCGCACAACAAAGATGTGGTCCTGGCGGATACCGCCGGAAGGCTGCACACCAACATCAACCTCATGGACCAGATGAAGAAGATCGTGAGGGTTACCAAGCCCGATCTGCTCATCTTCGTGGACGAGGCCATCGCCGGAAACGACGCCGTGGAGCGGGCGCGCCTCTTCAACGAGTCGGTGCCCATCGGCGGATCGATCCTGACCAAGACGGATGCGGACGCGAAGGGAGGCTCAGCCATCTCCATAGCCTACATCACTGGCAAGCCCGTTCTGTTCCTGGGCGTGGGCCAGACTTATCCCGACCTGGTGAAGTTCGAGCCCCACTGGCTGGTGGACAGGCTCATGGGCGAGTCGGAAGCTTAACCTTGCAGATTTTGGCTTTGGGCTGAACTCTCCGCAGCAAAGGGTGGGCGGGATCTCTGCAGCTTTTTGAGAAAAAGAATTGCCTTTTCCAAGGCAAATTTTGATGATCTTTGTATTGTTTCTTGATGTCCTCAGAGCAGAGCCAAAATATCTCAGGCCAGGAACAAATGAGCAAAAATGAGATAGCTTAACACCTTTAATAGAAGCAGCTATCATTCAAAACGAGGAGGTCTCTGATAATACGGTGAGAAGATCTATGTCTCTTTTTATTTCCATCGTTTTGCTGGTCTTATTGCCATCCGTCGGCCTGGCCGCCAATGACAACGCTACAGGTGGAAACTTTTCCACCGATTCGAACGACGACCTCGCATTCTTCCTGCTGCAGCTGCAGGCAGATATCCAAGGCAGCCTAAGTGATCAGGATGTTCTGGTCGCAGATGCCTCAGAGCAGCTCTCAGCCGCAGGGCTGGAAGGAGGAAAAGCCAGGGAAATACTTCAAAGTCTGAACGACTCCGGCTTCTCTGAGGCGGTGACCATCAGCCAGCAAGGAAAGATCTTGGCCGCCGAGCCGTCCCAATATAACGCCTCGGAAGGCGCTGACGTCGGCAGCCAGAAAGGCTGGACTTCGTTCTTAAAAATCAAAAACCCTGTTCTGAGCCAGATGTACCAGTTGGTGGAGGGCTACGATGCTATCTCCTTTATCTATCCTGTGATCTCTCCGGCGGGTGAGTTCGCGGGCGCAGTGAGCGCCAGCATGAAGCCCGGCGAGTTACTAGGAGCTATTATTGCGCCAATGCTTAACGGCACGCCCTTCAACGCCTGGGTCATGCAGAAGGACGGTCTGATTCTCTACGATGCGGACCCCAGCCAGGAGGGATTGATGCTCTTCCAGGACCCACTGTATCAGCCGTATCCGTCGCTATTGGATATCGGTAGAAAGATGGTCGCAGAGCGCTCCGGAATGGGAAGTTACTACTTCCTCAATAAAGAGCACAACCAGAATGTGACCAAAGAGGTTTACTGGACCACAGTTGGCTTACACGGCAATGAGTGGCGGCTGGCGATCATCCGCGTAGTGGGGTGAAGATCGGATCGCCACATGCAAAGGATGATATGGAGTGAAGTTATCTCTCCCCGAGAACCAGAACAGCAATGAGGCCCGAGATGCTCAATGTGACCTTCCTTGGAACTGCCGGATCGCTGCCCACGCCAGAGAGGAACCCTTCGGCCATTCTGATCAACCGCGAAGGCGAGATGCTGCTCTTCGACTGCGGCGAAGGTACGCAAAGGCAGATGATGCGCGCCAGGACGGGCATGATTCGCTTAAACCACATCTTCCTGACGCACCTGCACGCCGACCACATCCTGGGCATTCCGGGCCTGCTGGAGACCATGGCCTTCCAGGGACGGGAGAAGCCATTAATCATCGCCGGTCCCACGCATACCATTCGCCTGGTGGAGACCTTCAAGACCGTCTGCTACTTCTCCCGCGACTTCGAGGTTCAGGCAGTCGAACTGAAGCCGGGGGACGTGCTGCGCATGGACGGCTATCAGGTGGAGGCCCTCGAGACCAGGCACAGCGTGCCAAGCCTTGGCTACTGCCTGAAGGAAGACCTGCGGCTGGGCAGGTTCAATCGCGATGCGGCCATGGACTTGGGCATACCGCCGGGGCCGCTCTTCGGAAGGCTGCAGCACGGCCAGAGTGTAGAGGTTGACGGCAAAATGATCCAGCCGGATCAGGTCATGGGCCCCCCTAGGCCTGGCAGAAAGATCGTCTACACAGGAGATACCCGCCCCTGTAGAACCGTGGAGGTAGCAAGCCACGGCGCAGACCTCCTCATCCATGACTGCGCCTTGGCTGATGACATGGCAGATTGGGCCAAAGAGACGAAGCACAGCACCGCCGGAGAGGCTGCCCAGGTAGCCAAACGCGCCAATGTACGGCAGCTTGTTCTGACGCACATAAGCTCTCGCTACTCAGAGGACACCTCCCCACTCTTGAGGGATGCAAGATCTATCTTTGAGAGAACCATGGTAGCGGAAGATCTGATGACTCTGGAAATTCAGCTGAGAGATGAATAAGTGGGATTGATGACAGATCACCCAGAGCTCAGCGATCTTGACCATCTGCTTCCTTATCCTTCTTGGCCATCTTTTCCCTCTCTTCATTCACGGCCTTCATGACCTGCCCAGACAGCTCATCATCCCTGCCGATGAGGGCGATCTCCAGGGACTCCATGGCACAGTCGATCATGGCCCTGGCCTGGCCAAGGTCCATGCCTCGACTCTCTGACTCGATGCCTCTCCTGAAGAGCACATCGATTTCGTCAGGAGGCAGCTTGAGGGCAGTCGCGGCGGAGACGGCTCGTCCGTACATCTCCATGTCGATGTAGTATGCCAGACCGTCCCGGTAGAGCCTGTTCGATTCTTCTTCCCTTCCGGCGTTCCTGGCGATCAAGGCTGCCCAGAGATAGTCCCCGGCGTCCACCAGGATCTGGATGACCTTATTGATCATTCCTTTGTCTCTGGCCAGGACGGCGGCATACTCCGTCTCTCCCGCCTTGACAAGAATCTCCACCCCCGACTCGACCAGCTCATCGGGCAGGTCATTCAGGTTCTCCAACAAATATGATACCTTCTGGTCGAAGGGCATTGTTCCAAATTCTTCCTTCAAACGAAATGCACCAAGGAGGATTGAATTATATCTAAAGATAAGGTTATGGGATGCGAACGCCTGTTTTTGAAAAATCTTTTTAGTATCGAATTCGACCCAGATCCGCTTCTTGCTGATCATCCATTCCAGCATAGGATGGAACAATTTTCGACAATTGCCCAATAAGTTGAGTGCGTCTCAAAATTTGATTGAATCACTTCAATTAGCGCGAGGCGATTCGGCAAGCGGGCTAAATCTGGGATCAACCTTACCCTCAAACGTGGATAAAAAGAAATCCAATATTTCTCTCCTTTTTGCCTCCAGTTCGAACCCAAAGATATCTTTTCTGTAAACGCTTTTAAAATAATCGAAATTACTAAAATCAATCTCTTTCTCGATCAAATGTTTAGTCATCTCATAAATTTCAGTGCCAGGGATTGGTGTAAGGAAGGATATATCTATCGATGATGGCTCCAGTTTCGCTATCATTCTCTTGGTCATTTCAATATCCTCTTGGACCTCTCCAGGGACGCCTATGATGAGATACATTTCTGTTTTTATTCCAACCTTCTTAGCCAACCTGAAAGCATTCTCTATTTGTCCGACTGTAAACCCTTTTCCCAAGAGATCCAATACTTTTTGGCTTCCGCTCTCCACCCCAAAGAAAAGATCGGTGCAACCTGCTTGCTTCATCCGAGTGAGCATTTCCAGATCTAATGTGTCCACTCTGGAATGAGCTCCCCACCTTCTACCCAGAAGCTCTTTTCCCATTAGTCCACAAAAATCAAGCACTCTCTTCCGATTAACAGTGAATAAATCCTCCTCGAAGTAGACCATTTCGGTCCCGAAACTATCGTAAAGCAATCTCATCTCATCTATCATCCTAGGCGGGGACATGAACCGAATTCTTCCCCCAAAGATCTTTTTATCACAGAATCGGCATGAGAACGGACATCCTCGAGAAGATATAATTTGAGTTACGGCAACCCCCATTCTTTCCTTCCATATTCTCAAATATCTTTGCATGTCCAAGAGTGACCTGGCAGGAAAAGGAATCTCATCCAGATTTTTTATCAGGTCTCTTGGAGGTGTCTTGATCTCTTTATCTTTAGAGCGATATGAAATACCTTTTATATTTTTCAGAGGTAGCCCATTTTCTAAGGCTTGAACCAATTCAACAATTGTCTTCTCACCTTCTCCATAGCATACAATAGAATAACCACTGTCGTGAAGCTTGTGGCTGGGTATGTTTACTACACCAGGACCGCCTATTATGAACTTAATGCTATCATCTTTTACTATGTGTGGAATTATTAAAGCCTCATTAAGCTGGGCCATGGTCGTCGTGACCCCAATGATATCGGCTTTTATTTTTGAGATTTTTTGGTAATATTCATCTCGTTCCAAGAGAAAGCCATCAATTATCTCAATATGTAGATCATTTCTGTATTGCAATAAGGATGATGCCAAATAAGCTAGGCCTAAGGGAGGTTCCGGGCATATAGAATATGGTGATCTCAAGATGGGCAAGATGAATACGATTTTCATAGAATTGGCGAGCAAGTATAAACTGTTATACTTTTCGGTGTACTAAAGAGGTTTTGGCGAGCGCCGCTGGTGATACTGAACAATAAATTCGATCTTTGGAGGAGAGGCAGAGAAGAACAACATTCTGAAAATAAACGCTACACTAATAATCATCCCGAGCGATGTTCCACTAGATTTAACAAGACTTCCAGAAGAAATTAGGAGATGTTGAGCGGTTCCTCGGCGGGCTTAAATTGGATTCAGATGAATTGAACCCAAGACGTTAGAGTTTCATTGTGCCTCGCGGATCTTAACCGTCTCGCAGCATCTATGATAATTGGTGATTTAGACATTCCGAAATGATTCAGCTCTCAACTCTAGTATTAACATTTTATAATAAGGAAATAACAAATCCTACCTTTATTTTTTTTTATAATTATTATATTTTTATATACTTTTCCACGGACTCAGTTTCAGAATGATGCCTTTTGCCTTTTTATATCATGCCAACAGTTTGATCTATAAAAAGATTTATAGTAATATCTGAGATCAGAATGATTATCCTGATCTTCGAAGAATCGAGGTGAATCAAAGCAGAAAGAGACTCCGAATGCCTATGGATTAAGGATATGCTGCTTGATGCCGCTAAAAGTGACGACGTACCTTAGTGGTCTGAGGCAGTATATGGCTCACAATAAATATGGTATGCGCATTAAGGATGCCATGTTACATGGAAAATGACGATGTGGAAATCGTCACTGCAAGATAACTACCCATCCTCTGGGACGAGTGGAGGTACTCAAGGCATATTTATGCAACGTTTTTCTCGCGCAGTGGATCAGGCCGCTCCATATCTGAACATTAGAAAATACCTATCGTTCCGCAATTCGCTGATTATTGCCGCCACAATCTTGATCATTTATATGGGGATATGGTTCTATCTAAGCGCTAACCCTTCCGATCTTACAATATTTGGTGATGTGGGCGGATTTGTGATCAATGCAATGGCTAGTCTATGCTTATTCTACGCTGCTATCTGCTCAAAAAGTCTTGGAAGAAGGATATACCTTGGCTGGATGATGCTTGCCATAGCGCAGCTATCCTTCGCTTTAGGTGATGCCGTATGGGCCTATTATGAATTACTGCTCAATGAAAATCCATTCCCTTCTCTTGCTGATGGATTTTACCTCCTTCGTTATCTCTTATTTCTGATAGGTGTATTCCTCTTGCCCTCGGTCCAGATCAAATCCGGCGAACGGCTAAAGATTATGCTGGATACGGCAATGGTAATGATTACTTCCATCGTCCTCTTCTGGGCTCTTATCATAGCTCCAACAATTGAGCAGAATATAAATACAGATAAATTGACTATTGTCCTCTCCGTAGCCTATCCAGTTATGGACTTGATGCTGCTATTTGCCCTGATAGACCTGCTCTTGAGGAGGATCAATTATCCATTCAGGAGGGCACTTCTTTTATTAGCAGCCAGTACTGTTTTATTAATTATTACAGATTCTGTTTTCAATATCCAGGCTCTTGAAGGAACCTACTTTTCGGGGGGGATGCTGGACAACGGCTGGATTGCAGCTTACGTTCTGATAGGACTTGCCGGTTTGTCTCAGGCTGAATCTGTTCAAAGCGATATCTTTCAGCAAGATTGGAAAATCCATGGCCATTATGTCCAACTCACCTGGCCCCTTTATCTGCCTTATATTGCGGCGGGGGGTGCTTTTGCCCTGCTGGTTTGGAGTCACGATCATCCCTTAGCATTATCTTTCTCCACGCTTGCCTTGGCCGTGGGATTGATCATCTGTCTGGTAGTTACCCGCCAGGTTCTGGTATTGAATGAGAATGCCCGTCTTTTTTACGAGGCTCAGGAAGAAATAGTAGAGCGTAAGCTAGCACAGAAGGAGATCGTCCGCCTAAATGAAGAGCTGGAGGGCAGGGTAGTTCAGCGTACCTCCCAGCTTGAGGCTGCCAATACTGAGCTGCAGAATGAGATCTCAGAAAGGGTACAAGCCGAAACAGCTATGATGGACTCGGAGCGCAGACTGGCGGATATAATCAACTTCTTGCCTGACGCCACCTTTGTCATCAACAGAGAGGGTGTGGTGATCGCCTGGAATCGTGCCATCGAGAAACTGACGGGCATCAAGGCCGAGTCAATCTTGGGCAAAGGCAATTACGAGTACGCATTGCCCTTCTTTGGTGAAAGAAGATCCATACTTATCGATCTAGTTCTGAAATCCGACCCAGAGATGGAGAGAACTTATGAGACTATAAAAAGGCAGGAAGATGGCACTCTGGTCGGGGAAGCCTTCTTGCCCAAAATGACGGGAGGGGCAGTTTATCTTTTGGGAAGCGCAGCTGTACTCTATGATTCGGAAGGAAATGTCTATGGTGCAATCGAGTCCATTCGAGATATCACCGAGCGCAAATTAGTCGAAAAGGATTTAAAGAGCGCTAAAGAGAGAGCAGAATCTGCCACAAGGGCCAAGTCTGAGTTTCTGGCCAACATGAGCCATGAGATTAGAACGCCCATGAATGCAGTCATAGGCATGACCGGGCTGCTTCTGGAGACGGATTTGAGGCCGGAGCAGCGTGATTATTTGGAGACCATCCGCAACAGCGGAAATGCACTGATGGCCGTCATCAATGACATCCTGGACTTCTCCAAGATCGATGGGGGCAAGCTGGAGCTGGAGAGACAGCCTTTTGATCTACGCAATTGCATAGAGATTTCAATGGACCTGGTGGCGGCCAAAGCCGCCGATAGGGGACTGGAATTAATATACTTCCTGGAGGAAGATGTGCCCCTGGTACTGGTTGGAGACGAAACCAGGCTGCGGCAGGTATTGATCAACCTTCTGGGAAATGCGGTTAAGTTCACCGAGATGGGTGAGGTGATATTATCCGTAAGCTCCTCCGCGGCAAAGAATGGTGGAATTGAGCTTCATTTTGCCGTCAAGGACACCGGGATAGGCATATCCCAGGAGAACATGAGCAAGCTCTTCCAGTCCTTCACTCAGGTTGATTCCTCGACTACGAGGTATTTCGGTGGCACTGGCCTCGGCCTGGCTATAAGCAAGCGCCTCGTGGAGATGATGGGCGGCAAGATCTGGGTGGAAAGCGAGCTTGGAAAAGGCAGCACCTTCCATTTTATCATGATGGCGGAAGTATCTCATCTCCAAGAAGCTTCTGTGCCTCATGCCTCTGCTCTTAAAGGGAAGAGGGTGCTCATTGTGGAAGGCAATGAGTCGTTTGGGAGAATGCTGGCCAAAGTAGCTCAGTCCTGGGAAATGAAAACAATGGCCGTGGCCCGTGGCAGAGATGCTGCGGATGTGCTGAGAAGAGAGGCATTTGATTTTGTGATTCTGGATGCAGTTCTTCCCGATATGCACGGACTGGATCTGGCCAAGGTGATTAAAACAGGCAAGAATTCGGATGCATTGATTGTAATAGTGAGCCCCATCGGAAACAAAGTTCAGCAAGAGCCATTTGTCTCCGGATTGTTGAGCAAGCCACTGAAACCACTTCAGCTTCGCAATCTCTTGATTGAGCTACTCTCGCCCCAAAACAAAGAGACGGCCAGTTTTGCGAGTGGTCCTTCCACTGTCATATCGTCGGCAAAAGAACAAAGCCTTAGGATTCTGCTGGCGGAGGATAACCAAGTGAATAAAAAAGTAGCTTTGAGCATGCTCAAGCGCCTGGGATACAAGGCAGATGTGGCCTCCAACGGCTTCGAAGTTCTGCAAGCCCTTGAGCGGCAGCAGTATGATGTCATACTTATGGACATTCAGATGCCGGAGATGGATGGACTGGATGCCACACGTCGTATTCGCGAGCGTTGGAAACCGGCAAAACAGCCTTGCATCATAGCCATCACTGCTTATGCTCTGGAAGGGGATCGGGAAGAGTTCTTGGACGCGGGCATGAATGAGTATATCAGCAAGCCAATCCAAATAGAAGAGCTGCAAATGGCTCTTGAAAGATGCAGCGAGGCCAAAAAGGCCTTTGGTTCTTGAGTTTGGCAAATATTTGGAGATCAGATCATCCTGTCCTCTTCTCTCTCCTGTACATACAATTCCGGCAATGCGCCCATGTACTCCTTGATCATGACCGGAAAAGACCTGGACTCCATGAAACGCAGGCCGAGCTGCTCTGCCCAGCGCTGGATGCCCAGGTCTTGAGAGACCACGGCTGCATCCAACTCCTTGGCCAGGAGCAAGACGTCGATGTCCGGGGCGCTGTCCAGAATGCCGTAGCGCAGTGCTGCTCTGTATTTCTCCCTGAACTTGCGGATGATGCTGCCCACAATCTCCCTTTCTATCTCATCCTTCATCTCCTTCAGGCTCGCTCCTCCTTCGCTTAAGGATATGCACCTGGAGACCGATTCCCACACGGCCTCCTCGGAGATGTTCATTCCCTTGTTTATGCGGCTGCGCATATAGTCCACATACTCATAAAAGATCTTTGACGGCACCATGACCTTATACCTGTCCGGAGTCTTCTTGACCAGCCAGGTATCGACCTTGCTAAGGACCACAGAATCGCAGTTATTGTGCCTGGCGAAGTCCTTGATCTCATTGTAGACCGAAGGGTAGGGAATGTAGCAGCTTATTCCCAAGTGAAGTCTTCCTTCAGCCACGCGATCCAGGATAGCATTCATTCCCTCGCAGATGCTGGTGCAGCCCTCACTCTCCCAGGCCAGAGTGTCCGTGAGAGCCGTCGTATCCAGCACGAACCTTTGGCGCAGCATTGCTAATAGAATGGAATAAGTGATATAAGATAGCTTCTAATGGATATTTCTTCAGCTTCTCCAGAGATGAAAAGCTAATAAATCCCTTCGCATGATTAGATGATGTGAAATCCTCGCAACCTCTGGTCTTCACTCTAGCCAGGATAGAGAACCTCATGCAGCAGGTGAGCTTTGATCCGGCCGAGATGAAAGGCAGGATCATCACCAACACCTCTCAGGTCAAAAAGGATAGTCTTGAGGATACGCTCGCCGTATTTTACGATACCATACAAAGCGGCCTGGCTGTCTCTCCCATGATCAAGCTCGTGGAGGAAAAAGACCGGGTCAAGATCAAGACTGCCTGCAGTCTCACCATCTGTGGCGTCTTGCTCAAGCAAGGCATTCCCGTGCGGCCCAAAGGCGGCGGCCTGATCGAAGTGGTGAAACGCGAGCCGGCCAGGTTCACGGACATGGTCATGTATTGGGCTACGACCATAGATCCTATCGACGTCCTCACTGCCCAAGGGCTTACGGACATCATGGGCATGATGCAAACAGGCGATGGTCGTGTCCTGGGCAACCTGCACGAGGCTCCCATGCTGGCCAGGGATCGCATCGAGGAGGTTCTTGACCTGCTGGCTTCGGCGGAGTTCACCGGCGTCATGGAGCTGGGCGAGCCGAATATGAATGTACTGGGAGTCTCAGTGGAGCGCGACCACGTGGGGATAGCCCTAGTGGGCGGCACAAACCCGGTAGCTGCCGCCCGGGAATGCGGGATCGAGGTGGAGCATGAATCCATCAGTGACCTGACTGAGGTCATGGAGATGAAGCATATTGAGACGATGATCTGATAGTCCAAAGGAATGCAAGAGACGAAACAGAAGCGATTTACTTATACTACAAAGAATTATTTCTTTCTTGTGAACAATTCCGTCAAGAACCGCGAAATTGCAGGCGTTCTTTATGAGATGGCAGAGCTTCTGGAGCTGCATGCTGAGAACCGCTTCAAGATCATAGCCTACGGCAAAGCTGCCCGAGCCATCGAATCTATGAAGGAGGACATCGAGCAGGTCTGCCGCGAAGGGCGACTGGAGTCCATTCCCGGCGTGGGAAAGGCCATCGCCCAGAAGGTCGAGGAGTACCTTCGCACCGGCAAGATCCAGGCTCATCAGGACCTCTTGAAGGAAACGCCCGCAGGGTTGGCCGAGCTTCTCAAGATCTCGGGCCTGGGTCCCAAGACTATCTTCATGCTGCACGAAAAGCTGAAGGTCTCCAATCTGGATGAGCTGGAGAAGGCGGCCAGAGAGCATCGCATCCGGCGGCTGCCCAGGATGGGTCCCACCAGCGAGAAGAACATCCTCAAGGCCATCGAGAGGTACAAGAAGCGCAGCAGCCGCATCCTCCTCAGTGTGGCAGAACCCGTGGTGAACGAAGTTCTAGCATACCTTGGGGGAATAGAAGGGCTGGAGCACATCACCGCCGCAGGCAGCTACCGCCGTGGCAAAGAGACCGTGGGCGATATCGACATCCTGGCCACGGCCTCAAGGCCGGAGGGGATCATCGCCGCCTTCGTGCGCATGCCCATGGTGGAAACGGTGCTGGGCAGGGGTCCGACCAAGGCCAGTGTCATCGTCCTGGAGACGATTCAGGTGGACCTGAGAATTGTGGAGCACAGATCCTTCGGCACGGTGCTTCAGTATTTTACCGGCTCCAAGGACCACAACGTGAAGCTGCGCCAGCTGGCCCTCGATCGGGGCTACTCTTTGAGCGAGTACTCTCTGAAGCGTCTTTCCGATGACCAGGACCTGTTCTTCGACCGGGAGGAGGATGTTTATGCCGCTCTTGGATTGCAGTACATTCCTCCGGAGATGAGGGAGGACAATGGGGAGATTGAGGCTGCCCTGAAGGGCAAGATGCCTGAGCTGGTCGAGCAAAAGGATATTCGGGGTGACTTGCACGTGCACAGCGACTGGTCGGATGGGCGGGCATCCATCCTGGAGATGGCCCAGGCGGCCAAGGCTCTTGGTTATGAGTACATAGCTCTGAGCGATCATTCCCCGTCGGTCGGCATCGCCGGTGGCCTTGATCCAGAAAAGCTTGAGCAGAAGATCGATGCCATAGCGGCTGCGAACGAGACCCTGGAGGGGATCACAGTCCTGGCGGGATCGGAGGTGGATATCAAGGCCGATGGCAGACTGGATTATCCTGATGAGCTTCTGGCCAGATGCGATGTGGTCGTGGCCTCGGTGCACATGGGCCAGCAGCAGAAGGAGAGGGCCATAACCGGCAGACTGATCTCGGCCATAGAAAACGAGAACGTGGACATCATCGGTCATCCCACCGGCAGGATCATCGACCGACGTTTGCCTTATGAGGTGGATATGCAAGCGGTGCTGGAGGCGGCCTTCAGAACGGGAACGGCCATGGAGATAAATGCCTATCCGACCAGGCTGGACCTGGACGATGTCAATGCCAGGGCGGCGAAGGAGATGGGCGTTAAGATGAGCATCGACTCCGACGCCCATGAGCCAGAGCAGCTCAAAGTCATAAAGTACGGCGTGAATGTGGCCAGGCGAGGCTGGCTGGAGAAGACGGACCTGCTCAATGCCTTGAGCCTGCAAGAGCTCTTGAAGGCGCTGAAGAGATAGACGCGATTAGTTGTCTTGAGGCCGATTATTCTGGCCCCTGGGCCATGAAAGGCTTATAAATCAGGGAATGCAACCACGCTTCATGAGATTGAACAACCAAGCCAAGGTCGGCCTGGTGACCGTCCTCTGCCTCCTCGGCCAAGGATATGCCTTCACTTACCTCTTGAGGGTGGAGCCCAATCCCCTGCTATCCTTTGTGCCGCTCCTGCCCTACGTGGCCTATATCTATGCTCGCAACAAAAGAACCTGGTATTACCATAAGCCCCTCTACTGGATGGCAGCGGTCATTGCCCTGACCTTGATTGATATTATGCCCTTTGTCTATCTGGCTATGGGAAGGACCGGGATCAATTAAATTGTCTCAAAATAAGCCCAAATTTTATAATCTTTGCCGTGAGATTATTACTATTATGCGCTTCAAGAATAGAGCTGAGGCTGGAAGGCAGCTCGCTGCAGTTCTGGCCAAATACAGAGGAGAAGACATAGTGGTTTATGCTCTGCCCAGGGGCGGCGTGGTTCTGGGATACGAGATCGCAAAAAGCCTTGGCGCACCCCTGGATCTGGTGATCACCAGAAAGATAGGCTATCCGGGAAACGAGGAGTGTGCCGTCTGCGCCGTCGCTGAGGACGGTCATATGATATGCGATCGCGCTGGTTCCTCTCTCCTTGATCAGGAATGGCTCAATGCTCAGGCCGAAAAGGAGATGCATGAAGCAAAGAGGAGAAGACAGGTCTATCTTGGGGGCCGAGAGCTTCTGCCCGGAGAGGGAAAGGTGGCCATAATCGTCGACGATGGAGTGGCCACGGGGCTTACCATCCTGCTGGCCATCTCGGAGATGAGGCACAGCCATCCGAAAAGGATCGTTGTGGCCGTTCCCGTCTCCTCCCAGGATGCAGCGGAGAGAATCCGCGCTGACGCGGATGAGCTGATAGCGCTGGATGTGCCTTTTAGCTTTGTAGCCGTTGGGGAACACTATGAGCAGTTTCCTCAGCTCAACGATGAAGAGGTCATCAAGCTTATGAAGCAAGCAGACGACTTGAGATCTCTGAAATAGCGGATAGCTTTTCAGAAAAATATATATGCAAGATACGCAAACAGGGCGGGGCGTGCATAATTTCGATATAAATACCGAGACCCTGATTACCATCTCAGGATTTTTGGGGGCAATTTTGCTCCTCCTCGATGTTATAGCTCTAAGGTGACCTTTTTGATGACGAATCCCTTTTAGTGTTCTCCATAGGACCCAGAAAGCCAATCCAAAATGGCAATAAATGCAGTGGAGAGGTTCAGGAAGGAGGAATGAGGACCTGAGCTCTCCACCCTTTGCCGAAAGAGATCAATTTGAGCCGCGATATTCTTCTTTAAAAATAGGATCTCATTTGATTTAACTTTTTCGGTATATTAAACGAGTGTTCACCCATGCTATTTGAAAAATCTCTTGGCATTTCGGGACAGGAGAGGCGAAGATTAGATGTAGCAGCAATCTCAAGAATATTACAATTCCCAACGGTGCATTCAGAGGAATGATAGGCTTCAATGACATAATCCGGGTCGGCATCTTTAATTCGACTCCGGACATGATTAAAGGTAGGAGGCTGCGAAGGGATGAGGGCTGAAGATGTCAAGGAGTACGAGAAGGCCTTAGCTGTATGTGAGAAGATGCTGGCCTTTGAGATGGACTCTTTGCAGAAGAGCAATATCCATAGAAAGATGGGCGACATCCACCTCGAGATCGCCAAGCTGGAAAAGAGCAAGGTAAGCTGCTCGCGAGCCCTTCATGCCTATCAGAAAGCTCTGGAAGTCTATAGTGCAGAGCGCTACCCAGGCAACCGTGCCAGAGTGGTAAGAAGCCTGGGCTTCGCCTACGCGGCTATGTCAGATCTAGAGGATCGAGCAGAAAATCTTAAGCGTGCCATCGACGCCTGGGAGAAGTCCCTCAGGTTCTTCACCCTGGCCAGCTTTCCTTTCGATTATGCATCTCTGCAAAATGAGCTGGGATCGGCCTATAGAAAGCTTGCTGAGCAAAAGAACAGATCGGAAAACGGCAAAAGAGCAGTTATGGCATGCAAAGAATCCCTCAAGATCTTTACCTTTAAAGATAATCCCCAGCAATATGCGGATGTCAAAGTTTGCTTGGGCAGTGCCTATCTGACTCTGGCAGAGGCCATAGATCGGTCGGATAACTGCAAGCGGGCTATAGAAGCCTACAGCAGAGCCCTGCAGGTCCATACCCTGGAGCGCTCTCCCGAGCAGTATGCGGCGGTGAAAAACAACCTGGCCATCGCCCATATAGCTCTATCTGAGGTAGAAAATAAGAGAGAGAACTGCCGGCTTGCCATTCAGGCCTGCGGCGATGCCCTTCAGGTCAGAACGCTCGAAAGACAACCGCTGCCGTATGCCGCAACCCAGAACAACCTAGGGAACGCCTACCTTACCCTGGCTGAGGTGGAGGAGGGTATGGAAAACTGCGAGCGCGCCCTTGAAGCATACAGAAATGCTCTGCAGATTTATTCCCTGGGACAGTTCCAGGAACAATTCGCTGCAACTCAAAACAATCTGGGAAATGTCTATCTGATCCTGGCGGAGGGTGAAGATCGAGCTGAGAACTGCCTGAGGGCGGTGCGTGCCGCAGAGGAGGCGCTCAAGGTCTACAGGCTGCAAGACCATCTGGAGGACTACGCCGAGTCTCAGGGAATCCTATGGCTCGCCTATCTCACTTTAGCCGAGATCGAGTACAGGGCTGAGAACTGCCTCCTCGCCTTGGAGGCCTGCCAGGAGAGGCTTCGCGCCTACAGCGCAGGAGAGAAGCCTCTAGAGTATGCTTCCTGCCAGAAGGATCTGGCCATCACCTACTGTTGGCTGGCTGATACCGAGGTTTCAGCCGAAGCCAAGGCCGAGGACTGCCGCAAGGCAGTGGCGGCCTGCGGTGAGGCTCTGCAGGTCTACGGGACCGGGGATCATGCAAAGGAGCATGCTGAGGTCCAGATGCTGCTCTGGGCAGCATATTCGGCTCTGGCAGAAGTGGAGAACAGGTCTCTGAACTGCCACAAGGCCATCGGGGCCTGTGAAGCAGCCCTGGGGATCTATGCAGGAAAAAGCCCGGCTGACTACGCTGATGCGCAGAGGAATCTGGGCTACAGCTATCTCACTCTGGCGGAGATGGAGAGCATGGCGGAAAACTGCCAGAGAGCCATAGATGCCTACGATGCTGCCCTGCAGTTCTATACCCCGGATAAGGCGCCTCTGGAGTATGCCGACGTCTTGAGGGATCAGGCTTTCGCCTACGTCGCCCTGTCCGAGGTGGATGACAAGGAAGAGTGCTGCAAGAAGGCGTTGAAGATCTACAAGAAGGCCTTCAAGATCTACACCGGGACGGCCACCGAGCTGGAAGAGAAAAGCGATCCGACAGTGGTCGAAACGCGAGACCTGACTGAAAAATGCCACCGTTCCATGGAGGCCTGCAAGAGAATCCTCAAGGTCATTAAGAAGTCCAAGAAAGCCTCGCAGCTGCCCAGGCGGTCGGAGCATGACTGATTTAACGGATGAGCAGAAGGCAGAGTACTTCCGCCGTTCGTACACCGCTGTGGACGGGCTTTGGTTCATGAAGGTCGAGGAGAAGCACGGCTTTGAGGAGGCGCTGCAACTGGATGAGGCGGTCTGGAATGTTCTGCCAAAGATTCAGGCCCGCACCATCAAGGCCATGATGAACCTCTGCAGTGGTCTGGACGGCCTTCAGGAGGCCATCGCCGTCCGGCTCGCCCTGGAGGGCTTTATGTTTATACTGGAGAGGCAGAAGGATGGCTTTGGAGTGACCATCAGCAGGTGCCCCTGGCACGATCTGCTGATCAAATCGGGAAGAAAGAATATCTCTGAGAAGGTGAGCGACATCATTTGCAGGGTGGAAAATTCGGTGTGGGCTTCTGAGTTTGAAGATGATGAGTCCGGAGAGATAAGATTTGAGAGAGAGGATATGATCTGCCAGGGCGCAGAAAGATGCAGGCTTAGGTTTTGCAGGTAGGTGAAAAATCAGGCAGTCGACCATATTTGAGTTGATCTGACCTTCGCACGGTCCCATAACCCGCACGGACGGCAAAGATTGCACACGATCAGTTCTCCAATGTATCATCCGGTTAATGAGGCCTGGTGCTATGGATTTTGTGTTAAACAACTCAGCATAGGTAGACTTCCAAAAATCACCTACTGGATAAAATCCTCAACCAGGATTTTCCTAAACATTCAGGCCAATTTGTTATGCTAAAAGCTCAGACCAAGCCCTTGTCACTCTTTTTCTTTTCATGAAAAATCAATAAAGGTCAGAAGGATTTTAGGGTAGTCTCCCTATTTTGTGTTGTCGAGGTTGGGAATTACGACATTCATCATAAGTTCCTCAACCGTCCATCCATGATCAGTTAACCCTGCAGCCGTAGCGGCAGATCAGATTTGCCAGCGTCGCTGTCCCTCATTAACCTCTACGCGCAACGATTTAACAGGTCGCGTCAAGTTGTAAATCCAGTCCTTCCAGGCGCAAGATGCTTCATTAAGTTGTAGTATATAAACCTAATTAGGGTAGACTACCCGGAATCTTATAATGGAAAAAATAGAAGCAGATAGACGTTTTTCCCATCTCTGTCGTGATGCTGTTGATAAGTTCAACGAATTTATCAGTAATCTGGACGGCTTGAAACTCATTCCTGTTTTGCCCGAGGATTATTTTCAAGCGTCGGATCTGGCCAGGGCTTACAACCTGATGTCGTTTGATGCACTTCATTTATCTGCAATGAGGCGGGCTCATATTCGTAATATCGCCACCAGAGATCAGGACTTTGAGCGGGTGGATGGAATCGAGGTCTGGAGCCCCTGATCTAATCCGAGTCTTCTGATGAAAATGCCATCCAGGAATCGTGCCAGGAGCATCGAGGAGCTAAGGGAGTTCGGCTTCGAAGCCCCAGCGCAGGCACCGGGGCTGGCGGCCCGGACGGGCCCCCGCGCCCGCGGGGAGCGCGCGTGCGCATGCGGGCATGCGGGCTCGGTGGCGCGGCTTGGCGGGCAAGGAACGCGGGTGTCCGTGGCGGTCATCCTGAGGGCTCTGGCATGTGGCATGGATATGCGGGGGTTGCCGGGGAGTTCGGGAGCTGGAGGGCGTGATAGCGGCGGTAGGCTTCGCGGCCGGGGTCGTTGCCGGATAGAACATATTTCTCTTGGAGATACTCTGAAATGGCCGAAAGATATCGCTTTCAGAATGTACCAGAGATAGCCAAATCTTCGAAGAAAAGATTTAATGTCTTTAATGCCACTAACCTTAGCGATGAATGTCCTCCAAGATTGATGTTAGGAGCACTGAGGAGATCAGAAAGCGAGGGATCGAAGCACTGGCAGAAGCCCTTGGCCCAGTCGATGCGGTTCGGTTCCTGCAGAGCTTCGACCTTGGGCGGGGAGATTACACCAAAGAGCGTGCCCCTGTGCTGGACCTGGAACTCGATGATATTGTCAAGGAGATCAAGAAAAGACGGAAGCTAGAGCAAGCCAAGGAGGATTGAGTAGATCGCAGAAGACAAGCTTGGGCATCTCCGACTACTGACAAGGCGCTCCTGGCCGAGCTGGAAATGGGCTCCGGAAGCAGGCATGGACGATCCCGGCCGCTGGCCTGGCGAAGATCGGCCTTCGATCCGGGGACCGTGCACGACCGTGGCAAAGGGGAACGCGAGTGCCCGTGGCGGTCACGCGAGGGGCTCTGGCGGGCGGGATGAAGGTCCGGGAGGGGCGGCCCAAGAGTTTGCACTGGAACGAGGTGACGTCCTGGCAGCGATTGGGTATGCGGCCAGTGTATTTGCCAATAATAAGCTCCTAAAGGCAGGGATCTAACACTGCCTTTACCTGAGAAATAGACGAGGGGTCATATGATTGAACCCGGACAGGATCAAATAAGGGACCTCTGTACTAAGCAGTCATACCAGAGGGGAATGAGATACTTCCAGGAAGACCGCGTGAAGATCATAGAGGCATCACCTTCAAGAATAGTCGCGACAGTTATCGGAACGCAAAGCTACCGAGTAGAGATAGATCTCGATAAGTTCTCTACCGACTGCAACTGCCCATATGACCTGGAAGGTTACTGCAAGCACATTGTGGCCACTTTTCTGGCCATCGACAACGAACAGGAAAAGGTCAACAGGATGATGGATGAGAGTTCCCAGGAGCTGACGGGGATGCATGCTCTGCTGGAGCGAGCAGAGCCGAACGCGCTCAAGGATTTCCTTCGCAGAGAACTGGAGGCGCAACCGGACCTAAGGGCCCGGTTCATGGCCCGCTTCTCGTCGATCGGCGAAGGAAAGAGCCTGTCCGACTATAAGGATGAGATCGATTCGCTCTTCGATGACGTTGAAGAACATGGCTTCATCCCCTACGGTGCAGAAGTGGATTTCGCACCATTTGAGGACCTCGCGGAGATATACATCCAGAAAGATGATTTCATGGAGGCGGTCAAGATCTATCAGGCTCTTACAGAGAAGATCGCTGAGAAGATGGATAATGTGGACGACTCTGACGGCTACTATGGCGACAAATTCTCCGATTTTCTGGATGCGTTCGTGGAGTGCATCATTCAGGCAAAACAGGAAACGGACGCCAGGAGGGAATATATCGACTACCTCTTCAACAGGTATCTGCTGAAGGACCCAGACTACTTCCAGGATGATTACTACGATGCTCTGAAAGAATTGTGCACCTCGAAAGAGGATCTGGAATACTGGAAAACCCTGCTCATGCCTCATCTTCCGGAGAGGCTTCCTGACGAGGAGCAGGACTGGAGCAGATATTACCATGCAAAAGAGCTGATCTCCATGCAGCTTCATCTGCTCTCCAGGCTGAAAGAGACGGCTGAGTTCTATGCTCTGATGAAACAGCATTATCGCTCCAGCTCTGATTTTTGCCGCCAGTATGCAAAGCAGTTTCTCGAAGATGGAGATCGAACCAAAGCGATACAAATAGCCGAAGAGGGCACAGCCCTATTTCCCGATCGTCTGTCAAAAGATCTGAGAGATTTCTTGAGCGAAAAATATAGAGAGACGGATCCAGATAAGTATAAGCAGCAGCTGCTATCGCTCTTTTTCATAAGCGGTGAATGGAATTACTACGAGCGACTGAAGGCGGCCGACACAGAAGGAGAGTGGAAGGAGACGATCGATAAAATTCTGGCCCATTTTGCTGGAGATAGATACGGCAGGGGAAGGCTCATTGAGATCTACCTGAGAGAGCAGATGCATGATGCAGCTTTGAGAGAGGTAATGGCTCAAAAGAGCATCCAAAGCCTGAGGACGTATCATAGAAGGCTGGCAGATCTGTATCCGAAGGAATACTTCGGCGCATACAAGGAGCTGATCGTTCCGTACGCCGAATGCCGTATGGGAAGGGAACACTACAGGGACGTGGCCTCTATTCTGAAGGAGATGAAAGGGATAAAGGGCTTTGAGTCCGAGGTCCGGGAGATCGTCGAGCAGCTGCGAAGAGATAATAAAAGGAAGCCGGCGTTCATCGATGAGCTGGGGGCGCTGTGAGGTCCTAGCTCGAGGAATGCGTGCGAGCGATGTGCCGGGACTTCGGTAGGGCTGGACGGCGGGCCGGGCGGCCCGGACGGGCCTTGCGCCCTTGCGGGAGCGCGCGTGCGCATGCGGGTGGGCGGGCTCGTTGGCAGGCCCATCGTGAAGGGGACGCGGGTGTCTCTGGTGCGGCGAGCCAGGGGGCTCTGGCGGGCGGCATGGAGGTCCAGGTGGCTGCCAGCAAGTACGCCTGGAGCGGGAGGATGTGCTGGCGGCGATCGGGTATGCGGCTAGGATTGTGGCCAGGTAGAAGATATTTCTCTATGATCGACCTCAATTCCCTTGCGCATGATCCGCGGGCGGCGGCCCCCGCATGGGAGCGCGCACAGGTGTTGGCTTCGAACTCTGCGTTACGTATAATCCGGCTCACAGCTTTCTGCAATCTCTGAGATGAACTCTGGTTTCATGTAACGCATTCTGCTTCCGATCTGCTCGACTTCCTTCTTCAATTCCGAGTAAGGAATGAATCGGCAAATTTTCGGGAGTGGCGGCTTAAGCCTAGCAAATGTTGGCCTGTTGATTTCGTAGAATACTTTTTCTCGCCGCTCATCCGGTGCGACCATGAATAGATCGAGCTTGATATTGGGCTGCATGCTTACCAAGTCCGACATCCTCAATAAGCCGGAATAAATTGCGGTTGTGTGCTCCACCTCGAATGCCGCAATTATCGCCTCGCCCTGAAGCCAGAGAACATCGATCAGTTCAATCGTCTTATTGGTGGCGTCATCAAACTGCCTGGGCAGCTCTTTTCTTAGATTAGGGACATCCTGGAAGCTCGTTTCATTAACCTTCCTGTTCCGGTCATTTCTTGCAACCCAAACATCGAGGCCCAGATCAGAACCCAGCTTCAGCAATAGCAATTGAATTTCTTCATGCGTTGTCTCCTCGGGCTGGGGTTTTTTCACTTCCTCATCTTGATCCTCGGGCACGGTCACCACGCCGATTTTCGATTCATACGTTTTGGTTTTGCGGCGATATTTCCTCTCGTCAAAATCCAATTCGACTGGATTCTTTGCAGCGCTTTTTATGGCATCAGAAATTATTTCCCCGTCATTCGCACTGAACTCGGCGGGAGACCCCCTGAAGAATCCCGTCCAGGCATTTCTGGACTTCAGCCCCTGGAATAGTTGAAGTCTATCTTTCAGATGGAAGCTGAACAAGTTAAAATAGCTTTAGGCATGATTGAGAGAAATCCTTCTGAAGATGTTTGTTGCTGCGGGGCAACCCACAGCAACTGTCAATCATTTTTGCTTTACACAACAATTTATCCCAGGTTTACACTTTTCCCGGCGTTGCAGTAGCGAAACCGTGCCAGTCCCCCGAAGTATGTTTATAACGCCCGGTGATAGACTGCCAAGATGCTGACATCTCCAATTCGATTTCACCGGAATTCGACTCTGTATCTCCTCCGATCGCACTTAGGCGCTTAGTCTCTTTCCAGGTGCCCTTAAATATGCAAGGCAAATCGTCCTTATTGGGATATAATGATCCTTCGATAATTCCTGCTGAATATTTGTCATTGTCATATCCATCAAAAGTAGCCCCGGTTCCTGAGGGAGTTTCATAGAACTTCCAATTTCCCCAAACATCACTATGCCACCAACCCACCCAAACACAGGTTTGCTCAGCCGAAGCTGTAAAAAACAGCATAGTGCTCGCAATCATTATTAAAAGTATTTTCTTATGCATTGTTCCACCTTTAAGTTGAATCCTTAACTCCGATCATGTGGGGAATATATTTAAATTAAGCTTTGCCTCGATATCTCTAATTTTTTTAGGAACTTCCATGACTATCCCATTTTCTCCGAAGTTGATATGATATACTTTGCTGAACTCA
>Ga0315280_10001652_pt1 | contig 37814 bp, 42 predicted proteins | sample YL17G06_40_MG_FD_203697 | JGI IMG/M metagenome (GOLD analysis project Ga0315280, IMG submission 203697) | Sediment microbial communities from Yellowstone Lake, YNP, Wyoming, USA - YL17G06_40 | ecosystem: Environmental > Aquatic > Freshwater > Lake > Sediment | place: USA: Wyoming | collected... | reverse complement strand
AATGTTACAGAAAGAGACGGCTACAAGATATACAGAAAACGCAAATAATCTCTCTAAAAAGTGGGGAGGGTTCGTTGAAAAGTGCGGTGATGGGATTTGAACCCACCACAGCGTGGAGATTTCTCCCGCATTTCATTTTTTTCTTTGTAATAGCATAGGTCGCCATTCGACAAGTCTCTGGCGATTTCTTCCGACATCAGAACCCTTTGTTCTGATTTTCGACCTTGCTTTCTCCAGGATAAGAGCGCGCAAACTAGATATTCATCTTCATGGAAGCTAGTTCTATTCATTCTCGCGAAAATATGGCGAAAAGGGAGGCAAACAGAATGAAACTATCTTACTATGAAATTTTCAAGTATTCGGATATACTTAATCCAATCTCCCCAACCACATTGTTTTCGGCAGGTAAGCTTGCTCAATTGGAACCGAAAAAGATAGTCCTTGACCTTGGAAGTGGAAAAGGTTTTCCTTCTCTTTTGTGGGCGAGCATATTTGGAGTTCGAGTTGAAGGATTTGACATCAACAAAAAGTATGTGAGACATGCAAATTCGCGTGCCAAAATGCTGAATTTATCGCATCGAGTGAAGTATTTTGCTGGAGACATCAGAGAATTAAGGTTTAACAGGAAATATGACGTGATTGCTTCTTTGGGACTTGGAATAACGCAGGTGTATGGAAGCATTGGTGATGCGTTGAGAGTTTTCAAAACGATGTTGCATGAGGATGGCGTCCTAGTTTTGGCAGAACCTGTTTGGCTTGTGAAGCCTGTTTCCTCAGAAGTGCTGAAAGCTCTTGGCGAGGCTGAAGACAGCTTTCTTACCAAGTTTGAAATAGAGCAATTGTTAGGACAAACTGGGTTCCAATTGTTAGGACATTTTGTTTCCTCAAAAGAAGACTGGGAGCTTTATGTTCGACCAATCTACATTGCTATGCGTGAAATTATTGAAAGCGAGAGCGAACTTGCAGACGAGGCTCGAAGAGTCATGAATGGCTTCGGAGCTGAATATGAGGCTGTTGGTCAATATTGGGATGTGATTCTCTGGGTTGTCAAAGCCCATTAGAACCTCAAAGGAATCAATTATGTTCTTGGTGAGCGCGACTAAACTAAAAGCAAGAAATAATAGGAAACGGTTTTTCTTTTTACGTCCGAAGTGAACGGGATCGGTTTGAAGGCAATTTCAAAAGAAACTGCTAGACAATTTCTTGTTTGTAGGCAAGATTTTGGGCGAAATGAGAGAAAAGATGGAACGCTGGCAGCGATCAAGAAGCTAGAATGTGTACAGATAGATCCGGTTCGTGTTATCCACCGCAACCAACACTTGGTCCTGCACAATAGGGTAAGCGACTATAACCCGTCATATTTGGAAACACTGCTATACAAGGACAGAAAGGTATTCGAGTATTGGTGCAATGAAAAATCGATAATTCCTATAGAAGAATTTCGATATTTCAGATATCGAATGCAGAACTACATGGATTTTCACTCACCTTTTTATGAGCGCTTAAAAGCCAATAGCGAAAAACTCAAAGCTGCAATACGTCATGTTCAATCTAGGATCGATGCTGAAGGTCCACTTTGTGCAGAGGATTTTAAGAAGGATGGACGAGTAGATAGTAGAATCGCGCAACGTGTTTTGAATCTGCTGTGGGATTGTGGCGAAGTCATGGTTCATCATGTTGAGAAAGATCGTCTATATTATGATTTGACGGAACGTATTTTGCCAAATGACTTGAAAGTCGAAATACCTAGCCAAGATGAATACGAGCAATTTATGCTCGAAAAATATATGAAGGCTTATGGATTAGTCGATGTGCGCGATTGGGGGTTCGGTTGGCTCTCATTAAAAAGTGCTCAAAGAAAGGCGATAATTAGACATATGGAAAAAAACGGAAAGATTTGTCCGGTAAAGGTAGAAGGGGTCAAAATTGTGTATTACATTCTGGAAACATATTTGAATGTCATTGACGCGTCGAACGAATCTTTGAATGAAGAAAAAGTCCGTTTTGTTGCACCTCTTGACAATCTCATTTGGAATAGGCGAATGATTTCTGAAATATTTGATTTTGATTATACATGGGAAATTTACAAAGTTCCAGAAAAGAGGCAATATGGCTACTATGTCTTGCCCATCCTTTATGGTACAAGATTCATGGGAAGACTTGACCCTAAATTAGACAGAACCAAAAAAACGATGATCATCAACTCCCTACTTTTAGAGGAAAAATGCTTTGAAAAACACTTTATTTCCGAATTAGCAGTAGCCCTCAGGAAGTTTCTCCGTTTTCATGACGTCTTTCAAATGAAGATAATAAAGACAGAACCAAAAAAACTAAAGAATGTGCTGTTAGCAGAATTGAATCACTTTGTCTCTTTATGAATGAAACGCGAGCACAACCAAGCTCATTCAGGTGAGCATGTTTTGAAAATAAGTCATTCGAAAAATTTGCGTGTTCCCTCCTGCTTTTATGCATACTACGCTGATTTGAAACAGTCTAAGGAGCAAAATATGATGGTGTTAGAGAAAACTCATTTTGATGCCTTCTTAATGGCTGGTGTAGTTTCTTGCAGCAATACTGCAGGCTAGTTTGGTCTAGACCATTAAAAATACCGTCTTTACATATTGAAACAGTTGAAGCAACTTGTCTATTCCTCAGAATCTGAGGAGTCGAAATACTCAAAACCACTTCTTCATCTCTCAGACTGAAAATTTTAAACATGTTTTTGGACAAAGGTTCACTTACCTACATTGAATTGACAAGTTTCCTTAAAAATGAACTTGAACAGATATGCGGGAAGGTTTGCATATTGCTTAAAATTTCAATAACAATAGGTTGCTATTGTGCCTATTTAAGTCACGTCTCTGGAAGCGATTGCTTCTCGCTGTTCTCGTTGATTTTTACACAATGTCCAGCAACATTTTGGATTGTCGTAATAGTCTCTCGACATGCTCATGAGACCCTTGTCATTTGTCATTATGGCAATTTCGGCTTCCCACGTGGATGTTAATATAATGGTTTTTATGTCTGAGATGACCACGTTGCAGTAACATTTCAGAGTTTTCGGACGGTCAATGTCTTTCACCTTCAGTTTTCATCGGTTTCTTCACAATTGCGAATTTGGGCGATACTACGTGATGGGATGGAGTGTTCATCTGCCATGATATTTTGAAATCGACTTACGAGAAGACGACCTTAGTCGTTTACTGTTGTTGCTAAAACTGCCGAGTTGTTCAAGAACAGCCAAGGAACATTCATGGTTTAAACGTTCATTTGCCTTTCTTAAGAAGTTTTAAAGCTGAAAATGATTTGATTGCATTCCCCCGTGACTTTTTGCCCGAAAAAAGATTTGGTTATTGGATTGCAGCAGCACGATGGGTCTTGAACCGAATCGGAAAACTTAAAAGGCAATTACGTGCGAATCCACCTTTAGGTATTTGGAAATCGCAACAATAGATACCTGAGAAATGACAACGATTCGCTCATTCAAGAATGAGAATGACCATCGCAACCATATGTCTATGTATTCCTCGATTCATGGAACAGTGAATACACATTTAGCTTGATGTTGCCTTAAACAGACTGCGCTAAGGTCTAAGCGTATTGGGCGGCGAAACTAAGAAGAGCCTAAAAATTTTATCACCAAATTACGCTTTAAAAAAAAAGAATGGATCATGTTACTTGAAGAGTATAGGACGATGACGGAAGATGTGCTAAAAATTTAGCTCTTCCGCATGACTGTGAAGGCTATTTCTCTGTTTTTGGAAAAGCCCAGCTTTTCATACATGTGGATAGCGGATGCATTGTTGATTTTCACGAATAAACTGATAATTCGTCCCTGGACCGCCAGTTCTGCCGCCAAGCGACTCGTGCAGGCTGTTGCGAATCCTTGGTTTCGATAGGCTTCGTCTGTTATTATGTTACCGAGTTGGGCAATCTGAGACGTGACTAGATGAACACCTGCAGCACTGACTATCTCACCGTTATGTCTCACGCAGTAGTATGGTCCGGCTTTAAACTGTATCGGAGTCTAGGCGTCAGCGTGATGTTCAACATAAAATTTGTTTAGCAATTCTGACTTTTGTTTGTCAACTCTTTCAACTTTGATATCATTATGTTCAAAGTGTCTCGGATTGTCAGTAATCATTTGTAGTTCAATGTGACTATGCAAAATTGTGGAATATTTTTTGAACAAATTGATATCGGTTAGTTGACAAAGCGAGATGAATTCGTTTGTGGTTTCATTCAAAACCTTCTTTATGAGAGCTTGTTTGATGTCTGGCGGTGCATTTCCCAAAACTATGCTCGGCGTTGAGAATGCACGGTAAATAGTAGATACGCCAACAATCTTGCCTTTTTCAATGGCACTGTACACGTCACTTATTTGAAGAAGAGGCGAAAAAAGGTCACCGAGTGGCAGAACATTAACGACTGGATCTTGTGCTAGAAATTTTCTACAAGAACTTAATAAGCTCGCAGACATGACTTTCTGAATCTGCAATTTTTCACCATTAGTTCACACATGTAACCTCTGTCACGCCTGAAATCAAATATCTGTCTTTTTATATAGTGCGTTCTTTTGTTCTCTTTTATCTGGATTTCGCTCTTGCCGAAATGGTCTGGCTACTGAAGCTCTGCTCCCTCTTGCGCGTGACACGGCATTGACTTTTCTGCAGCATACTGGGTTGTCGTAGTAATCTCGGCAAACTCTTATCAGGTTCCTGTCTTGAGTCATCACAGCAGCCTCGCTTGCCCAGTTTGTAAAGGTTAGCAAAGTCTTCATGTCTGAAATAATCATTCCTAAGGCGCAGCACAAGAGTCTCATTTCGCCTAATTCTGAGAAGTCTTCAGTTTCCAATACTTCAGAGGTTACACCTATGTTAAGCCGTACTTTACGTCTTTCTTGGGCTTCGATCAGTGAACCACGTATTTCCTTCAGAACTGATGGGTGGGATACAAAAACAGTTACTTCTTTTCGGGCCGTCCTAATAAGATCTCTCATTTTGTTAACTATATTTTTTTGCCCTTTGATGATGTAGGCTAATTCCAGTTCTTCTGGTTTCTCTGCACTGTCGTAAATTGGGGACAACTGATCAACTAGAATGTCTACCTCCTTGATCCTCTGGTTAAGGTTATTTACCAACTCTTGCTTTAAGTTGGCAAGAGCTTCTTTCGGCGGCATAGCTCTATAAATGTTAGGGTTGCCCTGCTGAACCATAATCATCCCTTTTTTTAACAGTCCGTCTAAGGCATAGTAGATTTTGGAGTCTAGAATGCTCGTTTCCTTGCATATCGTGCTTGCTGTGACCTCGGGGTGTACTAGCAATGTTAAATAAGTCAATGCCTCATGAGTCGATAGTCCTAACTCTTTTAGATGTGAAGCGATTCTGTCCCGGACTGTTACCTCTACGACGTCGACCAACGTATGGCTCTCCTATTTCCTACCAAGTTGTTAGCAGAAAATCCTTAAATAGTTTACTACTCCTTTTGAGCAGTAGAAACATGAATGGTGAGCAAAAAATCGTAAAGGAGATGAAAAATATGAGCAAAAAACCGAGCTGTTTCGAAACAGAATCTAGTCAGAGTGGTTGCGGCTGTGGTGCTCCAAGCGTTGAAGATGTTGTGAAAGAGAGATATGGACAACTTTGGGCAAGTCAAACACCAAACGAACCAGAACAGCAGAAGAAATTAGCAAGTGATATGTCGGCACATGACGCTCTTATCAAAGAATTGAAGCCACAAAAAGGAATGAAAGTACTCGACATTGGTTCTGGAAGTGGCGTGACTGTACTAGCCATCGCGGAAAAAATCGGACCTACTGGGAAAGCTGTAGGCATCGACTTCACCCCAGAAGGGATAGCCTTAGCTAGAGAAAAGGCCAAACAGAGAAAACTCGAGAATATTGTAGAGTTTCATCAAGCAAACGCCAAAGAACTGCCGTTTCCGGATAATACTTTCGATGCTGTGATAAGCGAATGCGTTGTATGCCTAATTGAGGACAAACAGAAGACCTTAAACGAGAAAGTGCGCGTGCTCAAGCCAGGTGGACGTGTGATTATGCACGATGTTATCATCTGGGCGCCAATGCCATCTGTTATGCGAGAAAATCAGAAACTCTATTGCGGGTGTGTAGGCGGAGCAGTAGACCTTGACGAATACGTGGAGATTATGAAAAAGGCAGGCTTAACAAACATCAAAACCGTTGACTTCTCGAAGAGCTTCAGGAAAACGATGAATGCCGGTATAATCGCGCAGGCTTTAGAACTAAAAGAAGAGAAAGAATTCCAAAACATAGTGAATTTCGTTAGAAAAGGCGGACTTGGCTACACTCTCTTGGTAGGAACGAAAAGGCAATCCTAAACAAAGCATCAATTCTATGCATTTCTCTTTATTTTTCTCTACTCAAAAATTATATGAAAAGTTGATACGTTTAAAGGAAGAATCAGTCATTATTGATCTAAAAAATCACAGGGAGAAAAGACGAAAGATCATTGCCGTCATATGACAGCAAAAAACTAATCCCGAACACCTCTAAGAATTACTTTTCAGAGTGCAGTTACGGGTTATGAGGTGGGACTGTACACCCGTCTCAAGGCTGTCTCGCTAAAAAGAGAAGTTTGCCGTAATTGGTTTCGAGATGCTCTTAAACAAGAAGAGGAAACGAAAATGTCAAGAATAATTGCAGGAAAAACAGAAATTGAATGCCGCTTGATCGTTTTTGACAAGAATGGAACACTTGTTGATCAAGAACTGTTCCTCTTGAGTTTAGCGAAAGCCCGGTTGCAGTGCCTCTGTGACAAGGTAGGCGGGCAAGTAGCAGACTTGTGGAAGAAAGCCGTCGGAACTGACTTAAAAAACGAATACGTTGATCATGACGGCCCGCTAGCAACTGCACCTCAGCGAGAAGAACTACTGATTGCTGCATCAGCAATATATCAGTGCGGTCAACCGTGGAGTGCAGCAAAAAAGATAGCTCAGGATGCGTACCATTGTGCAGATGAGTCTCTGAAGCCTTCTTATGGATGTGTTCTACTTGAAGGAGTAGCTGAAACGCTGAAACTATTGAAATCCGGTGGATTAAAACTGGCTGTTGCGACAACAGACAGTCATAAGAGGGCTGAAGAAGCATTAAGATTCCTTGGTGTAGCACATCTCTTTGACGTGATTATTGGCGGAGATGACGTAGAAAACTCCAAACCTGCGCCAGACATGGTATTAGAAGCATGCAAGCAAACTACTTTTGCACCTAACGATTCTGTGGTTGTGGGCGACTCTGCGAGTGATACCATGATGGGAAGGAACGCTAAAGTGAAGAAATGTATTGGTGTCTTAACAGGATTTACCTCAAAGGAAGAACTACAACGGATCGCAGACGTCGTTATCAATTCTGTGACTAAACTCAAAGTCAAAGGCGATTTGGCCCACAGAAAGGAGCTCTGCTGAGGAGGAAAATTTGTGAAGGAAGAGGAAGCTTTTGAGAGATCATCAGTGTTGACTGAAGAAATCGCAAAGATTGTTGAGAGGGCTTGTAGAGAATCAACCAATTGTTTTGGTTATGGTGTATGGACGCATCATATTTTGCAAGTGGTCAAATATGCTAAACTTATGGCTAGAAAACTTGGCGCTGATGAAGAAATTGTTGAGATTGCTGCTTTGCTTCATGATTATGCAAGTGTTAAAGATTGTTCGCTGGTTGAGGACCATCATATTCGTGGAGCTGAATTAGCTGAGGAAATTCTGAGGAAATATAACTGTCCAACAGATAGAATTGAGCAGGTTAAGCTTTGCATTCTAAGTCACAGAGGAAGCAAGAAAATGGAAAAGTCAACCAAAGAAAGTGTTTGTGTTGCTGACGCGGATTCAATGGCTCATTTCAATTACATCTCCTCACTGTTTTATTTAGCATTCTCTATTCACAGAATGAACATAGACGAAGCAAACGATTGGGTTATGCACAAACTTGAAAGAAGCTGGAACAAGTTAAGTTCGGAAGCAAAAGAGATGATCAAGGACAAGTGCGAAGCAAGCAAACTACTTTTGCACGGTTGAAAACTTTATGTCAAAGAAAAAGGAGTAGGTAACATGAATGAGGCTTACCAAAATCGTTCAAAACTCAAGAACACTAAAAGAGCCATAGAATATCTAAAGAAAAATAGATTCCTCCCTTCTAGATTAGTAATAGATCATAATAGGTGATTTAGTGATGAACAAACTAATCTTCATGTCTGATGAAGCAGAAGCTGTTCTAGCTTTACTCGCGTATCGCAAAGCTGGAAAGAATCTTTCTGAGGAAGATTGGCAATCTCTGTTTACCAGTGAGGGTTTTCGACGGCTGCAACAACGCGAACGCTCCATGGGCAACTCGTTTACAAATGATGATTTTCGAACTTTTGTACTATCCGACAGCCTGCTTCAGCAAACTGAATCTCTTTCCTATACGCTGAACAAGTGGCTCAAAATGGATCTAGATGAAGCCGCACATCGAGCTCTGACTTACCTGCCCATTGATGCACAACTGATAGCAAAGATATACCCCGCAATTAAGCCGAAACCCAACTCATTTGTGTTTGAATCAGAAACAAATCCGGCGATCTTTCTGTATCTTGATCCAAAAATCAGCGCTGAAAAATTGCTAAATACGCTTGCACATGAACTGCATCACATTGGACATGCAACGTATGATAAAGCCGTGTTGGAATCAAATTGGTGGAAAGCATTGCCTGCTCCAAAGCGCGCAGCATTGGAGTGGATTTTTGCCTTCAAAGAAGGGTTGGCAATGTTGGCTGCAGCAGGCGGACCGGACATTCACCCGCACTCTTCTAGTTGTGATGAAGACCGTGCACGATGGGACAAAGACGTGCGTAACTTCAATACTGATATTAGAAAACTGGAACAGTTCTTCTTGGATGTGCTCAATGGTCACCTTCGAGGAGAAGCAGTTTGGAAAACAGGTTTCACTTCCTTCGGCGAGCAGGGACCTTGGTACACAGTTGGATGGCAGATGGCGGTAATAATTGAGCGGCAATTAGGTAGACAAGTTCTGATTGATACAAGTTGCGACCCGCGACGACTACTGATTGTTTACAATGAAGCAGCTCGGGCACACAACAAACATACAGAACAGCCTATTTCGCTATGGTCAAAAGAGTTGGTTGAAGGGTTAAACTGATTAACAATCACCTTAAAAGCACAACTCCTGAAAGGTGTTGGAAATAATGCACTCTACCTCATAAATTTGACTTCTGGTCAGAGGTTAGCGAATGAAGAGTCGACTTCCGTTCATTGCGTTGTTCATGGTTGCCATAATTTATGGTCTTATTGATGTTGCACTCAGGTTTGTAGGAAATGAGAACTATTTTTCAGTTGTGTTTTTTATTTTTCTTTTTTCCACCCTTTTGTTATTGCCTATTGTAAAACTTGGCAAAGAATTAGGTAAAGTAAGACCACTGAAAGAACTGAGATTGATAGTGCCTTTGGGTTTTTTTCAGGTTGCAACATGGTTTCTACTGTATTTTGCAGTAATGAATACATCAATAGCTAATGCCGTGTTTGGATATATGACTACCCCAGTCTTTGTGATAGTCTTATCACCGTTTCTTTTGAAAGAACAGATTAACCAACACATTACAGTAACCCTTGTTTTGGCACTTGTAGGAATCATGCTTATTTTTGATCCTCGAAATCTGATGCAGCATGTCGCTCCTATCGGAATAGTGAGTGGCATTCTTTCAGGGTTCTCATATGCGATGGTCGAGGTTCTTCAAAGAAAATTGAAGGACCGCTACAGTCCATTTTCTTTGACTTTTCTAGGAAAGTCTGTCGGTATGATGATCATGTTTCCATTCTTCTTGCTGAATGGGACAGCTGCGCCAGGCATGATTTCTATGATGGTTATTTTACTACTAGGTTTGGCAGGACTCAGTGGGGGAATATTGATTTGTTACGGGTTGAAACACATATTAGCACAGAGTGCAACAATAATCTTGTTGTTGGAACCATTCATATCAATAGTCGCCGCGTTTATAATATTCTTTGAAATCCCTTCTTTATTGGCAGTATTTGGAGCAAGTCTCCTGCTGATTGCTGACATCATCGTAATCAGAAATCAATCATAGCGGGCGGCACATAACACAATATCTTCGCCTTTTTGAGCATCAACGCTTGTCCCATGGAATGTGCATTAAGCCAACTAGATATTTTTTGTTAATAGAATAGATATCTTAAATTAACGAATAAGTTAACAAAACATTGTGTAATGCTTACATCTCCATTAAACCATGAAGACAAGCCTTGCGCGCGCAGCAATATTCGCCTTCAAAGCTTTTTGATCAGCATTTACTTGTTAAATTTTGAATAAGACTTGGAATTTCCGTCAGAGACCTTACAGTATAGCGGGCTTGAAACTTCAGCTTTTTTGAGGCATTTCTATTTACTATGAGAGATATGCCGCCAGCTCTTTCTGTAGCCTGCGAATCATAAATAGCGTCTCCGACAAAAAAGAAATTTCGTTCATTTAGTTTTTTCAAGGCAAGTAAGATGGTCTCAGGGTTAGGTTTCAATTTTTTCACGTCCTCTCGGGTAACGATTACATCGAAAAAGTTTCCTATTCTATGCATAGAAAGTATACGATTTGCTGCTTCTCTGGAAGTGCTTGTTACTAAACCCATCTTGTATCCAAGTTCCTTTAACTTACGCAAGGTAGGAATGGTGTCTGAGAAGATTTTTGAACGGTTAGCCCACAACAACTCGTAACTCTTCAAAAACTTATCCATTTCGGTATGAAATCGTTTAGCCTCTTTCCAACCAAAGTTCTTTTCGACATATTCAATGGCTTTGTTACGCATAAGAATCGATCTTGTCTCTCCCTTCAGTAGATTCGAAGGCATTCCTAACTCGACGAGCTTCTCCTTGGTTTTAATCCTGAAATCAATAATAGCCTCTTGATCACCTTCCATTGATTGAACCAGTGTCCCTTCGAGGTCAAATAATACCACAATCAAAATGAATTCTCCACCAAGTCACGGAGAATGTGTCATTAATGCCTACTTAAATTGTTTCACTTTTATTTCTATCTCTCTATCTTTCTCGATTAAGATATTTGTTTTTCAATTGCGCCATCCATTAAATGTTTCACCAATTGCGTGTGCAAATACAAAAGCGACTCCAATTCGCGGAATTTAATGATCATGCCATCTTTTGACGGCATAATAAACAAATAAATTCACAGCATTAGGTTTAACACTCTAGGAGCGAACGAAAGTGAAGAAAGGTAGTCCTTATGACAGAAGATATGCTGATCGAGATTACTATTGGGGAAAGAAACCATCTGCAATGTGCGATATGATTATACAAATTACGAGTCCGAACGCAAAGTTTCATCCTCGATTGTTGGACCTTGGATGTGGTGAAGGAAGGAACGCTGTTTATTTTGCGAAACATGGTTTTGAGGTTGTTGGTTTGGATATCTCTGCAGTTGGCTTGGAGAAAACGAAAAGATACGCTGAAGAGGAAGAAGTTCAAGTAAGAACCATTCATGCTGACATCAACAATTATCAACTAGCAGAGATGTATGACGTTATATTTTCAACTGGAACCTTGCATTATTTATCACCAAAGATTAGAAGGCAAAAATTCCAAAATTACAAAAGTCACACTTCACCTAATGGTATAAATGCTATGTCCGTCTTCGTCAAGAAACCATTCATCCCTAGAGCACCAGACGCTGATGAAAACGCTTTTTTCTTTAAATCTGGAGAATTGACGGATTATTACTGGGACTGGGAGATTTTATTCTGTACAGAAGAAATATTTGATTGTATGTCGAGTGGCATTCCTCACAAGCACGCGGTCAGCAGGATGATTGCAAGGAGGCATAGCAATGACGAGCATTAATGTGCTGAGGTTCTTAAACAGTTGAGACAAGTTGTATCACTTGCGATTCGTTAACCCTGCCCGCACCTTCATTTGTTGCTCTTTAAGCCATTTTTCAATGCCCGCATCTTTCATTCGCCTTAAATTTCTCAAACAATAAGGATAGTGCTCCTTAAGTGTGATCAGTTTACTGCATGCGAACTCGGGGCATTCATAGCAAAAACGGAAACCTTTTCCGAAGCAGCAGTCTCTTATTTTACATTCTGGATTTTGTCCAAGCAAAAGCAACGATGTGGAAGGAACGATTTCAAAGGTGCATCCTTTACATGAGGGTTTTTGATTGGAAAGCCATTGCAATCCTTTGAGGAATTCGTGGTAATTAAAAAATTTCCTATTTGATTCTGGGTCATTGATGTTCCATGGCCAAGCATCAACTTGAACCATTTGAGTAACAAGATATAGAAGCCGTTCTGCACTCTCAGCAAAACCCATGTGAAAACCTTCGTACTCCGGACAAAGTCGACAGTAAAGCCCACAAGCACCTACTAGCTTCTTTTCTAATTCGATGTCCATACCTTTCACTTGGAAAGTTTATCTTAAGTCGCTTGCATTTATCAGTTTTCTAGTCAGACGACGGTACAATCAATTTATTAAAGTTAGAACGACTTTTCATACGGTAAGTGTTGCAATCAATGAATGAATTATTTGTGCAAACTACGCATGACAAAGTGGCGCATGACTTTATAGAGTTTGCTAAGTGTAACCGTTATGGACTTGAAATTACCTCCTTTGCGTTGCCGTGGATACTTGATGGGAACTGGAAAACTCTCCTTAGATCTTATAGATTGGCTTTGAAAGATTTTGATAATGAAGTGTCAGTTCATGGAGTTTTTATGGACATGATTACCGTCAGCAGAGATGATAAAATACTATATGTAGTAAGAGAACATATTTTAAACGATATTCACATCGCAGAGCAACCTGGAGCGAAAATAGTAACTTTTTGTTCATGCTTTAATCCGTCTATTGCCATGAGTGCACCGGGATATGTAGAGGGATACAAACAAAGACAGATCAAGTTCTGGGCTCAAATATTAGATTCAATCGCTAATAGTCAAATTACTTTAGTTTTTGAAAATCTTTGGGATCCCAAACCTGAACTTGTGAAAGACATTGTAGAGGGCGTTAACCATGAAAAGTTTAGAGCGTTGCTTGACACTGGTCACGTTAACATTTACTCTAAAGTACCAATTGAAAGATGGGTCGAAACCCTTGCAGACTGTTTGGCTTACGTGCACTTGAACGACAATCATCAAGATTCCGATAGTAATCTTGCGCTATGCGACGGAAACATTAATTGGAACAATTTTTTGATGCATTGAAGATTCATGGACTTAAGCCTCCAATATGCCTGGAAGTCGAAGCCTACGGAAAACGCTCCAAACTTGAAAACATCAAAAGAGCCATAGAGTATCTCAAAAAGATGAAATTTTATCCATTTTGAGCCTTAGCCTCAATAGAAATCAAAAATTAGCAACCGATATCTAATCCGCTTACGTAAAATTTGTCGCCATAAATCTGCTTAAAAGAGGCACTAGCAGTTAACGGCTTAATCATTGTTACACCATTACTTCTAGAAATTAGCATGTAATTGCGTGCTCGATAAATCCGCATTACTTCATCATCTGTAACTGCTCTGTCGTAAACAGCAGTTCTTGCGTCGTTTTCCACTTTCTCTACAAGCTTTTCCAAACATTTTCTAGATAGCGCCACAATTTCTTTTATTTGTGTACCGTTCTTGTCTTTTTTGAGTATAACATAACCTTGTTCTTCCACTATGTAGTCTTTCGCGTTTATGCCTTCGATTCTCATAATAATATTCAAATACTCTTTGTCGCGGATTGTGAAACCAGTCTTTGTCTTCGAATATTCATTGTAGATTTTGAGAATCTTGTCAAGGTCCGGCTGTTCTCTTGTTTTTTCTTTATAAGTTTTGGCGTGGTTGCTTGGAATTATTTTGTATGCACTTGGAAATTCTGTTAAATCTTTGTAGCCCATAGTCTTGTATAAGTTGTATGCTATTGACGTTGGCACGGTGCTTAGAAATGAGAAAGAGTAACTTTTTTGCCTGAAATATTCATGTGTAGCGCTCATTAAAGCAGTGCAAATTCCCCTTCTCATATAACTAGGTAAAGTTGCAACGCCGTATACACCGCCAATGTACTCTATATCTTCATCCAGATTTCGAGTAGGCAAATCCCAAACGCCGACAAATCCTACCAAATGTTCATTTTCAGTTGCGCAGAAGCCAATTGGTCCATTCTTTGCCCGTGGATCAATTTTAACAATCTTTTCAAATTCTTTTAGGTTGAAGGGTAAATGAAAAGCTTGATCCATCAGCGGCAGAAGCTCATTTTTGCACTCCAACTCTCTGTAAGTTGAAATTTTCAGCATTTCTTTACTCTCTGTTTTCAGCACTACTTTACATACGACTCGGTTATCCAAACCTTCACTCTATGAGTGTCCATACGCGCCCTAAGCCCTATGGGCAAAGGCAAATTAGGAGTGTAATGTCCAAAATCCATGCCCGCAATTGTTGGAAAATCAAACTCTCTGGTCACATCCAAAACAACTTCTTTGATTTCGTTCGTCATGTCCTTTACCGTATTAGTCTCTTCACCTCTTATTTTACCGATTAACATACCCTTCGTCTTATCAAATAAGCCAGTTTCTCTTAAGTGAACCAGCATAAGGTCGATTTCTTTCAACGGTCTGGTCATGCACTCCCAAAAGAAAATAACATTTTCCTTCAATTTGGGAAAATATGGCGTTCCAAGCAACTGTTCAATTCCAGACAAGTTTCCACCCAGTAACCTACCTTCAGCCTTGCCTTCTCGCCAAACTTCCCAACGCGTAAATGCAGGCAACAATCCTAACGGCTCAGCGCTCTTGGTGACTTTAAAGAAAAGATCCATCTCATACTTGGCTTCCTTACTACTTATGTCTTCGCCAAACCCGTTAACAACGTCCGTTTGATGAAGACCAACCAATCCAGTCTTAGCCAAAAAAGCCAAGTGAAAGACTGTGATATTACTCATTCCAACGAATATTTTTGGATTGACTTTGATCAAATCAAAATCTAGATAACGTAGAGTTCGAATTGCGACAAATCCGCCTACTGCGCAAATAATTGCCTTCACATTTTTATCCGCAAACATGTTGCTTATATCTTCTGCTCTTTGAGTGTCAGTTCCAGCAATATATTCGTTGTATTGAAGTTTGACTGTTTTTCCTTCCTTCACATTAAAACCAAACTTTTCAAGATTTTCAATTCCTTTGAGATATTTCTCTTTGAAAGGCAAGACTGGACAAGAAGGCGCAATCACTCCGATAGTGTCGCCGTCGTTGAGTTTTGGTGATTTCAGAAACTTCATATTTAAGCCTCATATTCAATTTTTTACCTGAGCTTATGCCCGCACCAATGGCAATTCTTGAAATCTGAAGAGACGGCAATAGGATTGCCGCAACTTGGACAGCGCCATTTTTGCTCTTGTTCCAAAAGCCAATCTTGAATTTTCTCATCCTTAATCATCTGAAGATTTCTTCTCACGTCTATTCCAAATTTTGAATTCATTTTGGCAAATTCGTCAAATTTTTGGCAAGCATTGTATTCAAAACATTCGGAACAGAATTTTAATTTTCGCGAGTTTAAACATTTCAGAATCTTACAATTCTTTCCCCAATCTCTTTCATGAGACCAGCCATGAAGACTTACTGTTTGACAACCATCACATCTAACTTCTTTTGGAAGACAACCGTGCCTCTTAGCCACTTTCTCTTGAAACACTCTAGAATCTTTATATGCTCGATAGATTGGACAGATTCCACAGTAGAGACCACATCTGCCTACAAGATTTTTGTTAGTCATTCATCAACCTCTTCCCTATTTTATCCATTTGTTATCCATGCAAATTTACTCTCACACGATACATAAGTATTCCAACGGCGGTTGACGGCACAAATCGGTGCTTCAACAGGTTCACGCGATATTTTAAGGACAGTCAATTGCTGGTAAAACATTTATATTTTGAGGGACCTCGTCCTGACGTATGAATACTATTGAAGAAATAAGGAAATTTGTAGAAGATGAGTGTAAAAAGTATTATAACAATTTCGGATACGAAATTTGGCTTTATCACATTCTTCCAGCCGCAAAGTACGCCAAGATTTTGGCAACTAAATTCGGTGCGGATGAAGAAATAGTTGAGGTCGCTACTTTGTTACATGACATAGGAAGTATAAAATATGGAGATGTAGAAAATCATCACGCCCTTGGGGCGGAGGGAGCCAAAAGAATTTTGAAGAAATTCGGTTATCCTCAAGAAAAAATCGAGAAGATCACACACTGTATTCATTCGCATAGAGGAAGCAAAAAGATCAAAAGACAAACTAAAGAAGCAGAATGTGTTGCAAGCGCAGATGCAATGGCACATTTTGATAATATTCCATCGTATTTACATTTTTCTTTTGTCAAACTTCAAAGGAATATCTCTGAAGGAACTGAATTTGTAAAAAGTCATTTGGAAAGAAGCTGGAATAAGTTAATTCCAGAGGCAAAAGAATTCGTCAAAGATAGATATGAAGCAAGCAAATTAATTCTACAGAACTCGTTCGAGACTTGAATGTAAACATTGTAAGAATATCAAACAAATGAAAGTTCTATCCCTTTTAATGTAGTTCCTTTCTTTTCGTTGTGCTTTGCTTAAACAATCGAAGATAAGGAACCAGAGATACAATAAGTTTGTTTTGGCCTTTTTTCAAATGTTCTTGAAATGTTGTCCGCGGCACCTTCATTTTGCTTGCTATTGTTTTTATGTCAGCCTTTCTTGGCAATCGGTAATAACCAAAGTTAAAGGAACTCAATATTGCATCTATCTGTTTTTCAGTCAGGTCTGAAAATAATGCATCAGCAGTAAGTGTCAAAGCGCTCGCAAGGAGTCCGTCGAAAGGAACCTTGCGTAAAATCTCAACTATAAACCCTCTCTCTTCGAGTCGTTGCAAGAATCTCTTTATATCCTCGTGTCGAAACGCTATGATACGAGCGTATTCCCAACTCTGTTCGTAGATTATCGGTGAAAGATATACAAGGTTGAATGATCCAAGACCACTGCCCATCCATTTCTCTAGTTTGCAGCGGCATTTCCTCGTTATTAGTTGAACTTTATGTTGGTCAGACAGTATATCAACTATCTCGCTGATTTTGGACAATTCCTTAATAGCATTTGCACACTCCTCTTGTTTTTCCGCAATAGTTTCGATAACATCATGTTCTTCATTACACCAGACAAATATTTTGAGAGATGGAAATTTCTGTGAAATAGCGCAGAAAGGATGATCGTATGACATTCTGAGTAAGACTTCAGTTAGTGGCATAAGGAAAGTCTCCATTTATCTCATTTTTGACAGATAAACTGTCAATTGACGGTAGAACACTTATAAGTTGTTTGTTTAACGGTTATTGTCAAATACTTGGAGAATAGGAAAATGGGAGACGCAATAGTACATGTTGAAATACCAGTAACTAACTTGGAAAAGGCTAAAGAGTTTTACTCTAAAGTCTTCGGTTGGAAAATCTATGAAAAGGCAGGTTTCACCTTGTTTGAATCAGGCGCACCAATTGGCGGAAGCTTTAACAAAGTCGATAAAGTCAAAGGCGATGGATGTCTTCTTTACATTGCCGTTGATGACATTGAAAAGAAACTGAAAGAAATCGAACAAGCAAGTGGAAAAGTTTTGCGGAGAAAGACTGAAATTCTTGGAGAAGGATGGGACGCCTTGTTTGAAGATGTCTTCGGTAATGTTTTTTATCTATTCACCCCACGAAAGAAGACTGCCTAGACATCCAATTATTATACAATAATAATCCTCTTTTTCTTCAAAAAGAAAATTCAAAGCGTCGTTTTTATTCAACTAAAAGCCAAGAAAAACTCGCAGAATGTAGATAATTGAAATACCGATTATCACAGTTCCCGCAAGATTCTTCGTCTTATATGCCATCAAAAGTGCAACTATTCCAGCGATCAAATATTCGTTTTGAATGGACAATTCAAGCTCTTCATTTGGAGCTAGTAAACTAGGAACGATAATTGTTGTAAAGACTGCAATTGGAATGTAAGCCATCCATTTGTTCCATTTCTCCGAGATCTTGGTTTTTTTAAGTATCAAAGCAAAACCAAACCGTGTAAAAAATGTTAAAACAGCTATTCCTATAATCAATCCAATTATTTCCGCTTCCAAAATTCAAGCACACCTCCAACAGTTGTTCCTAGAACAGCAGCAAATGGGATATACCATTTCGTTGGTAAAAATACCAAACCAACAATGGAGAGAACCGCAGTAGTGAGGCATACTGTGGTATGTTTCCAGGTCGTTATCATGGGCACGAGGATAACAATGAAGGTTGCCGGAAGAGCAAAATCCAATCCCCAAGTTTGAGGATCGCCCGAAAATGACCACATGAAACCTCCAATCACGGTAAATATAGCCCACTCTATATAGAGCCCTAAACTAACTCCTAATTGGTAGTATTTGTTGGGTTCATTCTTCGTAAAATAAGATATGGTTAGCGCATATGACTCGTCACTTAGTAAAAAAGATAAAAGAATCTGCCATCTAGTCCCCCATTTGCGAGTGTATGATCCCAAGGAGGCACCCATTAGAAGATATCTAGAATTCACCACAAATGTTGTGAAAAGAATCAAAATGAACGGAGTGCCAGAAATCAGCATTGAAATTGTCAAGAACTGTGCGGCACCAGCAAATACCAAAAGAGACATTAAAGTTAGACTAAAAAGAGAAAGACCTGCCTTTCTAGCTAGAAGCCCATAGGCTATGGCAAAAGAAGCCACGCCCAAAGCTAAAGGCGTCACAGCTTTCAGTCCATCCACGAAAGCCTTATGTGGCTTAGGCATTTTCATGGTGATCGCTTCTGAAGCGATAGAGGTAGTGAAAAATCATGTTAATGATATAACCCTTCTGCCATCATTTGACGGGAAAAATGTTCTGATTTTCTCGAAGAGAAATCAAAAACCAAATGAGCTTCGAAAAAGGAAAACCGGCATGTTCTCAATCGATGGTGATGTTTCCATCCAGATCAAGAATCTAGCCATTGAATTTTGCGATGAAATCTTACTATAGGGTTCATGTAGGCTTTTCTTTTTCTATGCTGTAATGACAACTTTTACGGGTTTTTCAGTTGGGCTATCTGCTGTTTTTATTGCCAATTCAAAGTCATCAAGTCTGAATCTGTGGGTTATTAAACCTTTAACATCCACTACTTTTTTTGATATAAGGTTCAAGGCCATTGGATATTCTGTCGGGGAAATATAATAAGTACTGAATGATGTTTCATCTGCCTTCTCCAGATTCAAATAACCCTTTGACTCGCCTATCAGCGCAACTCTGCCGGCTTTTCGCACCAGAAACGGCGTCAGCTTCACTGCTTGCTTTTTACCAGCAGCCTCAATTACTATGTCAGATCCTCTTTTAGTAATTTCCTTGACCCTTTTCACCACATTATCTTCAGCGGCGTTCATACAAATGTCTGCGTCATACCTTTTGGAAAGTTTCAGCCTATAGTCTTGCATGTCTATGGCGATAACTTGACATCCCTTAAGCTTGGCTACTTGTGTCATTAAAAGTCCTATCGGACCCTGCCCAATAATCGTTACCCAGTCCATAAGCTTTGGTTGCAGAGAGTCAAGTGTACGAATTGCAAGGGCAACTGGTTCAAGTATTGCCGCTTCTTCGTCACTCACGTTTTCTGGAATCGGAATCAAATTTCTAGGCGGTAACACTACAAATTCAGCAAAAAGTCCGTTGACACCAAACCCCAATACTTTGCCATTCTCACATAAAGTTTGTAATCCTCGAAGACAGAAATAGCACGAACTGCAGTAAATAATTGGCCCAATGGCAACTCTTTCGTCAGTGTCGACTCTAACGCCACAAGCATCATGACCAATGATAGTTCCAGGTTTTATCCACGTCCATTCTCCCCTGTAGAAGTGTAAATCGGTTCCGCAAATGCTTCCTGCCTTGAACTTTACCAATATTTCATTATCTGATGGTTTAGGTATTGCCACATCTTCAACTTTTATATTTCTCGAACCTCTGTAAACAACCGCTTCCAAGGAAGCCACTTCACGCGATTTAATATTATGTGCCAGAACATTAAGTTTTATGGTAGCACATAGCAATTCTGTCGTCATTTGCCGATAAGAAGAATTTACATAGAAAACCGCTGAAATGTAGAGCGACTGATTTTCACAATTGAAAGACACGGTTGACATCAGAAAGTTTGGATATTTCGCAATGCAGAGTGATAGACGCATCGATACTCTTTCTAGGTATTCCAACTTCGGAAGGAGTATACATCAGATAACTGAACACAATTGTCTAATTACTGACGACCCTGAAAAATCGTCACATTATGAACAGTTAAGAATAAATTCTGTTGCAGTAAAGTTTTCCCGTTTAGAGAAGTGACAAAATGAGTCCACTGATCACTGAAAGTAATAAAGCAGAAAAAGACGCTATGCCGATGGTGTAGATTATGCTACGTATAAGAAACTTCTCAGCGGATACTTTTCAATACGTTGCGAATCTATATGCTACTGAAGACTGGGGTTATCTTTCATCAGACATTAAAAGGTACATGGAATGGGAGCCGGATGGATGTTTTGTCGCAAAAATTGACGACAAATATGTTGGTCATGTTTTCTCTGTAAGTTACGATCATCTAGGCTGGATTGGGTTGCTAAGAGTTGATCCGAACTTTAGAAAAAGGGGAATCGGATCTGAACTTATGAAACAAGCTATTTCATATTTGCATGACACTGGTGTTAAAGTAATCAAGTTAGAAGCAGTGCAGAACGCAGTTAACCTTTATCGAAGATTAGGGTTTAAAGAGGAATTTGACTCTTTAAGATTCAGAGTAGTTGTTCAGAATCTTTCTGTAATGGAACATACTTTTTCTATGAACTCATCGGAACGAGTTGAGATTCGTCCGATGAAGAACAAGGATATCCTCTCAATCGCTGAACTGGATTCACTGTACTTCGGGGCGCCAAGAACCAAAGTACTTAGGACGCTTTTCCAAGAGTTTCCACATCTATGCTTTGTAGCAGATACAGGCAACACATTAATAGGGTACGTGATGTGTAGGAAAAGCACATCAGGCACTTACAAAATTGGTCCTTGGGTAAGCGACCCTGAAGAGCCAAAAGTCGCAGGGAGATTACTGATTACATGTTTGCGAAAGCTTGGAGAAAATAATGTTTTGGCACTTGGAATCCCTGTCATAAATGAACAAGCAATCTCTATTCTTAAGAAATTTGGATTCCAACATGCGAGCACTTGCAAAAGGATGTATCTTGGACAAATACCTGTGAAGGATAATCCCAAAGGCATATTTGCCATCGGAGGTTCCGAAAAAGGGTGAACATGAACCTGCCTATATGCCTCCTCAAATGCACGACGTGTATTTGTTTCCATCCTTTTTGAAGTGAACATAAAATTGTCGTGATGCAAATGATAGTTCTGCCGCCGCTTGCTCGTGAAATTCTTAAATACAACTTTAATCAGCGGATAAGATTCGATGTGAAAAAATGTTCAATAAGGTTCCTTTCAATTCTTCAAAATCTGTTCTTGCGCAATTCATCAACCTTTCCCCAATAACATTGGTTACGACAGTATCTTCAAAAGGAAAACCAGATGTCGCCGCGAAAACACAAAGCCTTCCTATAGGAAGAGAAGGAAATCTCTTCTTGTTTGTATGCACACCAGAGCACCACACATACCACAACGTAAAAACAACAAAAGAATTTGTAGTGAATTATCCTTCACAAAAGATCATTGAGAAAATAGGATTAACAGCGTCCATTTTCGAAGATGAAAACATGGACAAGATTTCCCGTATTGGATTAACTGCTATCCCCTCTATGAAAGTTAAACCGCCAAGAATCGCAGAGTGCTTAATACACCTCGAATGCAAGCTAATCGAAATTAGAGATCACGCAGAATATGGAATAATCGTAGGCAATATTGTTGCAGCTTCCGGAAATGAAGAAGCAGTTCTCATGCAAGGCTCTGCAACGGAGCTGATCAATAAAAATCTGTCTAGAAATCCATTGTTAGCATATATTACTCCTGGTCAACACTTTAGCACAATTACAGAATGCCAGAAATTTCCACTCCCTAAAAAATACAAACCATAACAATCTTGAGAAGAACTGACGCCAAGGGCGAGATGATTTTGCTAAATGGTAAAGATCTGCAAAGCAACTCTGGGACACACCGGTCAAATAGTTGAAGTCATCATAGAAGGTAATTTCACCACTTTCGAAAAGCAGCTTACAGTTCAGAAAAAGGAAGAATTCTTAAATTCGAGTGCTTGCCCACTCCATATAACCTTTGGCCCTGTCTAACATGTGCGCACATACTAAAGCGCTTCTATAAGGCTCTCTTATTTCATATAATCTTCCAGAAGCGCAGACTATTCAACTTGAAAAGTCGTGTTTTCAAGTTTGTGATAATAGTTGCCCCATTTTGCAGTGAAACAAAGAACGCAATAGTCTGGATCGTTAATGCCTAAGGGATAATACACTTCGAACCCTTGTCTCCAAAACAGTCTTCTCGATTTAATGTCCTGATGAATTTCCACTTCTCCAACCAACATGAGACCCTTGAATTGCAGGGGGTCAACAAAATAGACACAAGCCTTAGGGTCTTTTCTGAATTGTGCAACTCTCTTGGATGATATGTTGGTACTGAACCAGATTTTCTTTAGACCTTCATTTTTGATTTTCAGCATCGCCTTGATATTCGGATAACCATCGTCGCTGTTGCTTCCGACCATTGCAATAGCGGATTTATCTGCCAACTCCAATGATCTCTCAAACACTTCTTCTTTCTTCATCGATTTTCCTCCTCACTAGATTTCCTTTCTATCGCCAGACCACTCTTGCTTTGAGTTCTGTTACAGAATTAATAACGACATTCGCGACCCGTTGTAGTTCTTCTTTTGGGGTAAAGCCTGTTAAGACAGCGATGCATTTCCCTACTTTAGCATTTTTACTCATTATCATGTCACTTAAGGAATCGCCTATAACCACTGCGTCGCTAGGTTTGCAGCCAGTTTGTTTGCATGCTTCTAAAACCAGGTCAGGAGCAGGTTTCGGATTTTCTACGTCGTCTGCACCGATTACTGCATCAAAAAACTGCGCTACTTCAAGGGACTTCAATGATTCTTCTGTTCTCTTATGACTGTCTGTTGTTGCAATCGCAAGTTTCAAACTATTTGACTTCAATTTTCTCAGCACATCAGATACTCCTTCAAAGAGGACGCAACCATACGTTGGCTTTAAAGACTCGTCAGCTTGGTCATATGCTTCTTGAACCATCTTTTTCGCCTCGCTCCATGAGCGCCCGCACTGATATATCACTGACACAGCAACCAATACCTCTTCTCGCTGAGGCGCAGTAGCTAATGGACCATTGTGGTCGACATATCCATGCTTTAAGTCTGTTCCCACAGCCTTCTCCCAGAGCTCAGCTACATGAACACCGACAATTTTAGATAGACTCTGAAATCGAGCCTTTGCCAAATTCAAAAGAAAATGTTGCTGGTCTACTAGCGTTCCATTTCGGTCAAAAATAATCAAGCGACATTCAATTTCTGTTTTCCCAGCGATTATTTTTGGCATTGTCATTCATCTCCTCTGTTTTCCCAAATTATCACATCAAGGAAGGAATTCGTCCATCTAACTCTTCAATGCGATTCATCTTGTTATTTAGAATCGCTTCATACTGAAGTGTTACTTTTCCATTCTCCTGCGTTACTATTATGTTTTTCAACCAGTTTTTGTCGTTGCTTTCAGGGTAGTCTGAGCGAAAATGTGCTCCTCTGCTTTCTTCTCTCGCAAGAGCAGAGTTCACGATGAGCCTCCCCAGCAATAGCATAGACTCTGCTTCAACTGCTTCTTTTAGTTTAAAAACATTTTCAGCAAACATAAAAGAGGCTTGTTCTTCTATCTGCTTCAACTCTTCCAAAGCGGACTTCAACCCCTCTCTGTTTCTTACGGGATTGCAAAATTTCGAAACAACGTGTTTCACCTTCAACTTGATCAAAGATGGATCCACTTTTTTGCTTCCGGTCTTTTTGCTGAACCCTTGAAGCACGTTTTTTCCATAATTGGCATGCTTTTTATCTATGGTCACTAAACTAGTATTTTTTGCATATTCTGCTGCTCGATGTCCCGCAATTTTGCCGAATACAATTATTTCAGTTAATGCATTTCCGCCTAGTCGGTTTGCACCTTGAATGCCGCTGGCAACTTCGCCCACTGCAAAGAGCCCGTCAATGTTCGTTTTGCAATGTTTATTGATTTGTATTCCACCCATAGTGTAGTGAGCGAATGAAGCGATGTGAAGTTTTCTTGTTGCCAAAACATGTTTAAGAGGTTGAATGAGGCGTTTCTGGTAGTCTGAGTCAAGTGTCTCTTCAATCTCATCTGCGGTTAACGCAGTCAGATCTAAAACAACTGAATCTTTAGAAGTATTAGTTCGCAAAATTTCTCGCTCAATAGCAACAATGAGATTGTCTCTAAAAATCTGTTGTTTCAGTAATCCATACCTGTCTAGAAATCGTTCTCCTTTGTTGTTTATTAGAGGGCCATCGGGAACGAAATTCTTAGTGGCTTCGATTAGCCAATCCAAAATTGGCGTTCTTGGGATCCCCGCATCAATGAACATTGGTTGAAATTGAACGAACTCTAAATCCTGCAATTTGGCTCCAGCTCTAAAAGCTAAGGCAATTCCATCTCCTGTTATTGTTTGTGGGTTATCATTCCGCACATATAAGCCAGCGTAGCCACCCGTCGCAAGCACTACAGCTTTTGTGGATATGCCAATAATTTCTCCGCTGTCTCTTTTGAAGGCGAGGGCTCCTATGCATTTTTTGTCCTCAACTATCAATTCAAAAACAATACTGTTTTTCAATGTTTTTATTTCTAAACTTGAGACGCAGTTGCTTAGCGCTTTAGATAATTTGCTCCCAGCAGGTAGCTTTCTAGAAACAATGCTTGCCTTATTTTTCTCGAATGATAGATCAACTCCGAATTTTTTCAGTTCCTTTACAGCTTTCCACCCTTCGCGAATCATGATCTTGACAAGTTTTGGATTGTTAAGGAATCTGCCAGCCATCATGGTTTCCTGAAAATGTCGCGTCATACCTCTTTTTTCGTGTGATACTCGGAAAATTCCGCCGGCACATGCAGTGCATGTTGCAAGACCCGTTTTGCTTTTTGAAACAAGAAAAACGTCAGCCCCGCTTTTTTTGGCTTCAATTGCGGTTCTTAAACCAGCTCCACCCGACCCTATAATGAGGACATCTGTTGAAAGCTTTTTCATTTATGTTCAACCCATCATGCAATGTAATAACAAGTCTTCTTTTCCGTTGTCTTCAATGTGACATTTGAAGTATCTTTTCAGGATCTAAGAAAATTCCATCTTTAACAACACATTGTATTTTGTGTGTGTTGGTGATGTCTTCCAGGGGACATGCTGAAAGAACAACCAAGTCAGCAAATTTGCCAGGTTCAACAGTGCCACGGTTATTAATTACACCCAACAGCTCCGCATTGTTACGTGTCGCAGCAATTATAGCTTCCATTGGAGTCAAGCCGCATTTTACTAACTCTTGCATTTCATCATGGACACCAGCGCCGTAAAACGCTCCAGGCATGGGCGCATCGCTACCCACTCCAAATTGAGCGCCATGCTCATGGAGTAGCTGTATATTCTTTCGCACATTTTTACGCATTTCTTCACGATGATCTTTTAAAGGATCACGAGTTGACCAGAAGACATCAGGAGAGTAGTGTTTTAGCACTTCAGGACTTACAATGCGTCGGTGGAAATCATCTTCAAAGAATCTTCTCTGAGGATTCTGCGTGAAGTCTCCAATAAAGCAAAGCACAAACGCTGTTGGTATTGTGTAGATTCTGTTGCTTCGATAGGTATTCAGTATTTCTTCGGTTAGAGTACCATCAACAGGTACATGTGAAGTGGCTGTTGGACCAAGTTTAAGAATAGAAACATCGTGAGTTTCCAGAATCTCGTTGTGAGTCATGACTCTTAATCGTCTCTTGTGACAGCCTTCGAGTATCCGCTTGAGTTGATCATAAGAAAAAGGTTCTCCAATGCGTGGCTCAATTATCAACTTTACAAAATCGAAGTTCAGTTTGACTGCTTCGTCCAAGTGGTGGTCAATCGATCTCGAATCATCAAGCACTCGCCCAAAGCTGAAAGCACCAAACTCTCTGCCATGTCCATTTTTGTTGGTGATCATGATCGCTAAGAGTATCCTGGGAGCAACTTCTGTGCCTTTAGCGAGAGTATCTCGAATTCTCAAGGCTTCTTCTTCATCTCCGCCAGCGTCAGCAATTGTGGTAACGCCAGAAGCAAGATATTGTCTGAGAGCATTTTCGCACCGGTCTGCTTTTTCAAGCAGATCTAAACGAGATCCCTTTTGTGTCCATGCTTTAGTGACAAATGGGTGGCAGTGTGCATCTATTAGACCCGGTATGACCCAGTTATTATGCAATTCTATTACTTCAGCATCTCTTGGAACTTTAATTTTGCCCTTTTTACCGACTGCTTTAATGCGATTTCCTTTTAGAATGATACTCATGTTCTCAGAAGCCGTCTGTCCTGTACCGTCAATAAGTGTCACATCACTGAGGACTTTTTCAGTTTGATCACTGATGTGCTTCATGAATAGAAAAAACAGGCCTCCTGCATAAGAATTTTCTGCCGCCATTTGATGGTAGTTGTTTGGTATACATCGTAGCGAATGCCATTCATTGTTTTCCCAAGTTTACATTAGTTATTAATAGTCTAAACTGGTTTCCTTGAAATATCAGCGCCAGGCGGTAACATTTGGATGTCCTTGCTTCTACATGAGCGTTTATCGTATCGGCCGCATTGATAGCAGAACTTTCTCTGAAGAGCATTTGAAATGTTCAGCTCGCCCTTTAAAATATTCGCCGTCTTTATAACCCTCTAAATGGTACACGCCCTGCAGCCCAATCCACATCTTCCAACAGGATTATGGTCAATCACATTTAGCATTCTCGACGACATTTTATCTCCTTAAAGTTTCTTAAGAACGTTAAGCTGGCAGATGACTGCATCACCTTTGTGACATGAAACCCTACATCACTTTCTACTATCTTTTTTAGTATGTATTTGCGCGAGTAATGTTCTAACGCTACTTCGCTATGATTTTTAGGCTCTTCCGTTTCTCTTCTGGGGCTTGTCTGAATAGTTGTATATATGGAATAAGGGATGTGATAAGTTTGCTTTCGGCTTTTCTCAGATGTTCTTGAAAGGTTGTTCTTGGGATTCGCTTCTTGTTTGCTATTGCCTTAACATCAGCTGTTCTCGGTAGCCTATAATAGCCGTATCTATAGGCTGTCATCAATGAATCTACTTGTTTATCGGTGAGATTGGCGAAAAGCGCATCAGCCGTTAGTGTGAGAGAGCTTGCGAGAAAACCATCAAAAGGCATCTTGCGTAGGATCTTATAGATGGTCCCTTTATCTTCTAACCTTTGAAAAAATCGATCCATATCCCTATGCTGAAAGACTACGATGCGATAATATTCCCAGCCTTTCTCATATGCTACGGGTGAAACATGAAGAATGTTGAAGTCATCGATGTTTTTACCCACAGAGTTTTCCAATCTACAGGTGCATTGTTTTATTATCATGTGAGCCTTGTGTCCATCAAATGATTCATCAATAATTCTGCCAATTTTGGATAGCTCATTTAGCACAATGGAATATTCTTTTGGGTCTTCAGTGATTACCTCAACAGCTTCATATGTTCGATTGCACCAAACAAACATCTTTAGCTTTGAGACTCTCTTTGAAATATTGCAGAACGGGCAATCGTGCGTTACTTTAAACACAACTTCGTAAAGCACCATAAAAGAAATAGCACACTTAAACCATATCAACTTTGTCCCGTCATTTGACTACTAAATTACTATGACAGCTAGATTTTAAAATGGAGTATCAACGTGTTTGTTATAATATGCGTTAAAATGTTGCATGAAAGATTTTACCGTCATTTGACGCCATAATCCCTATGTGTTCTTTATACTTTAGGGGGAGTAAAGGAGGAAAACGCTTGACAGACAGTGATGATCTTGTTGGCTATTGCGGAATGTATTGTGGGGCTTGTGCGATACATACGGGAGAAATAAAAGCAGCAGTCTCTCGGTTGAAGGAACTTATGGTTCTCTATGAGCTTGGCAGAGTAAGTGCCCTTCTAGGAGGGGGAATTGAGGATTTTCCGCAATTTTTAAGAACTCTGGAAAAGCTGGAAGATATGTTTGGAAAATGCGAAGGATGTAGAGCTGGTGGCGGATGGATTAATTGCCCGATGAGGAAATGTTGCATGAAAAAAGGACTGAAGTATTGTTATGAATGCGACACTATGCCTTGTCAAGAACTTCTTCAATTCCAAAAGAAACATTTCTTAAATCCTGCCCCACATTACGTAAAGCATGGTTAGGAACCGCGGAGTCAAAACGCACATGATTATTCTCTGCAGCTTACGAAAAGGAGATGCCATTGGAATAGTTTCTCCATCTAGCTCAATTTCAGAGAAAACAAGATCGTCAAATGCGTCAAAAATCATCAATTTCCTCAATGGCTTAGGCTTCAAAGTGGTTTTGGAAAAATGTGTAAAATGGGAAGGATGTTGTTTATATGCGTCTCAGTTATGAAAATGTGAACTGGCTAATCCAAAACGCGAGTCCCCCTATTAGATATCGCGTTTACACCGAACTTCTTACAGATACAACTGAAAGAGAGAAAGAATTATTGAAAAAGGATCTTCTTTCTGATAATTTAGTGCAATTATGGTTGTGTAATCTGCGTCCGAACTTTGACAAGAATGTCTTACATAGCGGCAAATCCGAAGCCTTCGAGAATGCAATGGGCAAATTATACGAATTCGGACTGCGAAAAGGCGAAAAAGTCTTAGATAAAAAAACGGAACCTTTCCGCGTTTGGTTAGCAAAGCAGATCCGCTTGCCAAATGAAGGATATTTTCCAGTTCTCTACCGAATAATAGTTGCATCTTTTTTGTCTATGACTGGCTACTCCAATGACGATGCTGTTAAAACAATGATTCTCAAGAGATTGGAGACGATATACCCTTTTGCGAAAGAAGAAAACTTGAATGATGTTTACATACCGCAAGACTCCTTTCCAAGTTTCCCAAAAAATCTAAGAGGCTATCCACTAATAAACCCCAATTTATACCCTGACGACGATATGAAGCTTCCATGGATTTATGACATCTACGCTTTTATGCATTCTTCTTTCATAATGGAAGATGCTGAACTTAGAAATAAAGTGGAAACAATTATAGCTTTCATACTCAAACCACAATATCAAAAACTTCATCAACATTACGGAGTCATCTATAAAAAACCAAACAGATACTACGTTATGGGATGGAGTGTTCACCTACCTAATTTTGAATCAAGTATATCAGCAGAAGATTTTGGATATTTTCTATTGATGCTGAAATTGATGAGTTGTTCAAAAACAGCTAGAAAACATCAATGGTTTACACGTTCATCTTCTTTTCTTAACAGATTTAAAACCGAAAATGGTTTGGTCATCTTTCCCCGGAATTTTCTCCCAGAAAAGAAATCTGGTTATTGGATTGCGGGAAAGAGAATGGGTCTTGAAGTTAATCGAAAATTTGAGAGAGCAATAAAGTGTGAATCAACGTTTAGATTTCTTGAAATTGCAGCGAGAATAACAAATTGAAAAGGTCAAACTGCACACGGGCAGATAATGTGGCTACTAAAGATGAGTTTTCAGAATAAACCTAATTCTTTTAAAAGTGGGTACACTCTTTTTGCAGCTTGATATTTTTGAATTCTTTTTGTGAGATATGCGATGTTCAGTTTTTCATGTCTTAACATGCCTTTAATGTCATCAATATCATGCTTGCCTTCCGCTTCTCCCCTCTGCAGAACTGCCTTGAATATTATGTTATCCTCAACAGGTATCAGCGAAACTTTTACATCAACAAGCTCTTTCCACCGCATCTTGCTTATCATTTCATCATCCATAAAAAACCGGCATACTCCCAAGCTGGTTTTCAATGTTAAGTCAGCAACAATATCTACGCCTTCAAGGTTTCTCAAGGCAGCTTTGGCTTTTTCTAGATCTTCACTTTTTACGAGAATGTCAACATCAGTAACCATTCTGTTGCTTCCATAGAAAAAGGCAGCAGCTCCGGCAAATAAAACCCAAATAACATTTGCCTTAGCAAGCCTGTTTCCAATAATGAAAAGTTTGTCGCGAATATTTTGGTCCACTTCCTCATTACGTTTTATAAATTCCCTTTTGACTTCTTTGATCATTCTCTTTTTCAACTCATCATAACCAAGCTTCGAGTAAAAATTTCTCATTCTAATACATTCTTCAAACTGGTTGCACTCCCCACAAAACAATAATCCTTTCTCTTCGCAGCATGTCCTAATCTCGCAATCTTTACCTCTGGGGTAATCCTTAGGCAACCAGCAACAGCGATAATTAGTTTCAAAATTAACCAATCCGCTTTCATCACCCTTTAGAAAACGTTTGTATGTTTCGCAGCTGCTACAATCAGCTCCGCAAAAACGAACAAGCCGTTCTGGATGGGGGACTACGTCTCGCACAAGCGTAACTCCTTCTCACTTCTTAGTAGATGTACAAAACAAAATGCAGTGAGGCCATTTATTTTTCAATTCGCTCATCCACTTCTCTATTAGCACCGGACGACTTTCACCTTTAATCTCCAGCAAACCTTCTTTTATTTTCGGATGAGTTTTCTCTAGTTGCTCGAAATTTTTACATTCTACAAGTTGCTCGCATGAGCTGCAGTCAGTCATACCCTTATCTAATGCGCAAATTCTGACTTTACATATCGGAAGCCCACCACCTTTTCGGCAACCCGGACATAAAGGCATTTTTTGTATACTAGCAAGTCCCTTCAAAAATTCTTTGAAATCGAATTCTTTAGGGACATATTTCTCAAGGTTTTGGTTTTTGACAATTTCTTCAAATCTTCTTGTTAACTCTTGTATAGATCCGTTACCTCCCCCACAACTCCCACACCAAATTCCGCAGCATCCAATTTGATTCTTTACATTTTCGAACGCTTCAATGTTCAACATAATCAATAACTCCAACAGTTGTTAATTACAATTTTGTATTTGTAACAATTAAATGATAGCCCAGCATATGACTGCATAATTCTTATGTAATCTTCAGAAGCATAACAAATGAGTGAGGGCCTAAAAATGATTGACGAAATGCTTGGAGCAGCGTGTGGATTGTATTGTGGTTGGTGTCCTCTTTACATAAATACTGAGTGCAAAGGTTGCGGTAGAGGAGACAAAGTAGACTGCAAAATATACAAGTGTTGCAGAGTTAATAAGAATTTACAGTTTTGTAGCTTATGTCTAGATTTCCCTTGTGAAACATATGGCAAATATAAATGCTTGCACCTCGACTGGATAGAAGAACTCAAAAAACATCCAGTTAAAACAAAGAGTTAGACTGCCCTTCACCATTTATTAAAATGCGATTATGCTATCTACAGAAAAACGAAAACTAAAAAGGGACAGAACAATGCTAGAGCACTTAATTACAAATAATATCGATCTATGAACGAAAAAGCTAAAAGGTTCAAGATTTGTTTTCCGGATTGACTTATGTTGGTTTTTCTGGAAGCTTTTTTACAAATGATACACCTAGTTCAAAGGCTTTATGGAGCAATTCCACACGGTTTCTAGCTCCTCCTCCGCGATCAGCATCTGTAACCGCAAAGACTTCTGTTAGCTCGATGTTTGCATCTTTGAACCAAAGTCTTATCATTCCCAAAGCAAGCTCTATGTTTCTTGAAAAATCAGAAACCCAAATGAAAATGCCTTTCTTCTTTTTCGTGATTCTAGATCTGAACTCAACTTTGCCGTCAGGAAGCGTGACCATCTCCACTAAGCAGTTAGAACGATCTATAACCAATTTGAGTTGGGCGCTGATGGAATCGTAGTAGGCAGGGGTTCCAATGACTATAAAATCGGCAGTTTCAAGTGCCTTGTATATTTTTTCCATTCCATCCTTGTAGAAGCAAAATTCCGGAGTCGGAGATTTGTTGCATGCTTGACAAGGCTTTATCTCCAAATCGTTAAGGTATATCTTCTCCACGGCTGCCCCCATGGACTGCGCACCTTCAAGCACTTTCGTCACAAAAGTATCAGTGTTCATGCCTTTCCTCGGACTAGCTACAACACCCACCATTTTTAAACTCATCAGCATCACACTTCACTATTTCCCCATGCTTTTATTAACCATCTAATTTAAATATGAATTTCGGAAGTTGGCTTCCACAAAATTTCGTAATATGAACCGTTTAGTTTGGATAATTTTCATAAAATCGCTCTGCAATAATTTCAAACGGAATCTTGCATAAAAAGAATTACAGTACTCGGCCCCATACATAGTCTTAATATGTTTGGATTCTGCTAGTTTTTGGAGCCCGAACATTCATATATGCAATGGGTTTACAAATTTGTTTGGAGATGTGGTCTGTGCGTTTGAGAGATAAAGTGGCTATAGTGACTGGGGCTGGTTCAGGTATAGGACGCGCCACGGCAAATCTCTTCGCCCAAGAAGGAGCAAAAGTTGTAGTTTCCGACATCGAATCAAGTTTGGGAAAAGAAACAGTCGAAGAAATTTCAAAAAACGGAGGAACGGCAGTTCACGTGGTGACCGACGTTTCCAAAGCTGATGAAGTTAAGGCTATGATCAAAAAGTGCATAACTAGTTTCGGAAAACTCGACGTGTTGTTCAATAATGCTGGAATTGAAGGCTTCTGGGGATTACTCTGGAAAATGAAAGAGGAGAGCTGGAACCACGTCATGGACGTAAATTTGAAAAGTGTCTTTCTAGGATGCAAATACGCAATTCCCTACTTGAAGAAAACTAAAGGTTCAATAATAAACACGGCCTCAGAATTGGGATTGGTAGGTTCTACGAGCCGACCAGCATATTCCGCCTCCAAAGGAGGAATAATCGCCTTGACAAGGTCACTCGCATTGCAATGTGCTCCTTACGGAATCCGAGTTAACTGTATTTGCCCCGGAGCAACCGAGACTCCTTTACTAGTTCGATTTTTAGGCGAAAAACAAAAGGAAAGAAGTCTGCGAAAAGTGAGGCAAGAAATACCGCTACGTCGTTTGGGCAAACCCATAGACATAGCATACGCAGCGCTCTATCTAGCTTCAGAAGAATCTTCCTTCGTGACAGGATCCATTTTGGTGGTCGATGGTGGCTCGACAGCGCAATAAGAACTATTTTGTTCCCAGGAACTTTATTAATAATAGTTAACAAAAGGTGAATTTATGGAAGTTATCCTAACGAAGCGACTTATGTTGCGGGATTTCGAAGAAGAGGACTGGAAATTAGTACACGAATACGCCTTAGATCCAGAAGTAGTTCGTTATCTAGATTTTGGACCCAACACTGAGGATGAGAGCAAGAATTTCATTCAGAGAGCACTTGTCCATCAAAAGGAAAAACCTCGCAAGGACTTCACGCTCGCAATAGTTCTCAGAGCAACGAATACACTTATTGGCGGTTGCGGAATCTATGTGACAAGTCCAGATAATCGAGAAGGATATATCGGTTATGTACTTAATCGCAATTTCTATTTTTGGGTTCCAGCATATCGCCTCAATTTTTGAGCTTTTCTAAAGTTTTCCTGACTAAATCCACATCACTCAGTATAGTCGAGCTCGCTCGTTTCAATCGCAGAGACAGAACTGAAAATCCATCAAGCTTGACCCCTTCTTTGACATAGGCTTGGAGAATCTTTCGTTCTCTTTTAGTCAGTATGTAGCCGCGCACTGAAACCACTGCGGATATCAACAGTAGAAACATTTATATTAATCTTACCTACATGCATGGGCCCATGCTGATCATCAATTGCTGACATCTATCACTAAAGTCAACCATCTGGAAGTGGTTTAACGGTTTTCGGCAAACTACTCGCCTTCCTTCATAGAAAAAAGAAACCACATTTGATTGCAGATACGTTGCCAAAGCCATTCTTCCCTGACTTCATAATAATACCGCCTGAACAAAAGGCCTCTCAGGAACAGGACAGCGAAGCCATAGAAAAAGGGGAGGAGCTTTGCGAGGAACCAAGAGCTTTAGAAACATTCCATGCAGCCAACCCACAAATAGCACGAGAAAAAGCAGCAGCCAAAAACCTTCTCATATTGTATGCTGGACGCGAGAGGTGGGACCTTTATCACCGAACCTACGTTTTTTGGGGGGTCGATTTTTCATTGGCGAGCCGGCTCTTGCAACTCGAGACTGACATGAAAAGTCAAGACGAATTTACGCCTGAAGAACAAGCAATTCTTAAAGATTTGGCGCTTAAACGATGGATTAAGACTTTGAAAAATGGCGGAGTATATTACTATGGTCTCAACCGGCGAACAGCGATAATTCTTCAAAAGCAGTTGTTTAAACATAACGATCCAGACCAGTAACTGCCGCTAGCCTCTTTCTGGCTATCTCACAATACTCAGGGTTTATCTCTATGCCTATGAAGTTTCGACCCAGCATTTTACACGCCATCACGGTCGTTCCCGAGCCAAGATAGGTATCCAAGACGACGTCGCCGGGTCTGCTCCCAAGCGTAACCAAGTAAGAAAGGAGTTTTAAAGGCTTGACCGTTGGGTGGACATTTCTAGTTTTTGTGTTGCGTGTTTTGAAACGTAAAAGTCATTCCGGGAACAAGTTCGATGCCAACTCGCGTGCGTGTGTCTCGCTAAAGCCCGGTAAACAGTCTGCAGTGCAAGATTGCCTTAGTATTTATTCGTAAAACTGGTTTCCGTAATATTCTCGACTTGAAGAGCAACTTCGCGTACTAGAATGGCCCCTTTTTTGTAGCGCACTTTTCAGAGTTTATAAGGCGCCACGCCTCATGATAATATGAGCGCGATAGCAGAGAAATGGCGGGCGCATGCTTCAAAGAACGAGTTCGTTAGCAGCTTGGAAACGATTCAGCCTGCAGAAGAGCTTTTCTTTCCTGTTGCAGGGTTTGGCGAATTTGACAAATACCTAAAGCACGCATGTGATCACCCTGCCAAGATAAACCTTCAACTTGTCGTGTTTTTGATTAAGAGATACACTAAGCAGGGCGATAAGATATTTGATCCTCTTGCAGGAACGGGTAGCGCCGGGGTTGTTGCTGCTGCGATCGGGAGGAACGCTGTGCAGATAGAGCTTGTACCCCAATTCCACCGTTGGATGGAAGAGGCCAAGAAGAATGTTGAAAGTGATTCAACCATCAAAGACAAAGGCTCAATAAGAAATTTCTGCGGAGACGCGCGCAAAGCAAGCAAATATGTGGGACAAGAAGAAATCAACGCCATCTTAACCAGTCCGCCCTACGGAAACCAAAACCACTTTTCAAATCCACGTAGCCGACTAGGACAGTTGGCTCGAAGCAGAACCACAGGCGTTGGGAAGCAGGCTGCACGTGGCAAGTATAGGTTCTCCTATTCAAGAAGCAAGAAAAACATCGGAAATCTTGGAATGGAAGAATATTCTGAGGCGATGTTTGATGTCTATACGGAGTGTTTCAAGGTTCTAAAAGCGGGGGGATTGGCCATCGTTGTGGTAAGGCCCTTATATCGAAACAAGAGCGTTTTTGATCTGCCTTACCATACTTGGCTTCTTTTGAAGGAAGCAGGCTTCGAATTTGTCAACATTTATAGACTGAAGCTGGCGAAGCTTAGCCTGTGGACGAATATATATGAAAGAAAACATCCTCAGGTGCCAAAGATTCGACACGATTACATAATTGTTGTGAGCAAACCGCTTGAAACTCGAATGCTGATTCATGTAATAGCGAAGAGATGATCGTTCGGAACTAGCGTACGCCTGCGGGCAACTTCGCCACTGACGTACGTCTTCAAGAAGATGAGCAGCTGCTGGGTTCACTACAACTCATCAATAGCATTTTCAAAAACGTTTTCAAAGCCCGGCACAAGAAAATACGTTTTCCAGATTAAAAAGGATTGCTTCGGTTTCGCTTGAGGCGCGACCTACAATTGCGCGCACCTTAAGCAAGCTCTCGCCTTATCGCCAATTTTCCATTCTTCAACTCTTTAACTATTTCCCATCCATCATCAATGTAGGATAGAAGTTCCTTTTCATCTATGATCTTGCTCTCGTACTTCTTGTGGCTATTACAGTCTTCGTCATTTCTTTTTCGCTTTCTGACCATCTTCGTTTCCAAAGGCTTTATTCCTAGCTCTTCTCTCATGATTCTTCCAAGGGCTTCCATCTCGTCAAGACCATTTTGTTCTTCTCTGAGCTTCTGTATTTTGACCTCTATTTTGTCGATTCCAAGGGTCTGTGCGAAGACTTTGATCATTTCCAATTTGTCCACTTGAGCCGTTTTGAAGAATTCTATCTTCGCGTACTTAGCCCTTAAATCTTCAACTTTCGTAGAATCATAATAGGGGTCTTGTGTCCCGGGCAAGATATGGCCCATTAGGAATTCTTGATCTTTGGGATCGAGCCTATTGTTTCGTAAAGCAGATTCATATGCCTTTCTCAAACACTTGGGAGTAACATCTCTCCATTGCTCTATTCCAGCCTGTTTGGCCGCTCTCTTGACCATGCGTTCTAGACCGTTCTTGGACACGGGCGTCATTTTTTGCTCTTCCCGACGAACCTGATTACTGTCTGAGCAGAAAAATGGTTCCTCATCCGCAATGTCCCCGAAGCGTTTTCTTCTTTCTTCGAGATATTCTCTCAGAGCCTTGACTGTTTCAGGTTCAGCAAATGAGTAGTATGGTATGTCGCCTTTGCATGCCGCAGGGTCAATCTTCTTCATCTCTGGATAGACTGGAATCTTTACAATGTTTATTTTGGATTCCAGTTCTTGCCTTAAATCTCCGTATCTGATTGCCCTCAGGGTTGAGTTGCGCAAACCCGACGTATAGAGGGCGAAAATCATCGCCCTGTTCTTGGCCGAACCCGAGGCATAGCCCATTCTCCGAATCTCCTCACTATCGGGAATGTACTCAAGCTTCTTGTGGTAACGGCTTGGCTGATGGTAACGTTCAACTTTCAGTTCCCGCTCAGCTCTGAAACCATTCTCCTTGAAAAAAGTCTTCAGATAAGCCTGACTTACGTTTACGTATCTGATGCTGTATTCTTTCTCGCGCAGATGATTCGTGAAATCCTGACAAACTCTAGAAGCTTCAGCGGGGTCTAAAGCAACAAGAGCGTCAGGATTCAGGCCAGAATGCCTGCAGAGAAGCATCAAAGTAATGCTAAAATTCTCTCTCGTCTTCTCGCTTCTGATTTTCCGAGAGTAGTGTTTCAAAGCTCTGTTAACGCTGTCGCACCTACTATTCCAGCCTTCGATCTTCAGAAATTCTTCCCAGACTCTCATGGGTTTATCAGGATATCATGGAGAGAACGTGTATAAAAGTGTTAGGGTATACTTCATAAGTTACCCTACCAGGCTAGGGCAACCCCGCACAAGCCACATCTCTGATTTTGTCTGCTGAGTTATTTTTGTGTTTCCATGTTAACAAACGTTTTTACTACGAAAAGAGTACAGTGAAATATGTGGTGAAAAATCGTTGAATGCGTCTTCATTGAGCAATGCAGTGAAAAGAAACAGCGACATGCTTAGACTTGGCGCTTCAAGGCAAGTTCTGGATTACGAACAGCGATTCTCATCGCTCAAAAACCTTTATGATGGTTTACTTTTAAATC
>Ga0315280_10001651_pt1 | contig 37836 bp, 38 predicted proteins | sample YL17G06_40_MG_FD_203697 | JGI IMG/M metagenome (GOLD analysis project Ga0315280, IMG submission 203697) | Sediment microbial communities from Yellowstone Lake, YNP, Wyoming, USA - YL17G06_40 | ecosystem: Environmental > Aquatic > Freshwater > Lake > Sediment | place: USA: Wyoming | collected... | reverse complement strand
CGTGGCCGTCGGGCATGGTGATAGACCAGTTGTAGAGTCCGGGTAGAGTTGCGACGTTTGCACATTGTTGCAGTGTGGCGTCGGTGCGCATTTTTTCAATGAGCGCATCGTCGGCGTAGATTCTGCCTGGCACACGCATCCCGGGCTGCGAGTCTTTCGGAATTTCCCAGACGTACTTGTCAATTCGCCGAAGGGACACCTGCTGTGAGGCGCGGCCATATGCTGGGGCTTGAGCCAATTTGATCACTTGTAGAACGCGAGAGAACAAGCCCGCGTTCTATTTAAGCTTCGACAAAGTAAGCGAAACGATTTCAGACCTTTCTCAGAACTCTCTCAAATTGCCGAATCGCATTCTCTTGCTCGAGATTTTCAATCGAACCCGGCCGCTTCTCCCTTACACGTCTGATCGCTTCATCTGCTGCCAGACCGTGAAAGACGAGATACGCCGCCAAGACCGTTCCAGTTCGTCCCTTGCCCTCGCCGCAATGGACGAGCACAGGCTTCGACTGAGCGTTCTTTTGCACGATGAACCGAATGATTTCATCCAGTTGGTTAGCGGTTGGCGCTCCAGAGATGTGGGAGTGCAGGTAGTCAGAGCCGAGACTATTGACGATTTCAGGGTTGAGGGGCGTCCCAGTTAGGGAGATGATGGCCTTAATTCCCTGCTCCTTTAGGCCTTTCAATTCAGCTTCGGTTTCGGGCCGAGCGCACCCCCCAAGCTTCCATTGTTCAAGCCAGCTGAAATTCTTCGGGAGCACGGTTTTGCCACTCAACCTCAAGAATCCACCAGCCCACGTCCGGGAAAGATGTGGATTTTACAGTATCGGTAAAGCGTTTCACCGAGGCTTGGAGCATGATTATCTAGGAAGACACGATTCCGTACAGTCCATGCCTAAACATGAGACCCAGAACAAGCGCGGGTTTTCAACAAGGTCCGTTCACGCTGGTGAAGAGACTGACCCTGCCTCGGGATCAGTCGTCACTCCAATCTATGAAACGTCTACCTTCGCATTTCCATCGACTAAAGTGCTCCTTGAAGTGATGCGAAGAAAACGGAAGGGAAACATCTACACACGCTGGTGGAACCCAACCAGCCAAGCGGCCGAAAACAAGATTGCCGACCTAGAGTCGGCAGATGTGGGGTTGCTCTTCTCCTCTGGTATGGCGGCAATCAGCAGCATGATCCTTACAGTCGTGTCGTCCGGAGATCACGTGGCCTCCATGCGCAACGTTTACGGTGCTACTTTCGAGTTCATGAGCGAATTTCTCCCCAAGATCGATGTGGATGTGACCTTTATCGACGCTGACAGGCCTGAAGAAATCAAAGAAGTTGTACGGGACAACACGAAGTTGGTTTATCTTGAAACACCAGCAAATCCGACTTTGAAAGTGGTTGACATAAGGGCTGTTAAAAGACAGCTGGGAAGGCACCAAGCGAGAATTGCAGTCGACAATACGTTCGCGACTCCATACAATCAGCAACCGCTCAAACTGGGCGCAGACACAGTCGTTCACAGTGCCACCAAATACCTCGGCGGCCACGCAGACGTAACCGCTGGAGTTGTTGTCGGGGACCGCAAGTTCATCTCAAAGGTGTATGAGACGCGGAAACTGTTAGGTGGAATACTCGACCCGCATGCCGCATGGCTACTTATTCGCGGATTGAAGACCTTCGAGCTCAGAATGCGCCGTCATAACGAGAACGGCATGAAAGTCGCCCAATTTCTCTCTAAACATCCAAAGGTCAAGGAGGTGCTCTATCCCGGTTTGCCAACACACCCCCAGCATGCCGTTGCACGAAGACAGATGCGCGGCTTTGGCGGGATGCTCAGCTTCCTTCCGAAAGGTAACGGCGATTATGCCTCAAAGGTAATCGACCGCCTCAAACTCATCAAATTGGCCCCAAGTCTCGGAGGCGTGGGAACTCTCGCAAGCTAACCTTGGACTTTTTCCCACTTTTACGTCCCAAAGAGCAAACGCCTCAAAGCGGGCGTCCTAGAGGAATTGATCAGGCTATCCATCGGGATTGAAGGCGCTGAGGATATGATTGGAGATCTGCGGCCAGCGTAGGATGAAGCCGATGACTCTAGTACTTCAATCGGAGCTTAAGATCCTGAACCACCGACTTGATGGTCTTGAAGTGACGATCACGAGTGATTAACTCAAGCCCGAGTCGAACTGAGACGGCTGATATTATCAGATCGGTTGCGGGAACAGGACTGCCGCGTTGCAGCAGTACTGCCGACCACACCAGAGCATCGTCATAATCCTCTCTTGTTGGATAAAGTACCATCAGATTCTTCATCTCGGCGCCCTTGGGGAACTCTATTAGGTTGAGAATAGTAGTGAACCCCTCCGGCTCGGCCCCCTTGCGCCGAAGCTCTATTAATTCGCTCGAATCGTAGAGATTCTCTTGCGTGCTAGCTCCCTCATCCGTCTGTGATGCACCACTGCTTCATCGATCGGGATCTTCTCAAGTTTCACACCGGCCTTCGCAATCTTTTCCCTTAATTCCTCAGTAGTAGCATGATAACCGACCGGCCCTTCCAAGGCCTCGAGACGTTCCAGAATTGCCCTTCTGGCGACATCGCTCCATTTCACATCCGACCGTTTCTTCATTTTCCTGTAGAGTTCTTCTGGCACGGAGAGGGTTATATTTGGCATATGTGTAATATGTGAATTCACATACTTAACTATCTCGCATGCTCCTTCTAGGGTGATTGTGCGCTGCCGTTTAGCTCTTTCACTTTCAGTTCTCTCTTCGAGTTAAATCCACGCATACCTGAGCTTTGGCAGTGATGTGACTATGGGGCGCACGATTCCTTCCTATAGGATGGCGATCGACATGGAGATCGCGAAATGGAAGCCCTTCAGAGATGCGTTACGAAAACCTGAGAAAGACATCTTCGAGAACATGCTTTTGCGGTCTAAGCTCTACGCTTCGGCGGGCGGTATGGCTGTACGGCCCGTCGTGCTTGAAGCGATGTTCATGTCAATTCTCCTAGACCACCACATTCGGCTTTTGGAGTTAGCCGCGGAGATTGAAAAAATCAAGGCGCCAGAAAGCGCAAAAGAACCTAAAGGAATCGAAAAGTTTCTACAACCACCACCCGTCACTGATATTGAAACATGGCAAACGACCATCGAAACTACCCCGCCGCAAGAAGAGAGCTAATCTCATTCCTGCAGACCCAAGGTTTCAAGGCGCACCCCGACGAGGTGTACTGCCCAGCGGCGGAACATTGCTGGGTTGATGTGGCCGCCGTGAGGGGCCAGGATTACTGGGCGTTCGAATACAAATCACGAACCGACTCTATAAGACGTGGCCTAGAACAGTGCTGCTCGTACGCGAAGGCATTCAATTACGTTGTTCTAGTGGCGGACCGCTATCGAGTAACCTCAAGCCCATACTTCCATCATTTCAAAAGCCGAGGCTTCGGCGTTTGGCGACACGACGGCACGAAATTCTACGCGCTACTTCATCCCAAAAGGCAACCGGTCACAAGACATGCTAAGGTTGTCGTTGAACGGCAGTTTAGACGTCTTGTCTCAAGTCTTGACAAGGATGAGACTGCGCCTATCTTGAGATGGTGCTAGCTGTGTTTCTCGACGGTTCGCATGGAACCATTATTCCAAGCCGTTATCTGCTTGAGTGCCTCGGTAAGGCTACTTACATCGGCCCCTGAGCCAACGGGTTTGGGGCCTTCCACTGGTCTACGGCACACATGAATTGATTTCATTCCGAGGCTTCTCGCCCCGATTATGTCCGCCTCCAAGGAATCGCCAACAAAAACCGCTTCGGGCGGTTTGGTTTTCAAGGCTGTGAGTGCTCTGTTAAAGATGTCTGGTCGCGGTTTTCGTATGCGGAGCTGTGCTGAGGTTACGACTACATCAAAGAACTTCTGGATGTCAAGCCTTTGGAGAATCGCGTGAACCGCCCAATCGCTCTTTGCATTCGATATGAGCCCCATCTTGAACCGCTCAGCTCTGAGGGCGGTCAATGTGTTGATCGAGTCTGGGTAGAGTTGCCAGGCTTCGATCTCAGGCCTATAGAATTCAGTCATTGCGTTTTGGATTAGGTCGACGCCTAACACCTCTAGCCTAGATTTTCGGAGTACTTTTGCGAGGATATCTTGCATCGGAATTTCTATCTTGTAAAGGTCGGCTTTGGCTGAGGCATCCTCAAAGACGCGCATGAATGTCTCTGCGAATTTCTCAAAATCTAGGCGAAGACCCAATTTCGTAAGGTAATTGTAGATTGCTTCAAGGTTGGCATGGAGAACCTCATCCCAGGGGCGATCCAAGTGGATCAAGGTATCGCCTAGGTCAAGTAGGACAGCCTGAAGCAACCAAACCACGTAATCGCTCCCTTGGGGCTTATCGAGGCTCATAACTCTTTGTAGGGGACGGCCCGTTGCTCGTCTATTCAGTTGTTATAAGAAAGCTCTCGCTGAGTGCATGCTTGTGCCCTACATGTCCTCCGCTTCGACTGGGATCACTTTCTACGGCGGTGTCGGCGAAATCGGAGGGAACAAGATTCTCATCGAAGACAAGGGCACTCGCATAATGCTAGATTTTGGGATGAGCTACTCAGACCGGCGCAGGTTCTTCTTCGACCCAATGCTCTCGCCGGGAGACGAGCGAGACCTCCTCGAATTTGGCATACTCCCAGACATCAAGGGAATCTACGCGTTTGAAGAGTCGAAGCCGTCAATCGATGCGGTATTCGTCTCGCACGCACACGGAGACCACTGGGGTTACATCTCGTTCCTTAAACGAGAGATACCGATCTACTGTGGAGAGACCTGCGCGCAGATTCTTGACGCTGTCTCGGCAACGAAAGTCAGGCACTTCGAGTCCGATATACGGGGGCTCCGCTTTCAGACTTTCAGAACTGGGAACTCGATCAAGATAGGTAATGTGGAGGTGACTCCCTGCCACGTTGACCATTCCATTCCAGGGGCCTACGGTTTCATAGTAAGAACTTCCCAAGGCACGCTCGCCTATACGGCCGATTTCAGGATCCATGGAACCAAGCCGAAGCTCACAGAGGATTTCGTGGAATTGGCGGCCAAATCCACGCCTGAGATCCTGCTGGCTGAGGGAACAAACATCCTCGGCGGAGAGGTGACGAGCGAGTCCGAAGTCAAATCGAAACTCGATCACCTAGTCTCCACCACGAAGAACCTTGCGCTCGCGAACTTCTCTAACGTGGATGTTGACAGGATACGGACGTTCTATGAAGCGGCTAAGCAAAACGACCGAATGCTAGCCATCTCTTTGAAGCAAGCGTTCCTGCTCAATCAGCTGTCATCCGACCCAGCGCTCGGGCTTCCTAAAGTTCTCGACTCGGACGAGAACGTGGTCGTCTTCAGGAGAACCAAGAAGAGGTACTACGACTGGGAGGAAGGCGTGATGGCGAAGGCAAGGACAATTGACAGTCAAGAGCTGAAAGAGGAGCAGAGCAAGTTCGTAGTCGCGTTCTCCATGCCCGATTTCAAGGAGCTTGTTGATATTAGGCCGAAGGCGGGTAGCGTATTTGTGCTCTCAACCTCCGAGCCCTTCAACGAGGAACAAGAGTTCGAGTTTGAACGTTTGCAGAACTGGTTGGACCATTTCGGGCTGCCAATGTATCACATTCATTGTTCAGGCCACATAATGCCCAGCGAGCTAAAGAGGAGTGTTGAACGGATTAAACCGCGCAGGCTCTTCCCCATCCATACCGAGCATCCCGGGCTCTACGCAAAATACATGTCAGATACCGCGAAAATAGAAACACCATCGAGAGGTCGGAACTACGAACTAGGCGGCTAAGAGTTAGGTTCGCTCGAATTCAACCCGTAGCGTCATACCCTTGAGCTCTCGGGCGATCTTCCTTACCTTATCAAGGTCGACAGGCATGTTCCTCGGCTGCCTGCCAGTCAATATGACCTTGGTCTCAGTGCTCCCATCGGGAATCCAAATCGTGTTTATCGTGAGAATCGACAGCGGGCTGAAAAGGTCTTCAAGGAACTCTCGGTCATCGCCTCCGTAACTGATGAGCTTCACTCTCTTTCCGAAAGTTTCCCCGAGGTCTTTAACGATCTTTGCTCCACCACCTAGGAGTCTGGGCATATCCTTCTTGTCAACGAGGACTGCCATCATGCCGTCGGCTTCAACTGACCTGTGATACGTTACGTCTTGGAGAACTGGGTTGTCCTTTTCCAGCTCCACCATTCTCTGAATTACTTTAAGGTCTAGCTCCGTTATCTGCCCTTTCTCGAGCTTCTCCTCACATCGCCGGCATAGGATGCCGGACTTCACGCAGAATGCATCTAAGATCGTCTTTACCATTCACTGTCATCTTTATCGGGATCCCGAAGGTCGTCGGCTGGCTACGCGTTCACGACGCCAGCGTCATCACTCAGCACGAGGTCGAGCAAAGTATTTGAAGATAATGTATTTTCAACACAAACTATTTCTTTTGGGATTCAAGGGCGGTCTCTAGGCTCCGCAAGAAGCTGCTGATCGTCTTAGCCTCTTCCGACCCAAGAGCCATCAAAGAAAGGCAAATGTGATAAATGTCGTTTCAGTGTCAGCGAAAGCTTACCCAACCCAATGTTTTGATGCCCACGAGCAAGTCCTGAAGCCTAGAGGCACACCGCATTTAGCAAGCCCACAAAATCATTGACCAAACACGCGGCTACGGTCTAATGGTGCACACACACAATTTCTCTTCTATGGGAAGGCCAACTGAACGCTTACTGCAGGCAAGAAACAATGCAGCTCGATCATGAATTGCAAAAGGAGATAGAAGCGATTGAAGAGATGGAATTGGATGCGGCGTCCAATCGGCTCGATGACCTCCTCAAGAAGATTCGGGCAAAGCTGTTAGACGAAGTGGAAGGCCTCGCTCAAGCAAGAACTAGTGAGGAATATGCCCGATTCGAACTGCGGCAAGGACTGTCCTCACCACCGGATTCGGAAAAAATACGGGTTTTGCCTCAGGAAAGGTGAGATGGAGCCGCTTCCCCCATTACCGCTTCTCTTCGCCAAAGCAATCACAGATATGGGATTCGATTTGGACCTGAACTTTCAAATCGCCTACGCAACCCGCCTGTTCTATCACGAGTTCTACGAGAAGCACTTGGATTCCGCCATCTGCAAAGATTTCCTGACCGGGAACGTTGGACTCAGCCCTAAGGCTGTTCACTTGGCACTTGACGAGAATAGTGGCGGAAAATACGGCTGCCAGCGAACCTCAAAAGAACTGCTGCGCACTTGCAGAGACCAATTGAGGCCTTGGAAGAAAATCCTCGGGAGGCATGTGGCTGCAAGCGCACCAGAGATTCTGAAACTTGCACTGGTGATTTACAGTCTCCACAAAGGAAGCAAATACCTCATTGAGGATACGTGGAACAGTTGGCAGTGAGTTTCTCTCGTAGCGTGATACAAATTCATATTAGAATAGACCCTGCCAGATTTTCTGGTTCTGGGGAGCCATTCTGTGACCACTTACTCGCATGAGAAAGAAATCCTCGATCTGACAGCATCAAACTACAAGAGGACAATTGGCAAGAAGGGTCTTTCGAACGCAACACTATCAGATTTTTTCGCAGAATGTTTCAGCAACGTTTCAACGCTTTTCGGGCTGTACAAGTGTTGGATTTGCGTCGCTTGCTTGGCCAAAGACATGTCCTCCTATGGATGGGGTGACAAACCCAAATCGTGTCCCAAATGCGGTAAGCCTACCTACGAGGTTGCCACATTCCAAGCTAGAGCGTCTCACGTCGGGAGTGCTTTCCAGTACGCCTGTCGATATCTGCTGAAAGAATCATACGGGATCAGCTCGGAACTCACTGGAGATAAAACGCCCCTTTATGACTTGGAGATAAGGCCGGACTTGGTTATTGAGGCGAAGGGATCTCCAGAGTTCATTGTTAATCCTGACAAGAGCAAGTCCTCTTTGGGCAGGGCTGGGATGAGTCGGTCAGACACTCACAAGAAAGCCTTCGCCAACGCGACCGAATGGAAGAGACGCTTTCCCAAAGGCCACTTTTTCATACTGACCAACTCTCTGCCGGTTGGTCTGCGAGCATACAAAGACGAGAAGATTGACGGTATCTTTGACATTACGAAGAAAAACCAATTGGAGGAATTCGTTTCAGAGACGAAGAGACTCATAGCTGCGGAATAACTCAATTTGACCTTCGCTTACGCTTTCTCGTTAGAAAGGTCCGCTTTCTCTCAGAGGTAATCCTGGTTCTAACGTTCTTGAAATGTTCGTCTTGTCTTCTCATTTCGCCTTCAAAGAACTCGACTGCGGATCTACAAGCATCGATGTCGCTACCTGCGTACTTTGCTAAGAACGGAATCAGGGCCCTGTATGCTTTCTCTCTCACTTGAGGTTCGGCGATTCCTCCACTTACTTCCTCGTTAACGAGATTCTCGACATACTGGTTGATTTTGCTCAGCTCCTCGCGTGCGGGGACCACGGTTGGCTTTTGTTTCGTTTTCATGAAGGTGAATACGAAATCGCCTACGAAAGCTCCGATCTGCATCGCATGGAAAGTTGTTGTGTAGGCTCGGATCGGTTTTTGATAGAGAAGGCCGTCGGGATGAAGCACGAATCCAGCCTTCGAGGCTGCAACTACGAAGCTTGCCACGATTCTGAGGTCACGACTGTTGAAGGTTGAGACAAGACAACGCCCGGTCTTGAGAACCCGATAGCATTCTTTGAAAACCGAATGCAACAGGCTCTCATAGTCTTCCACTTTCTTTGCTTGCGTCCTGTTGACTATGACTTCGTCTTTCTTGTCGATGAGTTTGCCATCTCTGAACCAAATCGTCCAGTAGTCGGAAAGCTCTCCGTAGTTCACATTTCCCCCATACGGAGGATCAGTTGCTATCGTGTCCACGCTCTCGCTTGGCACCGGAAGATCGGTGGAGCTGGTGGTCAATATGAGACATGTGGCACGGCCACGATTTAGATCATCGAAACTCTCAGCGAATCTGCATGCCTCAATAGTACGGTTGCTGTAACGCTTTCCCCTCTTGACAGCCTGCCATCTTCTTTCGAACGTGTTCCAGACATTTATCTCAAGGCTCTTAGGATAAATCCAGTAAGCATGTAAAGCCCAGCCCTCTACGATTTCACCGCGCAGATGCGACTGACGACTTGCCCATTTCAGCGAGCTGCTGAACATAAATCGAAGAAAGTCACTGTAAGTGTTCTCCATGGAGTCGACCTCTTTTCTGAGAATTGCAAGCGCCAAAAGGTTTCTCTTAGTAAAGAGTTCATGGAAGTAGTTCACGTTCTGTGACAGCAGCGAGCTAGTCTTGTCACCAGGTGGAATGGCGGTTCGGGGAAAACTTAGATGCTCTCGGTCAATGGATGAATTGAAATCTTTGTCGATATGCTGGGCGAGTTCATTGTCTGCTACTGTGGGCCTCTTTTCGCCTGAGTAACCGCAGGTCGGACATTCATACTTCAGACGGAGGATTTGTTTCGTAGGCTCGTCCCATTCAAGCCAATCGGCAAACGCTTCAGCTTTGCACTTGGGGCAAGTTGTTCTGTACATGGACATGATGCGCTGTCGGACATTCCGTCTCACTCGGTTGAAGGCTTGTTCTAGCATCTCGATATCTACTGGTCGAACTTCCATACTTGTCACATAGGTTGCAAGTGGATTCACGTCGACACCAATGACTCTCCTGCCTAGCTTGAGTGCTTCGACGACAGTGACGCCGCCACCGCAAAATGGGTCGAGAATGATTTCTCCTGAGGAAGTGTAGTGGAAGATCAGTTCCCTGAAGACGTTCCACGGGCGGCGCGCGAAATACTTGTGCATCGTATAGACTGGAGTGTGCGGTTTGGCCTCTATGGCCCTGTTGAATGCTGATGTCGTTGCTAATTGATCCAACGCGTCGTCACATGGTTGCCTGGCAATGGAAGGTGTCATGGGAATAAAACGGTTCAGTGATGCCCGGCATCAGGCGGACTACAGCCTTTACTTTCACATTCCTCACATTGCACAAGTTGTGCAAGTGTGTGTGCGCACCATTAGACCCACACACAAAAAAACGACGATTCAATTTGGTTTCCCACGCCATTGATACGCACATAATTAGTAGTATTGCTTGAACATGTGGCTGACCTCATCTGCCAGTTGAATGACTTCCAAAGCGTATTTCTTGAAGGCTCTAACCTTCCACACCGTCATATCTCTATTATCAATCAACACAGGCTCCCCCTCTTCGGAGTACGCTCCGTTCACTTTCCCTTTTTCGTCTCGAACTTCTACCGATATTCTCTCGAATTCGTCCATTTGGTTATACGGCGGTTCCATGGGGAAGACCCTCAGCTTCACGCCTCGGCGGATTGACATGTGCGTTACCTCGTTGCGTATGTCACGGATCCTTCGAAGTTTTTCCAAGATATTGCTGGTAACTAGTGCGCCGCGGCTCTCATTTGCATCGCAAAATCTGATGAGCGTCCCGAAAGTCCGATAATCTTCGTCTGGATACTTCTTTTCGTATTCTGCCCACAGATCCTTTGACCTCAGAAACATTTCCACGAGTAGTTCCACTACGACCGAGGCCAGGAGAGCTGATCCTTGAAAGAGTCCGTAAGTGTAAGCGTTGAAAGCCTCCCTCCAACACCGGGAAACCTCTTCCTCTAGGTTAAGGGAGTGTTCAACTTCGTAAGTCGAAGAGCGCTGAGAACCATGCCATGGAGTCCAGAAACTCTTTCCAAGAACTTCGAAACGCCGCTTTGCTCTGAAGTCCAATTGGGTTCGGTCGAATTCCCTCAAGAAGGACTTGGTGGTCTCTAGTGTTTCAGTCATTGAACATCCTGCTTGATCTTGTCGACACAGATTTATTGAGAATACCATCTCCGTCAATCGTGTGTGTGGCTCTGCTGGTGCGCATACACACAAGAGCTGAAACCAGAAACCAGATCCGTTCTGATCTATGCGAAGCCATTTATCTCCGGTGGGAGAGAATGGATATCCGTCTTCGGAACCCTGGTAGTTGATTGAATCCGATTTCTCTTGACGAGATTGGACAGGCTCGAGAGCGCATTGCAGGGTCAACTCTCCGCTCTCCCTTGGTTCATCTTGGCGTGGACGACGCGCCAGCCGACATCTACCTCAAGCTGGAGAATCTTCAGCCAACCGGATCTTTCAAAGTGCGTGGCGCCGGAAATGCGATCGCTCTGCTCTCTAACCATGAACGCGCCCGAGGGGTGTACACTTGTAGCGCGGGAAACATGGCGCAAGCTCTCGCATGGCATGCGCGTCGGAATCGAATCCCCTGTACCGTAATCGTACCTGACACTGCTCCGGAAACGAAGCTATTGGCAATAAAGCGGTTTGGTGCAAATATCATCCAACTGCCTTGGGCAGAGTTCTGGCAGGTTATGACAACCCACCGTTATGCTCCTTTGGAAGGAAGCGCGTTCATTCATGCATTCAGCGATCGTAGAATGATTGCAGGGAATGGAACGATTGGTCTTGAGATTCTCGAAGAATTACCAAATGTCGATTCGGTAATTATCCCATTCGGCGGAGGAGGACTGGCCACCGGGATCGCAACCGCCATTAAAGGACGGAAACCGAATACCAGAGTATATGCTTGCGAAACGGAAACCGCAGCACCATTAGCAGCTTCCTTCGCCGCAGGTCCCGCGAAGACAGTTAAACGGATTCCAAGTTTCGTAGATGGTATAGGGGCTGAGAATGTCCTCTCCGAGATGTGGGAGCTTGTCCAGCCTTTACTAGACGGATCCATTGTTGTGTCGTTGCGCGAGATTACCTCCGCGATTGGATTGCTGTTTGAGCGCAATCGTGTCATCGCTGAGGGAGCTGGGGCAGCGTCAGTTGCGGCAGCGCTTTCGGGTAAGGCTGGAACGGGTCGCGTGGTCTGCGTGGTTTCAGGCGGTAACATCGACTTATCCAAGCTAGTCAAGATTCTACACGGCGAGATTCCCTAGTGAGAAACAACACAGTAGTGGTCCGAAAGTGAGTTTTCGTGTGTGTGTGGGTCTAGTGGTGCGAGCAGGCGAACTTGAAGCGTCACCGCTATTCGACAGGGTAGAACCATGGGAGAAAGGTTAACAGTGTCCCCGACGATAGCGAGTCGTGAAGTCAATTCAAAAAAGAGTCCGAGAAGCCCTGAACGAGGCCGAAGGCTTCGTCTACTGGGTTGAACTACTAAGCATCAGGTATGAGGATGACCGCGTAACAGTTCAAGGCATATTCCAAAAACGCCTTTGGACCCACGTAGTGCGAGGCATGAACATGAATGGCCGCAACTGTTACTCACTATTATGCGAACCTCGCTCGTGACAGCCAAAAAAAGCAGCCATCAATAAATACAACCCGTCCAGCCGTCTTTTGATGGAGCAGAATGAAAGTGAAATTCACTCACCTGACCTTTGATTGCTACGGGACACTAATAGACTGGAGGAAGGGAATAGAAGTTCATCTGGGTGAACTGCTCAGAAGGAACGGGCTACCTTCGGGCGTAAATGTCTTTCCCCTCTATGTGAAGCTCGAGGCTGAAGAAGAGGGACAATACAAGTCTTACAAAAAAGTTCTGAGAGACACGGCAATCAAGGTCGCACAGCATCTCAAGGTATCAATTGCAGAAAAGGACGCGAAGGTGTTCGCGGGAAGTGTCCCATCCTGGCCTCCATTTAGCGACACCGTGGAAACCTTGAAGGAGTTAGGAAAGAGAGGATACAAACGAGTCATACTGTCAAATATTGACAGGGATATACTGAAGGAGACAATTCTTCAAAACAGCCTAGATGTTGATGGCTATATCACAGCTGAGGATATTGGGTCGTACAAGCCTTCGCTTGGGCACTGGAACAGATTCTTTGAGGTCTATAAACCTAGCAAGGAAACAACCCTCCATGTAGCGCAGAGCATATATCACGATATCATTCCAAGCACTAAACTTGTCATCTCTACGGCCTGGATCAACAGATATTCTGAAGCAAACCCACCAGGGATTAATCCATCATACGTTTTCGGTGATCTCAGGAGCCTATTGAAACTTCTAACTTAGATTTCCGCGATTAGGAAGATAAGGAGTACGAGACTTGGTAACTCATTACCGTCACGCACGTTTCGCATGTTCAAGGCTGAAGTTGTCTGCGGAGCCTATCAGGAATTTGTGGCGACAGGTCTTCACGGCCAAGGCTGAGATCTTATAGAATGTGAACGCCCCTGCGCCCATCCGCTACCTCAAGGAGATATTTTCGAGCTTTGTCGTGGTATCCGAGGGCGATTTCGCCGCAAAGCTGGTGCAATTTCAAAACCGAGACTCTTAGGAGAGCTTAACATATGCGATCAGATGCCAGCATATCTCAATCTCTCTCATTAGAGCACTTCAACGTGAAGGAGTCTTCAACTGGAATGTCCGTGAAACAGATGACCAATGAGGAACTCGACAATTTTCTTACTTGTTCAAGAGTGAGCAGGCTGGGTGTGGCTCTCGAAGATGGAGCGTACGTAGTCCCACTTGGTTTCGGTTATTCTGACGGCAAGATATTCTTTCACACGTGCAACAAAGGGTTGAAAGCGGATGCCATCAGAAGGAACCCAAACGTTTGCTTTGAGGTGGACGAAGCACTATCCGACGCGAGCATGTACAAGAGCGTAATAATTCTTGGAGTAGCAGAAATCATTGACGACAGATGTAGGATGATACCATTTCTGCAGAAACTGATCGACAAATACCGAGTTTCGTCAAGCCTTGATGAATACCTGAATAAGCTTGGCATGAACAAAGAGAATGAGCTGAAAGCTGTGAGAATTTGCATAATAACACCGAAGAAAATCACCAGTAGAACATATCTTCGTCAGCCCACTCCCAGAATGTCGGCATAGCGAGGCAGATAAGTGTCTTCGCCAGGACTCTAGTTGTGGACGACACGCACTAGAGCTTGAACTTGGAATACCACTGATAAGCGTAGGTTCCCGATTAGCTCAGTAATCGAGGTCAATATTCGTGCCGAAAGGGGGATCAGATGAAGCGTTCCTCAATCGGTCTAATGCGCTAAGCAATTCCGGACAACATCACGATGCACGCGAGTATTGTTATGACGCCTAGTTTTTGGTGAAAGCGGACTCGTTCGTTAAGGAAGATTCGGGCCAGAATTATTGTTACAATGGGCGAGGAGTTTGCTACGGGGGCAACGATCGAAACAAATCCCGTCTTGAATCCCATAAACAATGAGAAGAAAGCCAACGCATCAATGAGCCCCAAGAACCCCAATGTAACGTAGCCTTTCTTCGTTTCCTGCAGCGATGTATGCCATCTAGAAAACGGGAATAGCAATGCCAGTGATGCTATCATCGAGAGACGCATAATCGCGAAGTTAGGTAGAATATTATCCCCTGCAGCAATCAATTTCTGAATGATGGCATTCACTCCTCCTAGAACAACCACGACTAATGCCAATATGATACTCAACCTAGAGGAACTCGACGGATTCTCACCCGTTTTGTTAATTGCGACGAGGAGTATCCCGAAGAACACTGCCACAACCAGGATGATCTGCGTAAGGGTCAGTCTCTCCCCCAACACAAGGACAGAGAGCACAACCGCAAATGCGCTAATGCACCCCGAGATGGGAGACACGATCGTCGCTTTTCCAAGACGCAATGCCGAATAGAACGTGAGCATTATGACTGCAGATAGAGCACCGCATAGTAAGGTCAGCAGAAAGATCGACTGACACGGAAACGTGTTATCGAATGAGAGTGCAACTGCAAGAAATGGCACTGTCCCAACGCTTTGTGAGATCAAGAGGGTTCGGTAGGTGTTTGATTTTGTGAGTATGGCCTTGGCGATGAAGTCCGCCAAGCCAAACCCCAGCATCGATCCGATAGCGAAGAGCACTGGAAGAGCTAAGCTCATGATGGCACATGTAAGAACTATTGAGTCTAATAGAAAAAGGGAACCACGTTCTTGCAGAGAAGAGAACCACTCATGGCGTGCGAAAGCTTATTCATTCTGCGAGCGCTAGTCGTCGTTCTTCTCGCAAGCGTATTCAATCGTAGTTCCCTGTATGTGTGGTATAGTGGTGCGCGCACACACAGACAATCTGTTTTTGTCCGCTAGGAGATCACAAAGAATACAAAGAGCTGTAACAGAGACATACGGATTACGAAGATCAACAAGTCCGTTGCGCGAAACCAGACGCAAGCAGGGCCGGTCCCTCACTCGCAGTCGCGCCATTATCCACCACCAAGGCTGTGCCAGTCGTCATCACACCTGCATCCGACACCAAGTATAAGATCGCATGGGCGATTTCTTCTGGACTGATAAGCTTCGAGATGTTGCGGATCCTGCTATCTTTGTCCGGATATTCTTCGAATGTTCCGTGAATCATTGGCGTGTCAGTGTCGCCTGGGCAGATGCAGTTGACTACAATTCCGTCGCTAGGATGGTTGATCGCCATAGACTTCGTGAGAAGAATCACACCCGCTTTGGAGGCGCAGTAGGCAGCAGAATAGGCTGCTCCAACGATACCCCAGTTAGAAGAGACATTCGTTATGACGCGACGATTTGCACAACACCATTGAGCGGTGTTAAGTATTTTACAGAACAGGAATAGTATGTTCTCAATATACACTTTCTTTGAACAATTTGGTCGCCCACGCTCGGTACACAAGTGATTCTTGGTTCTTGGCCAAGACTCAGGACGTTTGGAAAATTCAAGCGGTATTTTATTACGTGACTCAGACAGTCTAGGGCTCGACTCACACCCTCTCGCGGACGATGGTAGACCTTGAAGCTCTTTGAATACGAAGCGAAAGAAATCGCGCAACAGTACGGCGTCCCTGTTCCCAAGGGACTGACCGCGTCAAGCCCTCAGGAGGCGAGGGAGGCGTTTCTCAAGATAGGTCCGCCCTCAATAATTAAGGCGCAAGTTCTCGTGGCTGGCCGCGGAAAGGCAGGAGGGATCAAACCAGCCTCCACCCCCGAGGAAGCGGAAGAAGTTGCACAATCGATCTTCTCAATCACAATAAAGGGAGAGAAAGTCGCAAAAGTTCTGGTTGAACAGAAGCTAGCCAGCAAACATGAGCGATATGTCAGCATTGTTGTGGACCGAGGATCGAGGTGCTACACGATTCTTTGTTCGACGGAGGGTGGTGTGGATATTGAACAGGTTGCAGACCAGCACCCTGAGAAAATCATCCGGCACAAAATTGACCCACTGATTGGATTACAGGAGTTTGAGGCTAGAGCCGTTGCGAAACAGCTGGGGTACTCTGGGAAGCAGATGAACCAGGTAGCATCAATAATCAACAAGCTCTTTCAGATCATGCTAGATTATGATGCCGAGCTAATCGAATCCAATCCTCTGATTGAAACAGAAAGCGGAGAACTAATCGCCGCAGACCTCAGAATTCTAGTGGACGATAATTCACTTTACAGGCACGAGAAGTTCCTAGAACGGATGAGGACTTTCGAGCCTGATATGACACCGCTCGAGGTTAAGGCCCGCGAGAAAGGCCTTGCCTACGTTGAACTAGATGGTGATGTCGGAATAATTGGAAACGGCGCAGGCTTGGTTATGGCTACGTTGGACATGATTTTGGACTATAAAGGAAAGCCGGCCAACTTTTGCGACGTCGGTGGCGGGGCCAGCGAAGAGAGAATCGCGGCTGCCCTCGAAATTGTGTTGTCTAATCCAAGGGTCAAGGTTCTCCTGATCAACATAATGGGCGGCATTACCCGCTGCGATGACGTAGCCCGGGCGATTCTAGATATCCAGAAAAAAATGGGCATTACGAAGCCCATGGTAATACGACTGGTCGGTACGAACGAGAAAGAAGGGCGGAAGATTCTTGCGGCCGCAGAGATCCCATCCCTAAACAGCATGGAAGAGGCAGCCGCTAAGGCCGTTGAACTCGTCTCAAAGGCGAATTAACATGCCCATACTTGTCGGAAAGAAAACCAAGGCCATCGTTCAGGGCATTACGGGCGCGCAAGGAAGCTTTCACACCCATCTGATGCTAGAATATGGAACGAGAATAGTCGCAGGGACAAGTCCAGGCAAAGGTGGAACCGAGGCACACGGAATCCCTGTCTTCGACACCATCCAAGAGGCGGTCGAGAAATTCAAGCCCAATGCATCAATTATCTTCGTCCCTGCGCCCGGTGCGAAAGACGCAGCGCTTGAAGCAATAGCCGCTGGCCTAAGCCCGGTGATAATCATCACCGAAGGAATTCCAGTGAAGGACGAAATCCAGATCATGGAAATCGCCAAACTGAAGGGAACGACCATCATCGGCCCGAATACTCCTGGCATCATAACGCCGGGCCAATGCAAGCTTGGCATAATGCCCGCCCACATATTCAAACCCGGCAAAATCGGCCTCGTATCGAGAAGCGGAACATTGACCTACGAAATTGCCGCCAGCCTCACCAACGCAGGATTGGGACAATCAACCTGCCTTGGGGTAGGCGGGGATCCGGTGGTGGGGTTGAGCTTCGTGGACGTACTCGAGATGTTCAGGAAGGACCCGGCAACTAAGGCAATCGCCATGATTGGCGAGATTGGTGGAAACGCCGAGGAGATGGCGGCCGAATATATCAGGAGGACAAAATATCCCAAACGAATTGCCGCGTACGTTGCGGGACGAGCGGCCCCACCGGGGAAGCGGATGGGACACGCAGGTGCAATCATCACAGGAAAGGCCGGGACGGCGGAAACAAAGATCGTAGCCCTCAAACGGGCGGGCGTCAGAATCGCTATGAAACCCGGCGAGATTGCGAAACTCCTCAAACGGCGTTAGACAACTCTCAATCCGACCTAACGTTCTCTTACACATTGAATTAATAGCGCCACAACTGAAACGTAGGCCGAAAAGGTGGTTCTTGTTGCTAAGGCGAACGCACTACACAGACGAGATAGAGGAGGCGAAGACCGAAAAGGTCATTCTGGCTGGGTGGGTTCATGACATAAAGGACCTCGCCCGCACACGGTTCATCTGGCTAAGGGACAGGCACGGCGTCGCACAGGTTACGATAGTGAAATCGAACGCCGCCCCTGAGATTCTGAAGATATCCGAAACACTTGGAAAGGAAGATGTCATCGCCGTCGAAGGCACCCCTGTAAAAGAGAGAATTGCTAAGGTTGGCTCGGAGATTACGCCAAACAAAATTGAACTAATCGCCAAAACACAGAGCGCAGTCCCGCTCGATGTTTCAGGTAAGATAGAATCAAACTTAGATGCCCGCCTCGATTGGCGAGTGATCGACCTCAGGAGGCGCGAAAACCTCGCAATCTTCCAGATACAATCCAAACTGGTTGAAGGAATGGTAGAATACCTGAACCAGAAAGGCTACCTTCAAGTTTTCACGCCCTGCCTTCTTGGCGGTACCTCAGAGGGCGGCGCAGAAGTCTTCAAGCTTGACTACTTCGGCAAGGAGGCTTTCCTAAGACAAGACCCACAACTGCATAGGCAGTTATGCATTGCTGCAGGATTCGACAAGATCTACGACCTAGGGCCCAACTGGCGGGCAGAGCTTTCCCACACGCCCCGCCACCTATGTGAGCACCGTGGGATGGCTGCTGAGTTTGGGTTCATGAACGACGAAACAGACATGATGAGGGTTGAAGAGGAACTCGTCATAGCCGCCATGGACAGGGTCAAGAAGGAATGTGCGCGCGAGCTTGAACTCTTGAATGTTCATGTGGAAACCCCTAGGACGCCTTTTCCGGAAATGACGTTCCCTCAGATTTACGAAATCCTTGAGGAGTATGGCAAGAAGGTACCGTACGGGAGCGACCTTGACAAAGAAGGCGAAACCTTGCTTTGCAAACATGTTCGAGAGAAGCACAAGACCGATTCGTTCTTCATCAACCGGTTCCCGTCCAAAGTCAAACCCTTCTACGTAATGCGTGTCGACGAAGACCCCCAGTGGGCGCGAAGCGTAGACCTCGTCTACCGAGACATCGAGCAATCCTCAGGTGGCCAAAGGGAGCATCGTTACGAGAAGATCATGGAGCAACTAAAGGAGAAGAACGTGAACCCTGAGGCCATGAGGTGGTTCACTGAGCCTTTCAAGTTCGGCGTCCCGCCGCACGGCGGCTTCTGCTTGGGCATAGAAAGGTTCACCATGGCCTTACTTGGGAAGGAAAACGTGAGGGAGGCAACTCTCTTTCCGCGAACACCAGAACGACTGCTTCCCTAGGGACATCCGAAACTCAAACTCTGGTGGGCTGAAATGCGGCTAGTCACCTGAATGTAACGTGTCTTACCAAGAAAGTTACACTCCCCTTCAATGTCCCCGCTTCCCTCAGCGTCGTATGCGTTAACACAATCGGCCTGTATCACAGGTAGGGGGTGGGTGTGATACAGATGGAGTGGGGGTGTGTCCCTCCCATAGACTCTATGTGGGGTCCAAAACATTGGTGGGGGGCGCGCGTTGTCAGGCTTCTTGTCCAACAGACAACATTTCGAGGCCTGAAAAATTAACAACGGTTATTATCAGCCCTTGTTTGCTGATACCGCGACACGAACCTGAGGAGTGAAAGAGTGGTTTCAAAGGACCAGGTCATGGCGGCTCTGAAAGACGTCATAGACCCCGAACTTCACATCTCCATAGTCAACCTTCAGATGGTCAAGAAAGTCGGTATCGAAGGCGACAAAGTCAAAGTTCTCATCGCACTTACCGTAGGTGGTTGTCCTCTTTCCAAGACGATTTCGAGCGACGTTGAGAAGGCCTTGACGAAACTTCCCGGCGTCAAGTCTGTTGACGTTGAGACAACGGTCATGACCAAGCAAGAGCTCGAACAATTGCGCACCAAGATCCAATCCCAGATGGCTGCGGCCCAAGCTCAGAAGTCAGGTTCAGCCATGCCCCCAGGAATCAACCGTTTGGAGAGGAAGGGGATTCGGAACGTGGTTGCAATAATGTCCGGGAAAGGCGGGGTCGGTAAGTCCTTCGTCACAGGATTTCTGGCCGTCCAACTGGCAAGGTTGGGTTACAAGGTGGGTATCCTTGACGCAGACATAACAGGCCCAAGCATTGCGAAGATGTTCGGCCTGAAAGGGCCGCTCTTCGTCACCGCAGATAAACATGTGCTGCCCGCAACGACACATACAGGCATCAAAGTCGTGTCGATGAACCTCATCCTCGAAGAACCACAGATGCCCGTCATAGTCAGAGGCCCGATCATCAACAGCGTCATCCGCCAGATGTTCCAGGACATAGAATGGGGAGACCTCCACTTCCTCCTCGTTGACAACCCACCCGGAACGAGCGATGCCCCGCTTACAGTTTTCCAGTCTCTACCGTTACAAGGAGTTATCGTAGTTACGACACCTCAGGATTTGGCACTCATGGTGGTCAACAAAGCAATCAACATGGCGAAAACACTGAGCGAACAGATCGCGTCTGTGAAAATCCTCGGGATCATCGAGAACATGAGTTACGCCATGTGCCCTCACTGCGGTGAGAAGATGGAGATCTTTGGCCAGAGCAAGGCGCAGGATGCCGCGAAGAAAGCAGGAATACCGTACTTGGGTGCAGTGCCCCTAGACCCCGAGATCTCAAGACTAGCTGACGAAGGGAAGATAGAGGATTACGCCAACCCACTATTCGAGGAAGTAACCAGAGCGGTCAGACTGAACGCCACGAGACTTCTGGAACCAATCCCGGGGGCCATGCCGATCGCCTGGTCTGAACAGAAAGCGGCTTAGAATGGAATCATCGGTTGAAGATGCTAGACTAAGATTAATAGGGAAGGGAAATGCGGAGTTCTCTCAGAAGGTGAATCAGAGGTTGGTCACGAAGGATGAGATCATAACCGTCCTCAAGGACTGCTACGATCCAGAGATTCCCATCAATATTTGGGACCTGGGGTTAGTTTACGACATAAACGTCCAGGATGACGGTAACGTGGGAATCAAGATGACGCTAACAGCGCCCGGCTGCATGATGGGCGGCATGATTGCTGAGGAAGTGAAAGCGAAAATCAAAGCTATGAACGGGGTCAAAGACGCAAAGGTTGAGCTCGTTTGGGAGCCGCCTTGGACCCCAGACAAAATGAGCGAAGAAGCCAAGGCCCAGATGGGAATCCCATAAGCAGACTGGGCCCCTCTTTTCTACTCTTTGCTAGGTTCCACTCTTTATGTAAGTTCGGAGTTTAGTCTGAACTCGGATAATCCTGATCAGCTCGGGGCGTATGATTCTACTTCGCGCCGAGTTCACGTTTCTTCCAACGGAGGTTGTGGCCGTGGCACTTCCTGCAACGATTAGACGCTCCCGGGTTGCGCGCGCCACAGTCTCTGCAAACCTTGTAGTGCAACCTGACCTTCTGTGCTAATTGCTTCTTAAAGACATCAGTGATTGGCATGAGTGATTCCTTTGAAACGAATTCGCTACGTGAAGCAAAAACACGAATATATACCGTGCGTTGCCAGAATCACACAGCCGGCATTCGATTCTGCACGTCAATGGGGAGTTGATTTTGACGCAAGCGGCAGACTCGCTCGAAAATGTCTCAAGCGAAGTGATAGTATGCACCAAATGCCGTCTATGTGAAACGAGAAAGAAAGCGGTTCCAGGGGAAGGTTCGAAGACTGCGAAGTTGATGTTTGTTGGAGAGGCACCTGGGGAACAGGAGGACGTTCAAGGCCGTCCCTTTGTTGGGGCAGCTGGAAAGCTCCTGACCGAGCTTCTTGCGTCGATTGGCCTGCGGCGTGAGGACGTCTACATCACTAACATAGTCAAATGCAGGCCACCCAATAATCGACCTCCTAGAAAGGACGAATCCGCAGCTTGCAGGCCCTACTTAGACCGACAGCTCGCGCTTATTCATCCGAGTGTGATATGCCCGATGGGCAACTCGGCGATCCACGCCTTAATAGATTCGGATGAGTCGGTGACGGCGTTGCATGGAATCCCATTCGAGGTTGGTTCAATAACATACTTCCCGATGTACCATCCAGCTGCCGCGCTCTACACCCTAGGGTTGAGGCGGGTGATGGAAGAGGATTTCAAAAAATTAAAAAGGTTACTGAACTCTATCTGAAACGTCGAGAAATGAGCCGATTCTGGCGTTGTTGTCTCATGCCGGTGTTAGAGGGAGTCTAGTTCTTGTATCCTCTCTTAAGTGACGCCCTGGGCATATTCTCGCGGTTACTATGGTTACCACACGAACCCTTCTCTCTGCAGGGCTGGTCATCATCACGATTGTCTCATTGTTGTCGGTGATTGTTGTTCAGCAGAATGCTCTGGTTTCACTGGCGAGGAGCGCAAAGACTGAGACGCTAACCCAGGCATTTTACTTCACAATTCGTTTGCAGACAACGTCAACAATGACTATTCAACAGGCCCCATTGGCTGCGTCTCCAACCTCATTTCTTGGCGACTGGCGAAACATTGACCCGAACACGAGAGGTAATGTGAGGGTGCAGATTTCGCAGCTAGGTGGGCTATATCAAATTCGCATTTGGGGTCAATGCCACCCTGACCCATGCGATTGGGGAAATGTTGCCCTCAACTTCTACGGACGTGGCGTAGAGGGAGGCGACAGATACTATGCCTTAGCCGTGTACCAGTTTGGCTTTGAAACCGTCCATGTGACGTTGAGCTTTGTTTCGGGAGGGACTCTTCAGGTCACAACCTTCACTCATTTCACTGACGCAAGCGGACGAGCAGACTACTTCATGATCGAGGCATTCAATCGTGCATAGTACATAGCGAAAAGAGGACGGAAAAGACAAAGCGATGCTAGTGGAAGGTTAGGGTAGAGTCGAATGCTGCGAAAACTTGTTGTTTCGGCCTTACTGCTGGTTGCCCTTGTTTCAATTGCTCCTCCCAACGAGGTTAACAGTCAGATGGCCACGACAGTGACTCTGCTTGGTATAGTCACGACTCAATCAACATATTCCTATCTAGATTACTACACGGTGTCCACTACTTACCAATTGACAACGCAGACAGGCACAACGGTCAAGTTGACAGTAATGTCACGATCAGGTAGTTCATGTCCATATGCTACTTTTCCCTTCCACGCCGAGTCAGACGGTGAATACTTTTTCGAGATAAATTCGGCCTCTTACTTAGACTGGTACATAATTACGCCAGATCAAGCGAAACAATGGCTCAGTCTAAACCCAGTTCCATGCGTGATCAACAATGCCTACAAGGCCTATCCCAATGGTGTAGGTCCACAATTAGGGGGAGGTAGGTCTATTCAAGATGTAGGTCTCCTCAAGGGGGACTATGTTTCAGTTCTCATAAATCGACTGCACCCTGACATTACATCGATAATCAGTTTTGGGATCGAGAACAGTAGGCTCAACTTCCCTCAGGTTCTTTTCACGACTATGGTTGGGATACCTGTCGAAGCGGCGACAACAAAAGCTATCGTTTTCAACGAAACCCTAACGCAGACATTTACCGAAACGATTCCTATCGTACAGAGTTCCACTCCTACCACGGGGGTCATGCCAGCCATTGTGATAGCGATAGTCTTGATTTCGCTTGGGTACGTTCTCTTCACCAGTAGGAGTAAGCTGAAACGCAAAGAAAACGCAGAGCCAAAGTCGTATTAGTCGAGAGACAAAGACCATTTCCTTTGACCCAAAAGATAAAGCAACGAGACTACGTACCCTAACCGAGAGAATAATGTCATACAAAGGCAATTCAGAGGAGGAAGCCTTAGGAAACCTCAATGAAACTGTAAGAAAAAGATTTGAGAAGGATCTCTTGTCCGCAGAATTTATCGTACATTCGCAATCCAAAGACACTGCCTGGCCGGGATTCAACGTAGATTTCAAAGCCAAGCCAGAGGACTACCTCAAGGCCTGGGAAATAATCTCAGAAGAGCTAGAGCGTTTTCTTCGCGATCGGTATGCGTGGGTAACACAAAAAGGATTGCAACTTTAGAGTAGCAAACCGCTTCAACGCCACACTCTCTGCAAGGGTGAAAGGGTCAACTTGAATCGGAATAGGCGCCGTTACGATCTCGACGCGCTTTCGGCATAGATGCCGGATGCTACACGCCTCGTCTTCGTACGGGGTCCAGGCATCGTTGACTTTCTGCCAGTGGATCTCTTTTTGGCAATACTTGCAGGTGCTAGCCAAACTAGCCCTTCCCCTCTTTGATCGTGTAGAACTAGGATTTCAAGAAGCTTCGTGCGCTTCTCGATTCTTTGCCTGGCTAAAAGCAACCCGAACGGATTTCTGCTATCAAAAAATGCGTGGTCTATAGCGAGAATTAATCCTCTTCGAATGTTGGCTTGTTACCTAGGACCTTTTCTATGCGCTCCATCACATCCGAGGTCAGCTTGGGCACCACCTCTACGGCCTTCATGTTTTCTACAACTTGTTCTGGACAGGTTGCGCCTGTGATTACTGTGCTCACGTTTGGGTTTTTGAGGCACCAAGCCAAACCCAGCTGGGCCATCGTACATCCCAGATCCGCGGCGATGGGCTGTAGCTGCTTTACCTTCTCGATGTTCTGGGGGGTGAGAATGTACTCGCGTATCCACTCGTAGCCCGGGAGCGTGGCTCGCGTACCGGGAGGAATACCTTTGTTATATTTACCCGTCAGCAAACCGGAAGCCAAGGGACTCCAAATCGTGGTTCCCAAGCCAATCTCGCGGTATAGGGGGAGGTATTCCTTCTCCACTCGTTCTCGGTGCAACATGTTGTATTGAGGTTGCTCCATTTGCGGTGGGGTTAAGTGATGTTCACGGGCTATGGCATACGCCCGCATTATGTCAGCTGCACTCCACTCCGAAGTGCCCCAATACAGAATCTTGCCTTGATGGACCAAGTCGTCCATGGCGCGAACGGTCTCTTCAATGGGCGTGTTGGGGTCAGGGCGGTGGCAGAAGAAAAGGTCTAGGTAATCCAGCTGTAGACGTTTCAGAGACCGGCGGCACGCCTCGTAGATGTGTTTGTGGGAGAGACCTCTGTCGTTTGGTCCTTCTCCGCCCCAGAAGACTTTGCTCGAAACAACGATGCTCTCTCGGGGCCAGCCCATTTTCAAGAGCACATTTCCCATAACAATCTCTGCGTTTCCACTGGCGTAGGCTTCAGCATTATCGAAGAAGTTGACACCTGCAGCGTAGGCGGCAGACATGCATTTCAGGGCGGCATCCTCGCCTACTTGGCTGCCGTACGTAACCCAAGCGCCCAAAGAAAGTTCGCTGAGCTTGAGACCAGCGTTGCCCAAACGGCGATAATTCAACGATACATCACGCCCTCCGGAAAATGATGAGCAGATATTAAAGCGGTGCCAAACCCTCAGCTCAAAGAGAGAAGCCAGCCGTTCACTTTGCTCTGGGAGCGGATTTGGCTCTGGAGATATCGCCAGCTTTGGGGCTGTAGTAAAGGTCGAAAGCGAGATTTGCTGCGGAGAGCAACAGAAGGATCGCACTGAGATTCATTGGCAAGTGCCCTAGGGACGCTGCAGCGGCAAAGAACGGAAGGATCATCGAAGCGACCGCCCCTGAGGAAAACATGACCGCGCGGCTTCCGACACTGGCTGTCTGAAGCGAATGCTGATCGACCTTTAACGTGAGGACCACGGATCTGGAGGCAATTGCGCGTGCAAACGGTAGTTTGAGTTTGTACACGGATGACCTACTCAAGTAATAGTACTGGAACCCTATGCCAACAAGCCTACCCACGATATAGTGTGCCAGTCCATGAGGAAAGAATAGCAGGCAAACCCAAGCTACCAAGTAGACAAGGAATTTGAGCGGGCTGTTCGGAACTCCGAGCGCGAAGGAAATCAGGTACAGGGCGAACAGAACGCCTGCTACCTCGACAATATTCCCAACCAGTAGGGGAATCCTCATCCTGGTCAATTGATCGCTTCACACCTTGGGCGAGCGTGTGCCGTTTGGATTCTATTAAGCCGCTGCGGTCATTCCCCAGCCACAGTCATATCGAGAACCTGAGTGGTTGGGGCATATGTTGCGCCCGCGCTATCCAGATCGCTCGCTCGCAAGTCCATTTTGCCCTTGAGCATGTCAAAGAAGTTTGATGAGAGTATTACGCCTTTGACGGCTCGGGTGAGTTCTCCGTTCTCGATTAAGAACCCGCTGCTAAGAGTTGCGCTGAGTTCTCCGCTGATTGGGTTTGACAGCCACTCCCCAATGGTTTCCACAACATAAAGTCCATTTCGCGTTTCCTGGATCAGCTCATCAGCCGTGGCATTGCTAGGGTTGACTACGAGGTTGTTTGGGTATGGGGAGGGTGTTTTCATGTAATTTGGTTGTGAGGTGAAGATTCCTACGTCTCTATGCGCGTTTCCCGTTGATGGACGATTTTCCTTGCTTGCGGTATAATTATCGTAAAGGAACCCGCGTAGAATGCCCTTCTCGATTACGGGTGTTCGTTTCTGCGAGGACCCGTCATCGTCGAACTGTCTCGTCCCGTTTCCAGCGACCATCTTGCCTTCATCGATTATTGTGACAGCTTCGCTGGCCACAGGTTGGCCAATTTTCCCGACCCAAGGTGAGCGGTTCTTTTGAACAGCGTCTGCGGTGATTGTCCGGGTGAGCATTGCGTCGATTATGCCTGCGAAGGCGTCATTGCGCCAGACAGTGTTCATCTTTCCGTTTGGAATCTGGATCGCGTGAACCATTTTGAGTGCCCTTTCAGAAGCTGCTCGCGCAATCTGTTTCGTTTTGAGCCTTTTCCACAGGCGTGATACGCTGATTTCGTGGCTCACCCCCTTCCGGTCTGAAGTGCCGGCTTTCACTGCAACCCACATGGCGGCCAGTGTTTCTTTCCTTTCCAATTTGCATCCATGTGAGTTTGCGATAGCATTTGACAACACATTGGTAGAAAGAAAACCTCTCGTAATGGATACACTCGGGTCTACGTCGCGGACCGTGCTGATTGCAAGGCGGACCTCCTCTACAAGGTCCTTCGCAGTTGCTTGTTCGATCTTCTTGTCAGCAACCTTCTCGACGCTGGCTTTTCCGTACTTCCGCGGCAGCGACTTCCAATCGGGGTCTTCGCTGCTGGCTTTCGCGATTTTCAGAGACTCCTCGACAGCTCTCTCTATATCCTTCCGGTCGAGCGACGAGACGGAGAAGAAGCCGACGCGTTTACCAATTACTCCTCTAACGCTCAGCCCTGCTATAGCGTTGGTTTTTGTTGCCTCGATCTGGTTGCGGTAGATTATCTCGCGCCTTGTGATTTTTGTGCTGAAGGCTTCTGCTTCGTCAAAGCCTTTCTTTAGTGCAAGCTTTACGGCGGCTTCGGCAGTAGGCAGGATCTCGGTCAATTCGCTCTGCCACCTATTGTCAATTTTCCAAGCCGTACGTGGGGGCCGCCGTCGCCGACTTTCGCCAACTGCCCGTCTTTTCCGCACCCACCGAAAACGCTAGTTGTGACAGTGAAGTCCTTCCCAACCGCCTCAATGGTCTTTAGTGTCTCCAGAACCTTCCCCGCGAAGTTCACGGCCCGAACCATATGCTTCAGTTCACCTTTCTCAATGAGGTATGAAGGACCGGCGCGAAAGGTAAACGTCCCACCGCCCACGTCAACCTGCCCGCCCAGGCTGCCTCTTCCACGAACATAGAACCCGTACTCGATATCTTTGACAAGTTCCTCGAAGCTTAGGTCCCCTGGCTGCATGTACATGTTCGTCATTCGGACGATGGGTTTATGCTCGAAATTCTGGGCTCTGGCGTTTCCCGTTGGTTCCAGCCCGAGCTCGATTGCCGTATCCCTCGAGAGAAGAAAACTTCTCAACCTACCCTTCTCGATCACGGTTGTCTTGGTCTTAGGCACCCCTTCATCATCAAAGGGAACCACATATCCACCGGCAATGTTGCCGTCGTCGAAGACGGTCACGATTTCACTCGCAATCGAGTCGCCTAACCTTCCTTCAAGAACCGATTCTTTCGTTGCGACTAGGTCTCCCTCTGACGCATGACCAAGCGCCTCGTGCAAGAATAGCCCGATCAGCTCAGGGTCGAGGACAGCCGGGTAGGTTCCGGCTGGAGGCATAGGCGCCACGACCACTTTGGAGGCCAGCTGGGAGACCTCAGCTGCAAAGGCGTTCCAGTCTCCACCCTCAATGAACTCATAGCCGGCACACTGGGAGCGCTGTTCGGGTACTCTTTCCATCGAACCGTTTGCGGCAGCGACACTGAGTTGGCTGAAACCCGATGTCGTGATATCGGTCTTCACCTTAGTGCCTTCGGACGAGAGGAACATTCGAACGTCGTGCAGAAAACCCAAGCGAGAAGATGAATTCTTGATGTCAGCTCCCGTCACTGCTGCCTTGTTAGCCTCCAAGACGACCTTGACCTTCACGTCGGGAGGAACATCATCAGGGTTCCTTTTGACGGGGACCTCTACGCTTGCCTCAACAGGCTTGACTTTTGCAAGTTGAATCGATGTTGAAAGCTTCTTCGCAGCTTTCGCCATCCTGATAGCCTCAGAAACCTTCCGCCGGAGATCTGCCTTCTTCAGAACGGTGGAAGACGCGATCCCCCAAGCGCCTCCCACTAGAACCCTAATTCCGATCCCAGTCGAGCGATCCGATTCGTAACTGCGGAGTGAACCGTTCTCCGCCATTATGAGCGTCTGCCTTAAGTCTTGAAATCGTGCGTCTGCATACCGCGCGCCCAGGTCGAGCGCTCGGTTCACGAGATTCTTCAGCAGATCCTCCATGGCGATAGGCTTCCGGTTGGAACGCAGTATCGAACTTGGAGGACAATATATACCCTTGTCAGAAAGTCAACGTCCGCTTCACTGGCTCGTTGACTATTTCGTCTTTCGGAGTTTCCAGATTCCAAATTCGCCGATGGTCTGAGTCGTCTCGACGGGATTGTACCATTTCCTCTTTGCACCCATGACTGAGCGCATTTTCCAGCCAGTGCTCTTTGGTTCATTATCGATGGCCTGTCGGAGTGAGCCTGCCTTTGAGGTTAGATCCTGCTTCTCCGCATCGGTGAGATTCTGGGCGGCTTCAACGTAGTTCTTCAGGCCGTTCAGGTTGGTCGTGACTGTGTACCAGAATCCCCAATCAGAGGCAAGTTTCGTTGCAATGAACTTCGCGTCTATCTTGTTCTTCTCCTCCTGCAACGAAATCTCGTGGGCGCGAAGGAGCAGAAGCAGGTCTTTGACGTCCTTCTCATCTGGAAATACTATCTGCAGCTTTTCGAGAAGCATATCCGTCGGTGTGATCGTCGGCGAGTCGAGTTCTAAGCGCCCCCTGAAGTCGAGGGGATGATTTGCTGCAAGCAATTTGTCGTAGAAGACATCGACGTAAAACCAACCTTTCGGGTGGAAGTAAATCTGTCGCTGCGTAGCGGCGCTTGACATTGTTGTTGGCCTCTTCTCATAACCCATCATTTCGAAAAATTCCTTCATCTTATTCTTTCGGAATTTCATGTACGACATGAAATCTAAGTCGGTGTACTCCTGTTGCCCTTCTCCAAGGCGCATAAGTTTCTTCGCAAAATCCAAGAACTCTAAACAGTGGATGCGGATGGCCACGCCACCCAAGAGCCTAAGCGGTATTCCTCGTTTCGCCGCCTCACCCACAAGTCGCTTCCCCTCATCAATGAAAACCTCTGTTGGGATGATACCGCCCCATTCAGGTGGCATGTCGACTTGGCGCTCTTCCAAAACAAGTGCCTCCAAGGCATCTCTTCTTCACGTTTGTGAGAATTTGTCCTTTTTGTTTGGGGAAACCTCTTAACTCCACAGTAGACCACAACCGGTTTCGGACGTAATTAGATTGGCTCGTGACGAGAAGAAACTCAGCCATGTCAGGGAAGCAATGCGTCAGCAAGGACTTGGCGCCCTAGTTTTGCGAACACCTGAGAATGTTACATATCTTTCCGATGCGTGGTGTGGCAGAGGCTTAACGTATCTAGTCTTTCCGCTAGAGAAGGAGCCGATTCTCATTCACCCGGCCGGGGAGACTGCCCCACAGACGTGGGTTTCGGATGTTAGATTGTACAAGTGGGAGACTTACGAGCATCTCGGCAGCTCTCTCGAAGTTGGCGCAGAGTACGTGCAAAGGGCATTGACGGATCTGGGAATAGTTTCCGGAGCGATTGGAGTCGAGCAAGCATGGGAGTTCGTCCTCGCCTCGCCTTTGCGATACGAGTTGAATGTGATCGGTGAAAAGACGCTTACGCTACTGAGACAGAAGCTTGGCGGATATGATTTGAAAGATGCTTCTGGGCTGTTGATTCAGTCGCGCGCGATAAAGACTGATGAAGAAGTGAAAGCGCTCAGGAAGGCAAATCGCATTGCACGTATTGGTTTGGAAACGTTCGAACGGAACCTGAAAGCTGGCCTCTCCGAGATTGAATTGTCAGCTAAGATTGAGCAAGAAATTGTTACACAGGGTGTGACGAAGCGACGCGCCAACCGAGTTCTAGCATGTGCGTTTGTGGCGTCTGGGCCATCCACCGCTGAGGCTTACAAGTACGTAGTCGGAAATACAAGGCGCAAGATGCGACGGGGCGACCTCGTAATGCTGGAACTCGATGTGGTCGCCGACGGCTACAGCTCAGACACGACTAGAACTTTCGTGGTCGGGAAACCTGGCAAGAAGCAGAAGGCCCTCCTCGAAGCCGTTCTCGATTCCGAGGTTACAGCCATATCATCAATTGAGCCAGGGGTGAGCGCGGCCGAAATTGCCAGGATCTCTATAGAGGTTATCCGCCGCCACGGCCTCTCGTCATATCTGGTGCACCGGCTGGGACATGGCATCGGAGTTGGGGTCCACGAACCGATCCCAGCATTACACGTAGAGTCCAAAGACATACTGGAACCAGGAATGGTCCATAGCGTCGAGCCAGGAATCTACGGTCAGAAAATTGGCGGAATTAGAATAGAAGACGACATCCTAGATACTGAGAAAGGGGCACAGTATCTTTCCGATTTCACGCGAATTCCCGAATAAGGCCAACGTAGCTGCCAAGGCATTCAGGGGACAACGTTAGCATGCATTAGAGGTATTTCCAACCCATTAACGGTGGTTCCACGTCCATCTGCCATAGTAACGCGATCAGTTCTCCCCTGTGGTGGACCTCTTCTTCAAAGACATGAATGAGAACGTCCTCCGCAGTTATCTCGATGATTTCGTTGGCGTCGTTCGTGACTGTGTACTTTTTCAATAGGGTGTCTGCCGTCATGGATTTGAGATATTTTCGCATACGCGTCTCAACCTGCTCCATGTATCCTCGAACGTCTTCGATGGTCTTGTAGTCATCGAATTCCTTCCGGACCCGGAGGTTCTCGTTCTGTAAGAAGTCCAGCCAGTGGTCTATGGCGCCTAAGGTGTGGATGAATATGTTCCGGAGAGAGTGCCAGCTCGCCTCTCGATTCTTGACAAATTCATTCCATGGAAGCTTCTCGAGAGCAGCCAGGTATCTATGCCTAGTTCCCTCGTTGTATTCGATTAATTGTCTGACCTCAACCATGCGGGACAACTCTTTCTGGTTCTGTTTCGGCAGGCTTACTCAGAAAGCCTAGTCATAATTGTAGCTGCCGTCACGTTTGAAAGCGGCAAATGGCATTATCTGACGACAGGTCGAAGGCGATGAGTGGAATTGACAGGCTGTTTGATGTAGCCTTTGTTCGGCCGCCTCCAAGCAGTTATGCGAATTGCGTCTCTACGAACCCAGGTAAGAGCGACATCGATGTAACGCTTGCAAGGGAACAGCATCGGGCGTACATTTCGATTTTGAAAGAGTCGGGAATCAGAGTTATCGAATTGCCAACTCTGGAGAACCATCCCGACTCTGTTTTCATGCAGGACCCCGCACTCCTAGGTTCAGGCCTTGCCATTATCGGTCGGTTTGGTGAAGAGAGCCGGCGAGGGGAAGAGAAAGCACTCGTCAACGACTTAGCTCAGCACAAGAATGAGACTGGAGAGTTGAAGACCGTGAGTGCACCTGGAACTTTAGAGGGAGGAGACATCGTCGTTACGACCAGCGGAATCTTTGTTGGTAAATCGAAACGAACCAACTCAAATGGGATCAAGCAGCTCGCGGCTTTTCTCAAAGCCGTAAGAGTAACGTCAATCAGGACAGACCTTCTTCATCTTCTATGCGGATGCTCGTATCTGAGTAATGGGACGATGATTATCGCCCCTGACATAGTCGACCCTGCGATGTTTCCAGGCTTCCGATTTGTCACAATATCCGAAGCGGATGCTTACGCGGCTGATGCGCTTTACCTTGGGGAAGGACGAGTCCTAATTCCATCCGGGTTTCCAAGAGCGGCCGGCAAACTAAGGAACGCAGGGTACCAGCCAGTTGAGACGGAGATATCCGAGTTTTACAGGGGTGACGGGGGAGTAACGTGTCTCAGTTCACCCGTCTACAAATTGTTCTAGAGACGAGGCCCCTTCATCACCTGCCTAGGTTACCAACGTTCGTAATGGACAACGTCACTGAATGGCCTTCGACCTCGCTCAAGTGACGGGGATTTAACATCCTTAGCTGGGTAACCTATCGATATCACGCCAACCGGGTGAAAATTCTCCGGGATTCCGAGAAGCTTCTTCATTTCATCGACACGAAATACTCCTGTGAAAGCCGCAGCTAGGCCCTCGTCCACTGCTGCTAGAAAGATCAGCATGCATGCACATCCTATGTCGAAATACCAGTATGGGACTGACCATTCAATCTCCCTGCCATCTTCCTTCAACTTATCAGGCTCCCGATAGCGGTCATGGTATATTTTCTCGTTAGCGCAGGCTATGATCAGGGCTGGTGCTTCTGACACGAACTTATGAAACCGCTTCCCAGCGTAGAAGTCGGTCTCACCCTGGACCTCTCCCACTTTCCTTTTCAATTCCTCCTCGGTGACTACAACATAGGCCCATCCTTGGCTGAAACCGGCACTTGGGGCATGCTGCGCCAACTCGAGAATTCTACCGATCTTGTCTTGGGGCACGGGTTTGGGTTGAAAGTTGCGAACCATGCGTCGCTTCCGAACTACTTTCTCAAATTCCAATTCGAGTCTCTCCTCTAATACGCATGTCTCAATTTGAACCATTGGAAAGGAGAACCTGGAAAAATAAAAGATGAGAAAGGAAAGGAGAAGTAGACGATAACTACTGGTTGTGAACCTAGTATCGTCTGTGTTTCTGGTAACAGGACCTACAATAGACAGGACGGCCTTGGGTTGGCTTGAACGGCACTTCTGTTTCAGCGCCGCAGTCAGAACAGGTGACCTTGTACATAGTTCGGCCGCCGTATCCTTCTTGACTCATACTTACACCACTCTACTGTTTAGTTACGCGCCAGATAATACTCAAAAGTAGAATCCGCAGCGTACCAACGCCTAGAAAGCATTCAAGCGTAATTAAACCTATACCACAAGCCCGTGTCAAAACATTCCCTCCGAGCGGAGAACGCATTTCGTGGAAATCAACGCAATTTTGCCCCAGTACACCCAAGAACCGGGTATTTCTGGCCGGAAACCGAGAAGGTTACATTCCGCCTCAGCGTCTATGGTTGTTTAGACTAGAAAAACGGGGCCTAATTCCCGATCCCCGGAGGTTGAATGAGATGAGAATAGAAGACATTCGCAATGGGATGAGGAATATTCACATCGAGGGCAAGATCGTCGATATGAATCAGTTCATGCTAGTCCTCGATGATGAGACTGGCCGCACGTTTGTTAGGTACAATTACAGGAACCTCGCAAAGCCTGTTCAGAAAGGAGATTATGTTAAGGTAGATAATGGTGTGGCCGTAAACTATTCCGGAATCCTTCAACTGAAACTACCGCGAAACGGCTCCATCACGCCGACTCGCTGATAAGGAAAAGTTCTGATAGACCCTGAGGCCGTGTGCTTGTTGTTATAGTCGTACTATGAACGACAACAGGTACCCGGCTATGAGAAGCAACGTCGTGTAGACATACAATTTGATGTTCATCGACATTGCGGGCATAAGCCCATACGGGTTACCCAAGTTTCCTTTGATAAGACCACTCACCTTAGCCGCCATAGGTATTGTCAACAACGCCAGCAGGGACGTTATGGGGAAGATTCTGACAATCGCGCCGAAGCCTACAATTGCATAGAGCGCTACAACCGAAACCAGGTACCCGGTAACTACCGATTCTTCTCGTATGCGTGCAACGAAAGTCTTCTTCCCTGCCTCATCGTCCCACGTTCTGTCTGGAATCTCGTTCACGTAGAGAATGAGCATGACGAGCATACCAACTGGTAACGATGCAAGAAAGGCTTCCAGAGTGAAGCTTTGAGCCTGGACAAAATATGAACCAAGCACGAGCAGCGGACCAAAGCCTACTCCGACCGCAAGTTCTCCGACACCCCTATACACCCATTTCATCGGAGGCGCCGTGTACCCGTAGCTAACCAGCAAACCTAGGAGCCCGATCAAAAGGATCGGCAGGCCTCTGGTCAGGGCCAGATAGAGGCCTATGACGCCACCCACTGCGTATGCAGCTGTCGACAGTGAGAGAACCGCAGGTGCTGGAAGAAGACCATATTGTATTACGCGTGATCCTCCGCTGAAGGGCGTCGGAGTGGTATTTACGTCGTCTGCACCAGTTTTAGCATCGAAGTAGTCGTTTGCTGTGTTGACTCCCAAGTGGATTAGAAGAGCACCCGCCAATGTCAATGCGAAAAGCATCCAATTGAAGAAACCTGACCGGTATCCGATGACTGCCCCCAGGACGACTGGCAGGATTGTAGCAATTACGAAGGGTAGTCGGAATGTTCGAAGAACAAGCCATGGGGTGGACAGCCATGGTCTCTCCTTCAATTGGTCGAGGTAGCTTCGTGCCCGTGAGACCTTCATTTCGGAGTACTGGAAGAACTGGACCTCTTTCTCGTCCCACGTGTAGCCCTTTGTTGGCCGGAGCATGAAGTTGTCGCCTTCATCGGTGATTTGCCCCCAGAAAACAATGTATCTTCTGTCGGTGTACCCTCCCATCGGAAGTGGCGTGATGTGGTTGAAAATCAGCCCGACTTCGCGACCGCGCAGTGAAGGCAGACTCTTGGGTTTGGAGATTTTCACGACTTGCTGCTCAGAGTCCACCTCGAACACCACTGGTACTGAGAACGGGTAACCATCGTCATCGACAAATGTGAGCGCGGCGTCTGAGTAAGTGGCAGCTTTCTGGAATAGTACTTTCTCGACCATTCTAGTTCACCCGGTAGGTGGTGGGCGGGGCGTTCGGATCTCCTTGCGGCCACGCGTAGATTTTAGCCGGCGAGATTTCCACTACCGATCTCTCCCAGAAGAGTGGAAGTGCGTACCTCATCTTCACGTAATTGTCAATGTAGGTTCCTTCTTCCGCCAGATGGGAAGGAGCGCCTCCCAACCATGGTGGACATCTTCTTCGCCGACTTTGGCATTGCCTTTCACGAGCACAATCCTGTATGGGGACACTCGCAGTCCGGCTCTGTTTGAGAAGAGAGTGGCAACTCTCGGGTTGCGCTTGATATGGTCTAGCTTCCTGCTGAAAAGCACACTCGAGGTTACGAACAGTCTTCCTTCTCGTGAATCATAAAGTGGTAGGAGCGGGTGAGTCACGGGCCTACCTGATGGCGATACCACTGTGAACTCGCAGACCAGCGCATTTTCGAAAACCTCCCGCATCTCCAGCGGTAGTTCTTGGATTGAACGCAGAGTCCTCTCAGCCAACGTTAACCCCTAGTCTTTCCTACGATAAGATAGTGAAAGTATGCCCCCCGTCATAATTTAACCCTACTGGCATCACTCCGCGGCTTAACTTCGAGTTTTGGTAGCCGCAACTTAGGATTGCAGGAATTCAGTCTGCCTGTGTTTTCAATTCATGCAGATTGTCGCACCCAAGAACCAGCGAATTCTCTTATCAGGACGACTAGGTTGACTGGTTCCAGTTGAAAGTTGGCCACTATAGAAAGGATGCTCAACCCAAAGTCTGTGGCCGTAATCGGGGCAAGTGAGACCGAAGGTTCTGTAGGCCAGTCATTGATGAGGAACCTCCTGCTTGGGAAGGACCGGAGAAAGATCTACCCAGTGAACCACAACCGGGAGACAGTCATGGGACTGAAATGTTATCCGAATATCGCCAAGGTCCCTGAGCATGTCGACCTTGCCGTAATAGCTACTCCAGCGAAAACAGTCCCGAGCATCGTCGAAGAATGCGCAAAGGTAGGCGTAGATGGGGTGGTGATACTGTCAGCTGGGTTCCGTGAAACCGGTGCTGAAGGCGCGAAGCTGGAAGACGAAATCCGGCGAATTCAATCAAAACATGAAATTCGAATCCTAGGACCGAACTGTGTCGGTCTCGTGCGACCCCAGATCGGCCTCAACGCTACCTTCCTCAGAGATAATCCGAAGCCCGGCCAGATCGCCTTTGTCTCACAAAGTGGGGCGCTAGGGTCCGCCATTCTCAACTGGGCGGTCAGTGCTGGCATTGGATTCAGCATGTTCGCTTCCCTCGGTTCAACGCTTGACATCGACTACGGAGACATGATTGACTACCTGGGAGACGACCCGAGCACTAGAAGCATAATCATCTACATGGAGGGCGTGAGCAACGGTAAGAAATTCATGAGCGCCGCCAGAGGCTTCGCTCGCACCAAACCAATTATCGTCATTAAAGCAGGCAAACATGCGGCAGGAGCCAAGGCCGCATCTTCACACACGGGGGTATTAGCAGGAGACTACGCGGTTTACGACGCTGCCTTCAAACGCGTGGGAGTGGTGATGGTCGATGAGGTTGGAGAACTGTTCAACTGTGCCAGCGTACTCGACTCGAGATTTCTTCCGGCGGGGCCTAGGCTTGCCATCGTTACGAACGCTGGCGGACCAGCTGTGCTCGCAGCAGACTCAATCGTCAGCCATGGTGGCGAGCTGGCTAAACCCTCCGAAGAAACAATGCGCACAATGGACGGAGCGTTGCCGCCATACTGGAGTCACGGAAACCCCCTCGATATTTTGGGAGATGCTGATGTCAAGAGGTTTGAGCTTGCGGTCATAGCATGCGTTGCGGACCCGAACGTAGACGGCCTCCTAGTCATTTACACTCCACAGGGCACTACGCAACCCATTGAAGTCGCAGAAGCGGTGACGAAGATAGCGGCTGATAGGCGGAAGCCGATGCTGACTGTCTGGATGGGCGAAGACAGCGTGAGGGATGCTAGGGAAGTCTTCTACAAGAACCACATACCGACCTACCCAACCCCTGAAGAAGCCGTCAAGACCTACATGTACATGTACCGGTACAGACGGAACCTCGACCTTCTCTACCAAACACCTGAGGAACTCCCTCTAGACTTCTCACCGCCAAAGAGCCACCTCAAGGTAATGATCCGGAAAGCCGCCAAAGACAGGATTGCTCTGACTCAAGAGGAAGTGGACAGGTTTCTCGACGCATATGAGATCCCACGGGCAGAAGGTTCGTTAGCAAAGAGCGCCGAGCAGGCATCGATGATTGCTTCAGACATTGGCTATCCAGTCGTACTCAAAATCGCGTCTCAAGATATTCTACACAAAACCGACATTGGTGGCGTGATCACGGGCTTGGACTCGCCGCGGTCAGTCAAAGACTCATACAAGGGGCTCATGGAGAGAGCCCGAAAGGCGAAGCCTGATGCAAGAATCGATGGCGTCTACGTGCAGAAGATGACGACGAATATTGACTACGAGTTAATTCTCGGCGCCAAGAAAGACAGGGACTTTGGCGCAGTCATACTATTCGGAATGGGCGGAATCGGGGTCGAGCTACTGAAGGATGTCTCAATCGGCCTTCCCCCCTTAAACCAAGTTCTCGCCAGAAGGGTTATCGAAGAGACAAGAATCTACCGCGCTTTGTCCAAGGGGCTTCGAAACAAACCGCCAATAG
>Ga0315280_10001650_pt1 | contig 37861 bp, 41 predicted proteins | sample YL17G06_40_MG_FD_203697 | JGI IMG/M metagenome (GOLD analysis project Ga0315280, IMG submission 203697) | Sediment microbial communities from Yellowstone Lake, YNP, Wyoming, USA - YL17G06_40 | ecosystem: Environmental > Aquatic > Freshwater > Lake > Sediment | place: USA: Wyoming | collected... | reverse complement strand
GGGCGGAAAAGTATCACGTTGAATACATTATAACGACGTGGCATCGGCTTGCCTTTTCTGAAAGCGTGATATTCAGGGAAATCCTGTTAGTCGCAAAGAAGACCAAACCGCGATCTGACGCTATCACTAAAGTTTGCGTCTTGAAAAAGCTGCCCGACAAGGTATCCAAGGCAAGGGAGATTGCAGAAAAGATCAAGAGCCTTAAGAAAGACTATGAAGACGATGATGTTGTCGTCAAGATTCATCCCTACTCCAAATTGACCAAGGACACGACTGATTGGCATACGGTTATTTCTCTTAGTGACCTGAAGCTTATTGACTTGTTAGAAGACTTGCTCTCTTCAAAGAAACTCGCGGTTCTTTCATCGCTTGCGGAATCCCAAGAAAACGACCTACGGCACTACAAGTTCCGAGATTTTCACGGATTCGTCTTGAATAATGCTGAAAGAGCAGAAAGGCAATCAGACGTATGGATTGCAGATGAAGTAAAAGGGAAACTCCTCGTTGCTAACCATAAGAAAAGGTTACATAGCGTCAAGATTCCTATGGCTTGCTTGGAAAGAGCATTAAGACGCTTTTCTTACGTTGATGCCATTGATGTGAAGGAGGCTTTAGACTATCTTATTTTAGATTGGTTTTCCGGAATTGAAGAGATGGCAAGCTCGATAATTCCTGCAAACATCAGGAAAGGTTTCGACAAAAAGGTTGTTGCTTCTTGGGCAGAGAGATTTGAACGCAAGAAGGCACACTTGCTACTTGGGAGAAGACTATACTTGTCCGCGCCTGGAACCTGCCTAATTTCATTTTATTCAGATAGCCCAACTGTCGGTATTGATCTGTGGAGTCTAAGGAATCTGAACAAGACTGATGCAAAAATTCTTTCCTTATGGCTAAACAGCTCCTTCAATATTCTGCAGCTGTTGTATATGGGTGTGGCTTGTGAAGGACCTTGGATGAAACTTCACGGATATATGATGGATCGTCTTCTGGTTCCGGATCCCAGCAAGCTGACAGAAACCGAGAAAAAGCAGGTTCTGGACGTATTCGAGAAAGTGAAGGATAAGCCTTTTCCAAGCATTACTGAACAGCTCAAGACTAAGTTTCAAGCCAGAAAAACAATAGACTCGATGTGGCTTAAAGTCCTAGGATACAAGAATTTTTCCAATGAGATGCTTGACAGACTATACGATTCATTGCTGAAAGAACTCGAAATAATCGGTAAGCTGATGGGCGGAGTTCAACATAAGGAAGACGAGGCGTAAACCTGATTTAGATCGGGCTCAAATAGAAAGGTCGGATTTGCCTCTATTACAGTCAATGCAAAGAGTCCAAAGGTTGTTGAGGCTGTCCGTGCCTCCCTTTGCAACAGGCGTTATGTGATCCACTTCAAGTTTCGTTTCTTTCGCAGTTCTGCCACACAAGCGACACCGATAACCATCTCTTTCGAGAATCAGCAGACGAAGTTTCTTGGAGATAGCTTTACGTTTAGTTTTTGGGCGCTGCTTTGTTAAACCAAAAGGTTGTCTTAGGATTCTGGATTGCCGCAACAGTTCGTTTAGAGGGAATCGAGCCACAAAGTCTTTCTTGGTAATCTCGTTGAAAGCAAAAAACGGATGGGCAAAGCTGTTTACTAATTTTGTCAAATCTTCCTGCGTCGACGGTTGTTCTTCAACTATCTTGTCAGTCAGTTTTCTGGCAAACTTGTTGTAGTCTTTCCATCCACTATTAATAATGTATTCTAGAAGTATGTCTTCAACGCTTATTACGTCTTCAATTAGACGGTTTCTCTTGGAGGATTTTTGTCCTGACATAACTATCAAGATCCAACGCCTTAGCCCAGGGCTTCTTTGCGTAGATAGGACTCTTGCCCTTAACTCCCACCTTTTTGACCAAACCTTTTTTCCAGAGCCTTTGGGAGGCGCGCCACAAAGACACAGTTGGAATTCTCCTTTGCTGACTTGCCAAATCCTTTTCAATCTCTTTTAGTGAGCGTACACCATCTATTTCCAGGTAAAGAACCGTGACGTTCTTATCGCCTTCAAGAGCTTTTCTCACTCTTTCTTCATAAGTAGGTCTTTTCTCGTGCCACTGGTCTTCAAGTTCTTCTTTAATATCCTCTACGTCTTTTTGCAGTTTTGTGATCCGTTCGTGGGTATCTGGATGAGTTGACATTGAATCACCTAAAACCTCTGCTCGTGCACCTTCTTGCCCTCTCGCTCTATGGTTCGTATTAATCCCTTACGTCTCAATGTGCTTATGACTGCCCTGGTGTATTCCAGTGATTTTTGTATCTTGTTGGCAATATCTTGACTTGTGTTTTCTCCATCACATAACTCATAAACTTGTCTTTCTATCGAATCGCTTTTCAACAGTTTCTTTTTCACGTCCTCGAGCTTGTCTTCATTAGTGAGAAGAAGCAGTGCTTTGATGTCTTCCAACAAAGTCTTTATCTCCTTGAATGTTTCTTCACTCATTTTCTATTCCTCCATCATCTTTACCTAGAATATTTGCTCGTGAATTGGCCTACCATCTTTTTCAACTGTTCTTATCAGGCCTTCACGCCTGAGAATGCTAAGGTAAGAGTTTACATAATCCGTCGATTTCTGGAGGGCTTGAGCCACGTCCTGAGTTGTCTTTGTTCCATCACATAAATTGTAAACTTGCAGTTTGACTGAACCCTCTTTAAGCAATGACTTCTTTACCTCAGCAAGTTTATCCTGATTTGCTAGGGTGAGAACTGCTTTAATCTCCTCCAATGTTCTCTGCATTTTTTTCAACAAATCCTTCTCTGATTCTTCAGGCATAAGATCATCCCTGTGACGGTTTAGCCTCAGTCTTTTCAGTGGTCGTTGGCTGCTCTATTGGCTTTTCTTCTTTCTCAGGCTCTTTAACCCGAGGCACTTGGATGCCAAAATCCTCTAGATCAAAGGAGCGTTTGAACCGTGATCCTCCCTTAACTGGAATGCTCTCTCCCAAACCCAGCTTCAACCAAGCTTGCCACATTTCAAAGACTGTGCTTGTGCTACCGATACCAGCCAGCTTGGCAATTTCCACTATTCCACGAGTTGCATCACTCAAGTGATAAGTAAGCCTCTTCTGTTCCGTATCCAAGACGCTAACAAGCGTACTCTTTACTTCTCTCATTCCAGCGAATTTGATCCATTTGAGAATCTCTCTTAGCAGTTTGGTCTGCTCATTTTCTTGACTCATTTCCATCACCTTTTTCTTGCTTGGGCATAATTGTCGTATCCGCCTTCATAGTTTGAGCTTTTTCTTTAGCCTCCTCCTCTTCGCCTCTTTCCTTTGCGACTAGGTCTATCCAAGAAGGAGGAACATAATCCAAGATTCTACGTGGAGGTTCGTAAGGATTATATTCAATGAATTCGGCAGCTGCTGCATCGTCAAGAAAATACGTTACTGCTCTGCTAGTGACTCCTACCATTTTTGCTATGTCTGGCGGCATTCGCTTTCCGTCAATAAGAACCCACATTTTCTTTCGGGAATCAGTTTTAGCAATCTTGGAAAGCTCGCCTTCAATAGTAGAAGCGTTGGCAAGTGTCAGAATCTTTGATATTTTCTTTAGTTCACGCAATGTTGGCGTGTCTTCTAATCCACTCATTTTTGATCACCAGGTTTTGATGAACTAGATGCAACAGCACTTGCCGTAACCTTTTCACCGCTTTCTGGGGTTTGCGCTTGCTGTATTGCTTTTGGTTTAGCCTCGGCTTCTTTCTTTTTCCTAATAATGCTTAGTTGAACGTTGATGTTGTCCTGAGTTTTGTTGAGAAGCTTTGCGATTTCGATAGGTCTAAATCCAAGCGAGTCCAAGAGCACAATTTTATCCAGTTCTTTTTCAACTCCCTTAACGATGTCTAACGTAAGTAGTCTCAGGATTTTGTCCAGTTTACTAGAGATTTCTTTCAATAATTCCTCTGTTTGACTCATTCATATCACTCCTTTGAATTAGCCCCCTCTTTAGGAGGCTCGCTTTTCACTTCGGCTCCAGCCTTGATCTGGGGAACCGTAAACCCGAAATCCTCCAACTGAAATGATTTCTTATATCTAACCCCGCCTCGCACACTCAAAGGCTCCACAATTCCAAGTCGCACCCACGATTCCCAATATCGTCTGATGGTGCTGTCACTGATATTAGCCGCCTTGCCTATTTCGACGCTACCGTGCTCACCATCACTCAAATGGTATATCAAGCGTTTTTGCTCAGTATCTAGAATATTCATCAGCACAGTTCTAACTTCTCGAGCTCCAGCAAATTTGACCCACTTCAACATTTCTTGCAGAAGCTCAATTACTTTGTCAATTTTATTGTTGCTCATCTGTAACCTCCTCGGGTTGCTCTGTCTCAGCCGTTGCCTGTGGTATGGGAGGGACTGTGAGACCCACCTCTTCCAAAGAGCAAATCCTTCTAAAACGGCCTTGACGCTTTTCTGATGGTTCAACAATGCCGAGTTTATTCCATTTTCTCCAGTAAGCGGTAACTGTGGCATTGCTTCTTACACCTGAAAGCCCCGCGATTTCCCTTGTGCCACGTTCTCCATCTGATAATTCGTAAATCAGCATTTCTGTGTCTGTCGTTAGATTTTGAGCTAGAATTGTGCGTAGCTGTTGCATCCCCGCAAATCGCGTCCACTTCAAAAGCTGATCCAGTTTGCCCTCAATACTTTTGAGAGTCTTCAATTCTTCAGACATTGTTTAACCAATCAAAGAAGATAGCACGCAGACATATAAATATTTCTCTAAATTAGTCATTAAAATGAACGTAGTCTTTTTAAACCCTTGCGCTACAGATTATTGGTGAGAAGACGACTCGTGCAGACAAAATTATATCGTCAATCTCCATCGTTTTGATAGTTAGCTCTATGGTTCTGCTTCTTTCGCCCCAAGGCTTTAGCATAATCCCGAGGCCTTTTCAACCCAGCGTCTATAGAACTGCAGTGTTTTGGGCGGCTGATAAAACTACTATTCAACTGGCTAACCCAAGCGAAAACGATGTTGAGATTATAAAACTAACTCTCCAGGTCGGCTCAAAAAGCACTGATGTGACAGGTTATTTGTCCGGAACTATTTTGAAGGCAAAGACAGGATTAACAAGTCTAGAACTCCAGTGGCCAAATAGTTTCTACGCTTGGGAGCCAGGAACGCAATACGTCTTCAAGTTCGAGTTTAAGGGTGGCGGAGAACTAGCTTTCACAGAGACTGCACCAGCAAGCGACCAAAACCCGCCAAATCCGCAAGGTCCCGCTTTAAATTTGATGTTGATTGATTGGACAGAGAACAATGTTACACTTTCAACTTCGAATACGGGAGATGAGTCGTCAACTGGCTTGAGAATTTTCATTAACTCGACTGACTACACGGCGCACTCAACTCTTCCAGCTTCGGTAGCTTCTGGAGAGACCGTGCAGTTCACCGTGGATTTTGAAGTTGAATATGATATTTCTTACAATTTCACCCTGGCCTACAATGAGAAGTCTGCTTCGATAACCGTTCCAAGCCCTGCTCATCCTGTCCCGTATGTCTCGATTTTCGCCAGGTCTGGAGGTTTTGACATTGCTGTTTCGCACGGCTTCAGCACAATAACGGTCACACAAGTGTTCGTCGACGGAGTAAGCTATTCCGCCAACCTACCTCTAACCGTGAAACCAACCGAGTCAGGCAACATAACCGTAAACTGCGACTATTTCTTGGGCTGGACATACAACTTCACAGTGGCTTACACTTACCGTGGCGGAGAGGGAAACGTCACAAGTACCTACACCACCGCTAGTCCACTGGGCGTTTCGGGCTTCGACAAGTATGATTGGGGTGATGGAACCACTAGCCTTTACTTAACAATAACAGTCAGCGAAATGGTCACAGTAAAAACCGTAATGCTGGCTTATGGAGAAACCGTTCCAAGCATCTTCGTCGGTAGCGTGACAGAAAACTGTTCCATCCTAGAGTTTTATCCCGGTCCGCCATACTTCGATTTTTATCTAGGCTTCCCAAACAGGGTAGCCAGTTCGGTTTTTGACCACGCGACTTGGTGGGTGCTCTTTGAGTTAACTGACGGACGAAAAATCCTAGTGGAGGTGGGCGAATGAGCTTCAGAAAGGAGACAATTAAGGAGTGTATAGGGGGAACACTTCTAGTTTTAAGCATACTTACGTTGTTTATCAGTTTTGGGGTTAGTCAAATTCTCTTTTTTGTTCTATTTGAATATGGCAATTTCAGAAAATGTAAAGCTCGCCTTTTGATTGAACACTTTTTTGAACTGATGATACTCGGAATGATTTTTGGCACTTTCTTCCCTCTTGTTTACTACTATTATGTTCTAGAAAACCCTGATGGAGGAAAACGAAATTGAGTGAAGACGAAAGCCCATTCAGCATTCAAAAGTGGGAGGAAGACGTTCTCCACATCAAATCAAAGAACCGAATCTGCCAATGCTGCAGAGTCGAGTTAACAAATATGAACGTATCGCCTGACGGAAACCTCTGCTGGGATTGCTACAACCAGGGAGTGAGGAGCGCAAAAGGCACGGATGATGCGGGATATCCAAAAAAGTGGAGAAACGTCGTAACAGAAGAAGCAGAGAAAAACTTGGAACGCGAAGAGGAAGAAGGAGACAGGCAAAGGGAAGCAGAAGAAGAGTTTTTCGCTAAAAGAAAGCCAAAAAGGCGGTTTTAACCAGTTTCACCATCGGTTTCGTTGCAAGTTTTAAAAAGCCCTGAGTTTATACATGTCGGGTGTCCATACGAACTCTCAACGTAACAATAAGATTTTCATTTTCGCGGGAGTTTGTGTAGTTGCAACTTTAGTTCTTTATTTCTGGTTTTTGCCCTACACTAATCCAAACCCGTTTTTGCCGCGCCTTCCTTTCCTATCCGAGCAGTTCCTGTTTAATGTGTACGTGGGGTTAAGCGTCGCCTTCATCGCTGTTTCAGCAGTTTTTTACAGAAAATTGAGCGGCGAAGACTTTGTTAAATATCAGCCTCGCCTCTGGATTTACCCACCAATACTTTTCACATATCTTCTTTTGATTGCCACTTTAAACATAAGCATAGCGAGATTCGAGTGGAACCCAGCAACTCTAAGCTTTCTTTTGTTTTACTTGGGAAGTGCGATTTACCTGGGCTGGTTTATCGTCATACGAATGATTACAGAGATGCCGGGAGGCCCCCTTGTCACCCTCTTAATATTAGTTTTTTCACCGTTCTTTTTGCCTCTTCTTTTCGTCGCCTTCTTGATTAAAAACGCGTTGATTTGGCGTAGCGGAGGCGGTTTGGGAACGGTTTACAAGCAATTCGAAGGCTTAGAACCCGAAAAAGAGGGAAAATGGACTATTGAAGAGACAGGTGTCGAAAGTGAAGCGCCAAAAGCCGAACGGGAGAAAAAGGACGAAAAGGCACCAAGCTGGCGTGAGATTTTAGACGAAGAACAAAAGGAGGTTAAAGAATGAGCACCAAATACACTCCACTGTTTCTGAAAATGATGGCGAACACGAAGCCCGAGCAGTCACTTGGCGTGCTGTACCGAGTATACCCGCCGTTGGATGCTAAATCAGATCTTCGTAGCCTGGCCAGTTTTCACAGCAGATTTATCCGTGGCCTCGAGATAAGACGGGAGAAAAACGGCGAAATCGAGCTTTACGTGTGGGTTGAAAACGAGGCTGCACTGAAAACTTTGGAAAGCGCTTATCCCGGAGCAAAATTCGAAAAATCAGACAAGCTCGACCCAGACTTCTATCGGGAGCTGGACGAAAGTGCCGTTTGCTTCTTTGTTGTTAGAAATCACGCGTTGCCCTGGACAATCGCTGACGCCGACAACCGGGTAACCTATGTGAATGACCTAATCCGAAACGCCGATGTGCCGTGCCAAATCCAAATTCTAGTTCAAGACTACGACTGGACTGGGCTAGCTGAAGAGGCGGCGATGAAAATGCAGGCGACCATTATCAAAATGAAGCAGGGAAAAACACAACTAACATTTGATCCACGCCAAATTCTCACAACTGAACTTGGAAAGCCGAAGCCTGAAATCTTAGGTTCAACCTTGGTGCAGAGAGGCCCTGAAATTGTCGAGGACTATTTTGAAAAAGCACACGGCACACCACTCATACTCTCCATTCGCGGAATTGTGGCTCAACCGACGAGTACGTTGAGCTCGGCTTTAACCGGCATCAAACTTCGAAACGACAGTCTAATAGTGGTCACGAGTCGAGACCCAAGAATGCTGAGATGGCTGAGAGCACGAGCAATACCTGACCCCCGCCCATTTTTGGAGTTACACGCGAAAGGCGGTTTTCTGCGAGACTGGGGAAAAGGCCGCGAACTAGTGCCAGTCGAATGTATTGTGCCCAGCGAACTTGTGCTTTACCTGCACCTGGCAACTGATCCTGCTTTACCGGTGAAATACACGAGAACCGGAGCTATCCCTCAGCTGATTTCAACGCCGTCGGGTTTTGAAGGGTTAAAACCGTACCTACTCAACCGGATGCACAAATACGTCGTTGGCCAGACCGGAGCCGGGAAAACTACCCTGTTCTTGGAAATGGGTGATGAGTGGCTGAAAATGCCCAACCCGCCGGCCATAATCTACATAGACCCGAAGGGCGACGACGGCATCAAACTACTGAAATACCTTCCTCTCACCGAGAAAGTAGTGTACTTAAACCCCGTTTCTACAGAATTTGCTCTTAACCCGCTTGAACTTCCACCACACGATCCAAAAGACCGAGACCGGATTGTTGGACTATGGATTTCGCTTTTTATGCGAATGATTCAAGAGTGGTACGGTTCTAGTCCTGAAACCGCTCCTCGAATGTTAAGGATAATGCGCTCTCTACTTCGTGCTCTCTACGAAATGAGTGATTCACCAACACTCGCAGACCTTTACACTTTCGCGGTTAAGATGCAGAAAGGAGAAAGCCAAAAGGTTCTTGGCGAGTTAGAGGCAGTTTTAACCGGCGAGGAACAAGCAGCACTTCTAAACGAGATTGAAACCATCACGCGCCTAGAAAAAGCAGCTTTCGACCCCTTACTCAATCGTTTGGCAGATTTCGCACTTGATCCGTTTCTCAAAAGAATGTTCTGTTCGAAAAGCACAGTCGACGTAAACCAGCGTCTTCAACCCGGACACGTGACGGTTTTCAGCATTCCCTCACGCGATGTTGGAGCCGACCGAATGAAAATAATGATGAGTGTGATAGCGCTTCAAGTTTGGTTCGCGGTTCAGTACCGAGCGACAATGTTGAAAGAGCCTGAGCGTGGACAAGTAGTGCTGGCAGTTGACGAATTCCAAAACCTGCGAGACTTGAAAATTCTTCCGCAACTGCTGGCTGAATCGCGAAGCTATGGTTTGACGCTTGTCTTGCTTCACCAAAACTTTGAACAGCTTGACGATGCTACAATAAACAGCATAATCGGCAACAGCGGAATCCAGATAGGTTTCAGAGTTGCAGGCGAAGATGCTGGAGTTTTAGGCCGCAACTGGGATCCACGTTACCGAGAACAAATCACGCAGGAAGTTTCAGTTCTCCCACTCTACAATATTCTGGCGAGAGTTCAAGCAGTTGGAACGCAGGAACAAGCGCCACCAGCACGCTACCTAGTTCCAGCGCCTCACGATTGGATCAACAGCGACGAGACAGTCAACCAATTTATCGAAAAAATGAAGGAGAAATATGCAGCCAAAACAATAGTTCAAATTTTCAGACAAGAGAAAACGGCGTGGCAAAGATACCTGCCCGTCGACATCATCCTCCCAGCGAACCAGTTCAAAATCCTGGCGGCAATTTACCTAAACGGAGACATAAGCTACTCTGCGGCATTGAAGTTCGCAGGTTTACACCGAGACGAGGAGACCCGAAAAGATTGGGATGCGCTGGTTCAAAGCGGCTGGTTAGAAATCTATGAGGGACTGGTTGCCAAGAAAAAGGCGGGACTAGCAACACTGACTGCGAAAGCTCAAACCTATTTTGGAGCCTTAGTCGACTTCTCTGATGTTGGCGGCGAAGAAATTCAGAAGGTAGCCAAAACCGTCTGGAGCGAATACGTCAAGGCAGGAAGGTTCGCAAGCGTAGTAGTCCAAACCCCAACTGAAGAAAGATGTGATCTAGTTGTCTTCGACTATGAAAACGACCGGGCAATAGCCGTTGAGCTGGAGTCAGAGAGCGAGGTTAAGACGCATCCCGAACAGGTCACCAGAAACATCAAGAAGTTTAGCCCTCGAGAATTTGATGTATTGGAGATGTGGGTTCCGACGAATTTGGAAGCTGACGTTAAAAAGATTGTTGAGAGTCTGCCGCGTGGACAAAGCCGCTATGTGACCTTGAAAACCTACTGAAAAACCCAAAAAACCGCACCAAAAACCTTTCCAGAAGCCCTAAACTTACACATTACGATACCTCTCCCCCCCTTTTCGGCATTGTTGGCATTGTTTTTTCTACCAATTTTCGCTGTTTTTCCATAGTTTTTTCAAATTTAAGCCCGATTTTTGTGTTTTTTACATTGCAATTAGTATCTAACTTTTTTCGGCATTGATTTTCATTTTTGGGGCTTTTCCAAGGTCTTTTCATTTTGGATCTCCGTGACAGAGACAGCTTCAGAAGGCCGCCCTTTGGTAATTTTTTATCCAGCTAGACCCCTTTGTTTTCTATCATTCTTCCTTTTTTTCTGGTTTGATTCTCTCGCTTCTTTTTCTTTGTTTCTTTCTCGTTTAGTTTTTTCTTCTTCCATCTTTTTTCTGTTCTAGTCTTGGTTTCTCTCTTTCTTTTCAGCTGTTTTGTGACAAAGTGGTTTCAAGTCGCGTCCAACCCCCGTTATTCCCCTATTTTCCTATTGGGTTTTTTTGATCCTTTCCGTCTTGTTTAAGCTGGCTTACTCTTGTTTTTTCTTCTCTTTTTCATTTCTTTTCTGTTTTTATTTTCCTTCTTTTCTTGTTTAGGTCAATTTTTGGGTTTAATTCCCAAAATCATACACAAAATTTTGCCCTAGTCCGCTGTTGTTCTTAGTCCCGTTTCGAGTTTGATTGTTTTCATTTTTGGATCATAAAGTGTTAGATACTTTTCAGGCATTGATTTTTGAACTCCGGAACTCGACGAACTAGCACGACCTATCACGACCTATCATTTTATGTATACACTGAGAGAGCCAACATCGTGTACAACTGACTTGATTAAACGAGAGAAAAGAAACTGAAAAGGTATGGAAAATGTAATACAAAACCAGACCCCAAGGGCCCTCACCTCAACGAAACAGATCAAGCTAGAAACAAGAGAGCTAAGGAGTAAGAGTGAAAAAACTGAAAATTGATGAAAATTGAGAAATCGAAAAAAAGAAAATTGAAAAGGTAGAAAAAAGGTTTGGGGCAAATTTAGCTGTAGCGGGTTCAAACGAGAGCAAGAAATTAAGCGAGAGACCAAAAACAGCAGGAGTTTGTGTCGTAAGGGGTATTGCACAACCGGGGGTATCACAACAAAAGCAGCAAAGACAAGCAACGAGAAATAAACCTCGCCTAACAGTTTCGGTTTTATAAAGCAAAAAAGGTTTATACACCAAAAAAGGTTGACAAAAGCTTCGCAGAAAAAGAAGTGAAAAGCTCCGAGGCGTATGCAAAGCTAATTTTAGGTTTGGGATGCGAGGTTGGGGGGCGTAAGGACTTGGGAGGGGTAAAGCGTGTCGGCAAAAATCCGGACGGGTATGCAAAGTAGTCGGGCCAGAAAACGAGGCAGAAAAATAGAGAGAAGGACGAATAAACCCGCAACAGCGTAAAGGGTTCTGAAATCGATCAATCTTTTTAAAACCATACGGACTTAACTCTTTTGGGGATGGACAAAAATGCGAATCTGGCACGCTTTGGCTATAACTATTCTGGTTTTGGTAGTCAGCGTAATAGGCTTCGTCTGGGCGCTAACTCAAATTTTAAACCGACTTGGCTATGGTGACCTGCTCGTGCCAATTCTCGTTTTATTTGTGTGTTTGGGCGCTTTATCAGGAACAAAAATCCACTTCAAGGGGACTTTGGATGATTAAAAACGGTCGTATGAAAAAAATGAGAACCGCCATTTTACTGTATGGAGACCAGCCTGATTTTCTGAGGGCAAAAGTTTTCCGTTTCAAACGCCGAAAACTTGGAGCCGCAGAGCTACTTGAAGTAGGCCGGTTTATCGAGAACCTGAGAGACCAACCCCGCCCTCCAAAATACGTCAGGATGTTTTTTGTTGGGGAAGGATTGGGAGCTGAGCTTGACGTTTCCCTTGCCGCGGCTGAGCAGGAACAAAAATCTGAAAGACGAAAACAGAAAAATTAACATAGCTAAGTGCCCTGCTGAGCTGAAAAACCCTAGCCTTTTTTGTGCAGACAAGCCGACCTGCAACATATAAACCTCATCTAACAGTTTCGAGTTTATAAACCAAAAATTAGTTTACAAAAAAGGTTGCAAGGTCGGTACGCGTAGTCACCTTTCGCGATTTTGCAAAGTTTAAAAGCTCTTGAAAACATCTATTGTTGAAGCTTTGACTGTTTACGCTCAACGGCGTGTGTGCCACGCGCAACATTCCCCGAAGAACGGGAAATGAGGAAATTTTTGAGGCATCGGAGACTTTGATTTTACGATAAAAAGACGGGAAAACAAGGCTTAGTCTGGGAAACATCGACGGGAAAAGTGCCCTTCTGGGAAATACGTTGGGAAATGAGCGGGAAAGCCAAAGCTCCATAAAAACGAAAATTTTGGAGGTGAAAAATGTTGCCATACAAGTCTTTTCCGTGCCCATGTTGCGGCTCGGAACTTCTAAGCGAAAATCTGGTGCTAGAGATAACGCAGGCAACCCACCAATTCGACAAAATAGGCATGTCTGCTATGCTAGCGAAATGCAAACGTTGCGGTCGACAAACCGGAATAATCATCGCAAGTGACAGGAATGCGTGGTTGATGTTGCCAACTCCCCCCGAAAACCTGCAAGAATTGTACTATGCTCTCCGCAACCTAATGCAGAAAGGCGTTCCAGTCCAACAACTGGCCAAACGTCTGCAACAGATCATCCCGCCACGAAGAGCTGGCTGAAAAGGAGGAAGCGAAATACGAGATGGGAGGTAAAAATCAAGAAAGAAAAGCAAAACGAACTAGAATATTACGATAGCCCCCTCTTTCAACTGCTCCGGAAAACCGTGCGAAACCTGGCAAGAATAAAGGCAGTGAAGAAGCAACAACGCAAGCTGGATTGGGGAGCGTGTCCGTTTCGATCCCTTATGTGGATTGAGAATGTTCCTGAGACGGTAGCCAAGAAGCTAGAGCAGAAGTTCGAAAAATATGTAGAACGACAAGTAAGACGGAAACCACACCCGCACCTATGGAAATTTGAAGGAGAGACCCACGGAGTTTTTTGGTTGACCTGTGCTGACGAGCAGTGTGATGCCGAAGCCCAGCTCTTGCTCACCGACAGTCTAGGAATGGTGCAAAACATCATCCTACCATACTACCGAGCCACACAACAAGGAAAGACCATCTACAAAACTCGACCAGAACAAAAACGAATCAACAAGTTTCTGACAGACTACAAGGAAGAAGCAATGCGAGAAGGCATCCATGAACTCGAAAAGGAACTCATCGTCTACCAGAAACTTTTGGAAGCGTCACTTGGGAAGGCCAACGAGCTAAAAATCCAGCGACGCCTTCAGAGATTGGAACGAGACCGAAAGGATTGGCTAATGGCTATGCTTGTTCTATAGTCCGAAAGCTGAGGGAAACGCTAAATCCAGAAACCCTAACAGAAAACGGGAGGGAAGAGAATGAAGTTTGAAGCAACAATTAAAGAAGGAACGTTTACTGAAGCGTGCAAACTCGTCCAAGAAGCACAACACAAACTACTCAAAAACTACCTTAGATACTATGAGGCAAGGATAAAGCGTCCCTTGGGTGCCGCCACGCCTGAACGAATTGTCTTCCAGAACGTGCCCAAGGAAGCTATCCCAGCACTAAAAGAACATTTCAAGAAAGTCATAGACCAAGTCATTGAGAGATAAGAACGTGTTGAATTGTCTCAAACGATTCGGAAAAAAGCAAGAGTGCAAACACAAGTGGCGAGTGTTCCACGTTTATTTGCCTGCTATGAGGGTTAAGTGTATCAAATGCCACGCTAAGAAGACAGTAACTTTCACTGCGTTCGACTTTTTCCAGTATTGGGTCAAACCCTACCTCGCCAATTCAGACGACTTCAAAAAATATCAGAAAACCATCGCTTTTTTCGAGGCGAACAAGAAAACTATTCTAAAGAGTGCCCTCAAAGAAATCGACCAACACTTGGAAAAAACAGAGCAGAGGAGGCAAGAACTAAACGAGCTAAAAAAACTGTGCAAAGCAGCAGCTCTCCTCTAATTCCCCCGTTTTGGACAAATTTGTGAAAACGAGTTAAAGCCGAGAATCGTCCTGAAGAGGGTAGTGAACATTTCTACCCGCTCTCCATTTTCTGGAGGGTTGACAACATCGTTCGGCTAAGGGTCTAAAACCTGATACGCGGTGTTGTCGAAACGCTAGCTGTCAAAGCTGGCGTAGACGAAAAGAAGGCTCATCGACTCAAACCGAGATGCTTTCTTTTTTTGCACTTTTTCTCTTTTTGCGAAGACGATAAACGGAGTAACCTCCGCCGACACCTGCGAGAATGGCTACGACGACTAAAACCAGAAGCCACGGAAATTCTGCAGGTGGAGAAGGCGAAGCAAGAATTACCTCTGTTTCGCCATTCAAGGACACACCCTGCGCCGTGTAACTGAACAATAACTTCACCCTGTCCGTCGCTGGCAAGACCGAGAACATAACTGGATGCGTGTGCTGGTCTGTATCATTCACTGATTCGGTGAACAGAGGCAACACTGTTCCATTCGCTAGCATAAAGTTGACTTGCAAGACTCCTGGTGTAGCGTTAACTTGGTATGCAAACCTCATTTCCTGTTTTGCATAATCGACTCCAACATCATATTTCAAATCGATGCTTGTGGTTTGATTTTGGTCGGTATGATTTGTTGGACTTTCAGCAAGGTAGGTAGCGTCAACCGAACCGTCTCCTGAGAGCATGTAATAGTATATGATGCCTTCTTGTGCTATGAAAAGCCCTGTTGAAGAGTTCCACGCATATTTCGTGTCAGAAGCAGTTGAAACTGGAGAATACCACTTAAAACAAAGTGGTTCCATAATATTGTAGACTAGAGGAACAACCAAAGTGGGCAATTCAGTGATCGTGTAGTTTACATCGTTTATTTGCAGAACTGGATCAACTACGTCGCCGCTTAGATGCGCATCAAACTTGACCTTGAATTTTGGGCTAACCAAGCAGTTTAGATAGTGCCAACCATCCATCGTTATGGTCACCGAATCGTTTTTAATGAACAAGTCGCTTGGAACTAACTTGGTTTTGTTTCCTTCTGTTTCATTGTATAGTGTCAGGACTTTGAAAGTATCTGTTTGCTCTTCCCCAACCAGCATATAGTGTTGCTCAAAAACTGAAGTGCGCCAGATGTCTTCCACCCAACCAAACAGGAGATACTGCGAATTCTCAAGAAAACGTACTTCTACAGTCTCGCCAAACTCGAAATAATGCACACCCATCGACGGATCAGAAATGTTGCTCGGATAAAACACGTTTTCTGCAGCACTAGAAGCATAAATCCAAAGCGGGAACTGTGCAACCTCGAAAGATGTGAGGTTTATTGGCAAAATCTTCCTCACACCGGTTGTGCCGTCTGAAACATAAATGTAGAATTGTGCTTTGGTCGCAGGAGTAAGATACGGACCCCAACTTGAAGTCAACGTTTTTGTTATTGTGAATGTGTTAAGATTGATTTTTGCGAGGTTGCCAGGCGCCTGAATATACAAATAGTCATCATCAGCACCCACGACACACGAGAATGTTTCAATCTCGAGCGTGGACTCCACAAGCATAGATGCGTTGTGAATTTTTGCGAGATAGGTTTTCCAAGATGTGTTGGTGAACTCGACGTATACGTGTCCACTTGCGCCAGACGTCCAACCCCACGAGAGACTGTCGCCCAACGAGACTGAAGTGGCCTCAACAGTAAATGTGGTCGGGTCAATTCTAACGACATGTTTTTCGTCGTGCGAATACAATTTGCCGCCGAACCAATACACACTCTGCAAACCAGGCAACACGCCAACAACCGACAAATTGCTCAAGCTTATCTTCACCAGCTCGCTGTCCAATCCCGGCGAACCACGCACAGCATAAATGAAAAGTTCCCCAGGCGAAGGATAGTCGCTAGTGCACAACGAGAAAGGCGCCTGAAGATTTATCGTTTCAATGTTGGAAAAAGCTGGAATCGCCACTCTCAAGAATCTGTCAGGCGAAAGAAGATCTGGATCAGCACTGTCGACGAAGTAAAGGTAGCCTGGAACAAACGCATAAGTAACTACTCGCCCGTTAATGGTCAAACTAGAGACTGCAAACGTGTTCAAATCTATCTGGAAAATCCTTTTCGCGGCAAACACGTATGCGAACGCGTTCGACGGACCTTGAGGCTTCGACGGATCTGCATAATCATATATCGCCAAGCCAAACGGAGGCGACCACTCACGACAAGCGGGATCGGAGCAAACTGTTGAAAACAACGATACATTTTTGTCGGGAACATCAAGCTCCACTTCGCCATTCGGGTGACTTGGATCTGCACCTCGCTTAAATTTTAAAAGCGAAGGAGGAACAAGAAACGTTCCGTGATAGCCTCCACAGACAGCGTATAAGTCGCCAAGATACATTTGCATCGCGTCAACCGTGCCAAACTCAACATCCGCCCTCTGGTAATAACCCCAAAAAGTCGAAGGATGCTGGTCAACAACATTCCCGTCGGCGTTGGTGAAGTAAAAATAGGTGAAAGGCGAAGAAACTTTTGTTGGGTAAGTGTCTGTGAGAAGTAGCACATAATATCGGTTTTTCACTGTGGTACTAACGAAACGAGCATACTCAAAAGTGTGTGTCGAACCATTCGTCCACGTCAAACGCAGAGGAAAAACGTCAATCGTATAATTCACACCGTCAACGGTTAAAACAACGGTGTTTGCATCCACACCCACCTCCATCGCATTAAACAAAACGCTTGGCACAGTCCCACTGGCAGTCATCTGTGCCTTCACTTCAACAACAGGCAGGACCAACATTGCAACTATTAAAACCGCGAGAAAACCTGAAACACCGAGGGTTTTACGCACATTGACACCACCCTTTATAGATTTAAGAGTTTAAAAAGATTTGACGAGAAGTGATGGGAAAAGCCCTAAAAACGCCAATTGAAGCGATAGAGCATAACGTTTATTGTTGTGTCGTGGGATATGTTTAGTATGGCGAAGAAAGGCCGATATCCCGGTTTGAATACGATTAAGAAGTAGTGGCCCGCTGAGAGGTAAACGGTAACTGTGCCGTTTTCGTCTGTCGTTTCGCGGTGTCCGTTAAGATAGACTGTCGCGTTAGCTAATGGGTGGTTTAGCCTATCCATGACTTTAATGACGACTTGGTATTGGACTTGGGCGAAAACAGCGCGTAAAGTGTGGTTGCTCGTTATGGTTAAGGTTAGGTGGCTACGGTTTCCCACATTGTAGCCGTCTAACAACCAGTAAGCAAAGCGATAACCTGTGTTTGGAGTTGCTGACACTTCCACAACCGAACCGTTAGCGTAGGCGTAAGTGCCTGCCTGTGGGTTTGTTGTTCCACCAGTTGATGAGTTGATGATTAAAGTGTAGTTTATCAATGAGAAATATGCTTTTAACTCGTAGTCGGCATTCATTAATAGAGAGTAGGGGTTGGCTGAACCAACGTTTGTGTCGTTAAGCATCCAATAGTCAAACTGATAATTTTCTTGTGGCAACGCGGTTACGGTTGCTGTTGTGCCGTTTAAGTAGGAGTATGTTGTGTAGTCTCCGGCGGGGTCTGTGGATCCGCCTGTTGTCGTTGCGATTGTCAGGTGGAATATCGCTGTAAAGACGGGTGACAGTGTGTGGTCTAAGTTCATAGTTATTGTTATTGTGCTTCCGTTTACTTCGTTTCCATCGAGTAGCCATCCGTTAAAATGATAGTTTAGGTTGGGGTAGGCAGTCACAGTCACGTTTGTTCCATAGCCGAGAGTGTAGTTTCCTGCCGTTGGATCTGTTGTGCCTCCTGTGGCGCTTAAAATTGTTAATTTGTAAGTTATTAACGTGAAAACCGCTTGTATCGTGTGGTTAGCATTCATCGTTAGGGTTAGTGGGTTGTCGGTTCTAATAGCACCGTCAAGTTCCCAACCGCCAAAAACGTAGTTGGTGTCCGGAATAGCAGAAACTTCCACGACTGAACCGTTAATATAAAAGTAAATGTCGGGTGCTGGGCTTGTCGTTCCTCCATCAGTTACGGTGAGTGTTAGCGTGTAGTTTAGCTGTGAGAAAATTGCGCGTAAATTGTAATCGTTAGTCACCGTTATGGTTATTGGGTTATCCGAAACAACGCTATCGTTAAGCAACCAACCGTCAAACTTGTAATTCGTGTTGGGCCGGGCGGTTATGGTCGCGTTTACTCCATATTGGTAAACGTATGCTCCTGCGGTTGGATTTGTTGTGCCGTAAGAAGAAGCGTCTATCGTTAATTGGCGGGTTGTTAATGCGAAATGCGCCGTTAAAGTGTGGCTCGCATCCATTATTATCGTTAGGGGGTTAGGCCCAGCGGTAATGTTGTCAAATGTCCAATAGTTAAAACGGTATCCTTCGTTGGGTGTGGCGGTGACTGAAACAGAGGATCCAATATTATAAATGTGTGTTCCCGGTGCTGGCGTAGTCGTTCCCCCTTCCATTTCGGTGATGACAAGCGTGCAAGTTAGGTGAGTGAAAACTGCTTGTAGAGTGTGGTTAGTATCCATTAAAATGGTTATCGGGTTTTCGGTGGCGTTTACGCCGTCTAACACCCAATTGCTAAAAATACAATTGGCGTTTGCCGTTGCGGTTACGGTTATGTTTGTGTTTTTCGCATAAACGTGGTCTCCGATTGCGGGGTTGGTTGCGCCTCCTTCTGTGGCGTTAATTGAGAGCGTTTCGCCTCCAAGCATAGGAACTGAGACGAAGTAAATGGTCTGTGAATATCTTTCCCCAACAATAAGTGTGCCATTATAACTTGTGATTGTGTTAGCCAAGCCGCCAAAGTTGAAGTTTCCTGTTTTTTGCAGGGTAGAATTCAAGACAATTATTCCGGTTTGGTCGGACACGGCGTAAACGTAATTATTCATAATGGTGAGAGCCCAGAGGCGTGTGTCGGTGGGGCTTAAAATCGTGTGTTGTGTTTCAGTAAAAGATGTGATGTTCAACGTGACTATTCGTGAAGGTTGCAGCACATTTGGGCCGTATAACGCGATGAATAATGTGTCGCCCACAACTTCTAAACCGCTTATGTATTGCTCGTTTTCCGCCAGAGTGGTTGAACGTGTGATTTGAAGGGTTGAAGGGTCAATTTCAACTACGCGTGCGGTTTTGGGCGCACCTTTGCCGGACAATCCAAAACTTCCAGCATATAAGTGGCCGTTGCGTGTAGCTAACGTAAGCATGCCGGTTGAGATTTTACTATCATAGTATTCTGTGGCTTGTGTTTCGGTGAAGGTTAAAAGATCAATTTTTTCTATAACTGCGGGAATAGCCGAGAAAGACACGAACAAGTCGTTATTGACTATGGCTAATGACATTGCGGGGGGGCAGTCAGCAATCAAACAGGTTAAGTCAGCTACTACCTTGAAAGTTGAGAGGTCTATTTTTATGATGTGGGCGGGGCAGGTGTCTGTGCCAACGTAGAGAAAACCGTTTTTAGCCGCCATAGAATAAGCGCGGTCTTGCGGAAGCGAAAGCGTGGTTAAAATGGTGTGGTTAAGTAGACTAATTTTATCTACTTTGGCTGGGCTTGTGTAGTGCCCGCAATACATAATGTCGCCAATCACGAAGAGGGGGGCATACCACTCACCAAGGTTTTCCGCTGTAATAATGCTTAAACCGGGATTAGCCCACTTTTTATTGACAACGCCGAAATATGGAAGGCGAAGTGTAGTTATGGCGGAAGTGACATAAACCGTTCCGAATATCACGTTTTCTGGTCGGGGCTGAATAGTGAAAGTTATTGTGGCGTTGCCTATCGCCGGGTTAGGCGTGGCTGAAACCAAATCGTTTGTGAAAGTGAAGGTTTGAGGTGAAAAAGTGATTAGAGACGAGTTAAAACTTAAATTTTCGCCAACTCCAAAATTCAACGGGGCCGGCGTTAATAGTGCCTGTGTCGCAGTTGCATTGCAGACGTTGATTGTGCCTCCGCCAACCATATATTCGGGATAGTTTAGGGGTGTCGCCGTTTCAACCAGCACGGCTTTAACCATTTCCGGCGTCCAAGTGGGGTGCATTTCAAGTAAAAGAGCAACAGCTCCGGCGATGTGAGGCGTTGCCATGCTTGTTCCGCTTAATGTAATATAATAATTATTAACGATTGTGCCAAGACTTGTTCCGCCCGCTCTGGCTGCCACGATGCCAACGCCGGGTGCACAAACTTCCGGCTTCATCTGGTTGGTGAATGTTGGCCCGTAGCTACTAAAACCCGCAAGAGAACCGTTTTTGCACGTTGCCCCCACAGTTATAGCGTCTTTTGCCAGTCCGGGTGACATCACGCTTCCAACCCCCGAAGCGCCGAAGTTCCCCGCTGCCACCGTGACTACTACTCCCTGAGAAACCGCCCAATTCACAATTTGCGATAGGGGGTCGTCGGTCATACAGTTTCCACCAAGAGATAGACTAATAATATTTGCTCCGTTTGCGACGGCCCATTGAACGCCCGCGATTATCCAACTGTTATATCCGCTTCCGCTCGCGTCTAACACTTTTCCGTTCATAAGCCACGCTCCCGGAGCAACGCCAACATAGACGTAGTTGCTCGCTTCACCCGTTCCCGCTGCTATGCTTGCACAATGCGTTCCGTGTCCGTAGTCGTCATAAGTGTGTCCGCAACCTGTAAAATCCTGTTCTAAAATCACCTTCGGATCGTTTGTTGCGGGGTTGTCGTCCAAATCGTTTAAGTCGGGGTGCGTTTTGTCGATTCCCGTGTCAAGTATCGCGATTTTCACGCCTGAACCGTTAATAGCGTATCCATAGTTTTCCTCAATTTGTCTCCATTGTTCTGGATTTTTGATTATTGGGACACTTTCGTTTAAGCATACACTAACGTTCTGATCCGCATAGATTTTTTTCACGTCTTGCTCTTTTGCTTTGTTCACAATCTCCGTTTTCGTTAAGTTCGCAAACCCAAAACTAAAATTTTCATACTCTATAATGACACGCGCCGAAGAAACGTTTAGTAATTCAGCGCTGATCTTGTTTGTTAGATTAGTTGAAAGTGAATCTTCAACAACCGTGCGGAAAATAGGAAGTAAACTGGCAAAGAGGCTGAAAAACAGAATCGAACCTACACAAAAGACTGCAAAAGTTCCAATTCGTGCACTTGAACCCACATTGACACCAATAGTTATAGATTTAAGAGTTTTTAAAGGTTGTAACCAAAACGACTTTCAATCCTACCATAGAGCGATTTGAACGAACTTCGGATTAAACGTTATATCGTCAACCTCTCACAATATGTTCAGGAGAGTTTGCCATTGCCTCGAAAGATAAGTTTCATAAATCTGAAAGGTGGTGTGGGAAAGACAACTCTTGCAGTAAACATCGCAGCTAATCTAGCCTACTACCACGGGATGAAAGTTCTGATGGTTGACTTGGATCCGCAGACCAATTCCACTGTCTCATTGATTTCACCGAATGAGTGGTTGGGGCTCAAAAAAAGTAGAAGAACTCTCAAATCAATGTATTACGCCCAGCTCGACGATAACAGTTGCTTTGAATTTGAGAATGTTGTGCGCAAAAGTGCTGGTCAGGTAAAGAATCTGCATCTTTTACCATCCGACCTAGAATTAATCGATATTGACATCCGCTTAAGCCATATACCAAATAATCACGCCATAGTCCAAAATTCTCTCGAAGATATATTTTCTCGCTATGATTACGTGATATTTGATTGCCCGCCTAACTTGGGGTTATGCACGCAAAACGGCATCTTCGCAAGTGACTACTATGTTGTGCCTGTGCAGCCTGATTTTCTGTCTACATTTGGTCTTGATTTGGTTAGAGGCAGAGTAAATTGGTTTAAAGGACAAATAAGGAAGAGCGCACCCAAGTTCAAAATAAAATACGGTGGGTTGATTTTTAGTCGCGTTCGACATACTTCAGAACACGAGCAGAAAATGTATGAGCTACGGTCCAAAAGCGACTACGATCCAATCTTTAAGACTATGATAATGGAAAGAACTGCTATCTCAGAAGCCTCTGCTATAAGCTTGCCCGTTTGCCTCTCAAAGACCGGCTTCGGATGGGCTGAGGTAGACAAGATGTTCAGAGAATGCACCAAGGAATTTCTTGAGCGCTTTCCCAAAGTGGAGGAATAGCAATGACTATTCCAGATCGCGAGAGCAAGTTAACCAGGAAGGAATTGGGTCAGCTACTTGAAATGCTAGGCAGAAGATTTGGCGAGAACCAAGATATTTCAGTTCAAGACATTGAGTCTTTCTTGCAACAATTAAGACTCAAAAGAGGCGACTCCTATTTCCCCCACAAGTACTACGGTGATAACGTTCTCGACGAGACACTATCTTTCTTAGGAGGATTCTCGACTTCAGAGGAACTTCGCACCTTCATTGAAGTAACCTACAGGATGTCAGTCCCATATAAACTTGGAAGACAAACTCTGATCAATCTTGGTGTGGGTGTAGTTCTCACTTCAAGACTTGACTTGCACGAAGCAAAACGTCGATGGGAAGAGAGAGAAAGGAAAATTGGCTCTCTTAACATCTATCAGATGTCAAAGGAGCAACTTCAGAAAACTCTACTTGACGACGAGCTTTTTCCAAGCGGATATTCGATAATCACTTTCGCTAAGAAATTCCGGATAAAGCTCCCTTTAACAAACAACAAGAAAGTTTTGATCAAATACCTCGTTGAAAAATTAGTTGAAAGGCCTCTTGGTACCAGAGAGATTGGAAATTGGGGGATACGGAAGAAATCGAGGGATAAGAATGAGTCCCGATGAAAAAAGGAAAATCCCCTTTAAGAATATTGTGCGAGCATCCAAACAAGAAGTTCAAGGGTATCTCAGCAAATTCTTTGAAGAGTATCGAACCATCACAAGTACAGACTTGCCAGACACATGTGATAGGTTTCCTCTGTGGGCATATCCAGTAAGACTGATTGCAGGCATCACGCGAGCCAAGGTGTATGTGTTCATTACGCGCGACGGTGACCCTGTTGAAACTCGAGTCGAAGTTTTTGATGCTACGCAGAGACGCGAGTTGGGTCAAGTATGGGATGCTTTTGCGCCCCAATTGGAGCCGGTTGCGAAAATACTTGATGTGCGCTCAGCCATCTATGCTGTTGCCAAGGATGCCAAAGAGGGCGAGTTCAATGACGATGTCGCCAGGTCGGACGCTACTCAACTAATTGAAGCCCATTATAGAATTCTCGCTGACTCCAAACAGGTAGAACCAATCTCTTACTCTACTGAAGCGAAAATGCCGCAATATGTTCCGCCAATAACCTTCGTGGAAAACCATATTGAATCAAACGAGCTGAGAAGCAAAATCGAGCAGATGTTAAAAGAAGCAAAGCAAGAAATAATGGTTTCAGGATGGTTTGACACGATTCTTTTGGATGTCCTGCAGGAGAAAAGCAGGGAAGGGGTTTCGATACGAATACTCACAAGTAAGCCGGACCCCAACGGTCCCAAACCCAATAGAACCGCTTATGCAAAAATCCCCGAAATCGCGCAAGTTAGACGAAATGACATCTGGCACTTCAGAATGATAATATGCGACGGCCGAGAGGCTCTCGTTTCCTCAGCCGACCTTACAACTCACAGTCTAAGTCAAAACTATGAGGCCGGCATATGGACAAGCAGCCCGATAATCGTCAAGCGAGCCATCGCACTCTTCGAAAGAGTTTGGCAACACAAAGATACAATAGATGTTAATCAGGAAGCGAAAACAGAGCAAGAGAAAAAAACGGGAAGAAGGTGAGTGGGTGGCGGTTTAACGCTAGTCACGTCCTCAGACCGTGCCGCACCGCCTTGTCTCTGTTTTTAGATTCCGTTCTCACCTCCTACAGGTGATCGATAGACCTGCAATAATGTAGAATCTTATGGTTTTTTAAACTCTTGAGTGAAGATGTCTGGTATCGCAATTTTTGAGAAACATTTATATCACCAATTTTCATGCATGGTCCAGATTTCGAAATGATTAATTCAAAACGAGTCCGTATGAAAATAACCAAGAATTTTCTCGAGTTAATCATTCTCAGACGGATAGAGGGAGAACCCGCGCACGGTTACCGAATCATCCAAGATATCCGCAAAGTTTACGATGTCTATTTTAGCCCCTCAACGATTTACCCAATTTTGAACCAGTTAGAAGCGGCCGAATATGTAACGAGCAAATGGGAAACCCTTAACGACCGCCCCAGGAAAGTCTACACGATCACAGAAAAAGGAAAAAAACTACTCGAACTGGTGGCAAACTCTTTCTCTCTAATTTTGAAACAGCTGACTGCCTGAAAAGGATGAAAACAATGGAAAAACCTGAAAATGGATCGAAACACAGCAAAAATGAGGAAGCAACGGCCGATCTTTCTATAGTTGTTCGAGACCACACTCATCCTGTTAAGATATATTGTTCCAAATGTATTCGAATATCTTGTTAAATTGGCTCTTGTTCCTAGCACGTCTCCATTCATCAATCTCCAAGTCGGGTATTTTCCTGTTGATCTTATAGGAGCTAAATTTGCGAAGATACCTATAGAAATCTGATCTCTTCAGCTGAGGCCCGTCTGGATTCCTAAAGCTACATTCTTTTGCCAGGATTTTGAGGAGGAGTTTAAGAGACACCGCAATGCCCGGATTTGATTGGAAAAATCCATATCGCCCTTTCTTCCAATCAGTCGGAAACGTTTCTTTGATGCAATCAAAATACATTGCTAGCACTTCAACAGGAGTTTCCAAATCATTCCTATCATATTCCAATTGCTTCTGTAACCAACCTTTCGAGTGATTTTTGCCATCATTCCAGTCAATCAGGTTTTCTCTTGGATCTTTTGAAGGTGTCAAATTATCAACAAATGTCTTCAGATTCAACCAATTTTTGTATCTTCCTTCAATACCACAGTATATCTCACTGTCGAACAAACGATGTCTACTCTGCAGTTCCAGCGCGACCTTTGCAGCAATACCTTCCTTGTCTTCCAAGAGTTGACTCAGAATGTAGAAGATCAAATTAGGATTGATTCCTATTTGTTCATTGTTAATCGAAGAAAATATCTTTGCTTGGTCTCCAGGACTGATGTCCTTGTAGGTAGTGACTAGAAACTTGTATTCATTCAAAATGGGTTTCTCTTTCTCAGACAACTTCGTGAGAGAAAAAAGCCTGTGTTGACCATCTATTATCCAAAGTGAGGAATACTTGTTTTCAATTTTGACCCGCTTTATGTGGTTTTTCCCGTCGTAATCAACGACTGTATTCCTACTGTCAGGGCCAAAGGTGCAGATTATATTATTTGGGAAGACGGAAGTAAATGTCCTAGCAAGAATAAACTTCTTAATTTCCGAAAGCCTATCGCCATCTATGGTTCTTTGATATGCTTTCCTTTGAGTTTCTTTATCGACCGAGGCTCGGTAGACATACGCGAGCTTGAGCAGGTCTCCTGCAGGAATCACACAAGTATAGTACTTCACTCCAAACGTATCATTCTCAATAGACTCGAGTTCAATGAATTCTGAACCGTCATAAGCAACTTGCATATTGAAGGTATTCTTCAGGAAATCAAGAAAGGCATACTGTGGGCTCATTTTTTCAATCGACTCGTCCAGGTCCGCAAACAAGTCTGCCTTTTCTACCGGGATTCTGTAATTCAGAGACCTCTTGTTCAGCTCATCGCTAATCTCATCCTCAGAACTTATAACGAAGAGAGGATGGAACACTATGCCCGAATATGTTTTGTCTCTCTTAAGCTTTTCAAGTTGCGTGTAGAATTTATCAAGTTGGGGAATAACATTACTGATGTTCTCATATTCTTTCAATTCGATGATAATCACGTGCTCTTCATTTCGGCTTTTAATCCTTATGAAGTAATCTGGAATCATCTTCTCAGTTTCAAACTGGATTTCTCGGTGATAATGCATCTCCATCGGGAAAAGATTCACCGCTCCAACGAGTTTCACCAATACTTCGCCAACGTTCCGCTCGAACTCGTTCTGGATTGATCGCAACCGTCTTTTGAAATCCTTCAAAGAGGCACTATTGATCTCCACAATTCCACCTCTCATTCATCTCGCAAACTTGTACCTCTGATGTTATTCGAGAGTTTCGCCACATTTTGGACATTTCCCGAAGTTAATAAAAATCGGCGTTCCACACCGTGGACACGATGGCGTTTTTGAAACCACGAAACTACCAGAAATTTCCACATCTGAAGAGTTGACGGAGCTACCAGTTGCAGTGCTTATTGTGTTGGCCACTTTTTCTCTTATTTTCTTCCAAGTATCATACGGCAGGCAACCATAATCCGGGGTTATGATGACGGCTTCCCATTCTCCCTTTGATTCTCGGCTCCGCTCGCCTTCAACGCCTGCACTCTCGGGAGAAATACCTCCCTTGACTTTCGTATCAATTTTTTTGTCGGTGGGAAGGAAAAAAGATATGACATCCACACGTTCTCCGTCAATGTCCATTCTTAAGTGATAGGCTTGGTTCTTGCCGAATTCCTCGTATTTAACATCTTTCTTTTTCTTCAAGAAGCGAGACATCTTGATCTGAATGTAAATAACGTATTTTGTGTATAAAAATATGCACTATTACCAAAAAAAGAAAAGCACTACTAAACACGGGGGCAACGTAAACGCAACAGCGTATAGCAGTCCCCAAACGAGAAAATACACATTACGTAAAAACGGGGGGAGGTATCGGGATGTGTAATCGTGTGTGTCGCCAGCCCGAGAGGCAGGGGTGGTCCGGGCGGAAAACAACTAAAAAACACTAAAAAGACCATACTTTTCACGTTAGAAAACACTAGAAAGACGCTATTAACTAACGCTAACTACGTCTCTTAAAGACTATATAAAGATACTTACGCTATTAAACGCTATTAACTATTAACTATTAACTACCAACCGCAGAGTAATCCCTAGTTTTCCGAGTTTGGGGGCAGTTTTGATGGTGTTTTGAGAGGTTTTCTGGGCTTTGGGCAGGGGTGGACTTTTGCGTTGCGACACACACAATTTTCAATGAATTAGTTGCGCCAAAAAGTCAACTTAAAAAAGGCATTTAATAACGTTAAAAAATATTTACTCTTGTTTCGGTTCTGGTGTGGGTTGGGTTTCTCCTCGTGCTCTGGCTTCCCGCTGGAGTTGGATTATCCAGCAGGTTTGCGGTTCTTGTTTCTCGCAGTCGTCGCCGAGGCCTTTGTTTGCTTCTTTAATTTTGCAGTTGCCATTGTGGTAGTATGGGCATAATTTGAAAGTTTGGAAAGCATAGAGTTCAGGGCTTGTTTGTTTGATTATTTTTTTCTTTACGGCTTGAGCGATCATTCTTTTGTGCGTCTGATCATCGAGGAAATGTTTGCTTGCTATCTTCGCCAAATCCGCGAATGAATAGTAGCCTGACGCTAGGGTTTGCAGTTCGTCGAAGAAGTCTGCGTATTTTTCTTTGTTTTTCTCTGTTTTTTCTCGTTCATCTTGGGTTTTGAAGTAGTTTTGCAATATTTGTCGTACAGTCGTGGTCATTGTTTGGTTGTGGCTGTGTGCTTCTTGCCAAAGGCGACGTTTTGTCTCATCATCCAAAAAGTCAAAGGGTGAGTGCTTTAGAGCGTATTCTAAACAGCGGATGGCGTAGTGGTTTAGGCTCTCTCCTTCACTTTTTCCCGTAACCAAGTCGTTTAACATTTCAACTTCTAGCCAGAGGCTAATACGTTTACGTTTTCCGTAGACGCGTGGTCGACCTTGCCTGTAGCTCATTTTTGCTCCTCCTCTGCGATTAGTACCAACGCAGGTGTTTGTCTAAAGAGTCCATGTTCCGCCCTTCCGAGCCATTTATACTTCGTTACGGGGGCGGGCGGACATACAGCGACGAAACTCTGCAGGCCGCACGTGAACTTAACTCTGAGCGGGTGATCTGGAAAGCGGGTGGCCTCTCCCACAAGCGAAAGATAAGCAGAATTCAGTATGGCGTTCAGCAGGGCGGCTTTCTCTTTGCGCAGGATGTTGACTTTGCGTAGATTTTTGAGGGTTTGGTCTATGTGCATTAGTTTCCTCCTCCTGTTGTCGCGGCGATCCACTTTAAAAACTCACTATTGCTGTCATAGTTTTGTTCGGTTGCGCTTGAGAATGTGCAGGTTATTTGTGCGTTTGGTAGTCCTACCTCGTCCCACATTTTGAGCCAGGCGTTGATTTCTTTTTCAGCGTTTTTTGTCGTTAATTTTCCTGTCGCGTCTATCGTTAGCCAGCGGCCAGCTTCGTCAAGAATGCAGATTTCGTCGCCTGCAGGAAGGATAACGGCGCAATGCCCTACGCACTTGGTGAATCTCTCGGCAGTTCCAATAATCACGCAGAAGACAGTGGTGTTGGGGCGATATGCCAAAATCAAACTTGCGAGCAAAATTGAGAAATCTTCGCAGTCGCCAGTGCCGTTCGCCAAAGTTTCTCGGGGAGTTTGGAAATAATCCTGCCCGCGCGGCTCTGCCTGATAGGTGATGTGTTGTTCGACCCAATCGTATATCTCCAAAATTGCATCCCAGAACCCTGTGTGATTTATGGTGATTTGGCGTGCTAGCATTTCTACTGTAGGATCAAAGGGTTGGATGTAGCCGCAGTAAATGGTTGGTTCTTTTTCGATTGGGTTTGTTGGAGCGAACGTTTTGCTTTTTGCCGCAATTATGAAATAGTTTAATTCCGCAACTATTACAATCAGAGCGAGGAGAACGCAAACGGTATAGGCAAAAGTTTTGGTTCTCATTTTTGCACAACCTCCTTCAGTTTTTGTTTTTCGAGAAGTTTGAACAGAACATCGTAACTGGCCGCTAACAACTTCAGTCTACAATCTTTCTCTCCAATTTTGATGTTGATCTCTACGATTCGGTGCTTGTCGGAGAAGGCGACTGGAATGATGGCGGTCGGCGCGGATGCTGGGCAAGCCTGTGATAACTGCGGTTGAAAAATTATGCACGCCGTTGCCGCCACTCCGTGATTTTTTTCTACTTCGCTCATTTTTTACACCACCACGTGCACATCTTTTTTGTCTGCGAAAAGTTGGATTTTAGGGGCTCCTGCAGGACAGATATCCATTCCAAACATCTGCGCGTAACTGCCTTCCCATTTGAGGAAGTGGCCGCATAACACGTAGTAGCACTTGATTTGGTGGCCGTTCCATCTTTTGCCGCCTTTCACTGCTGCGATTTGGTGAACGTGACCCCACAGGAACAGGTCGGCGAAGATGTCTTTTGTTGCTGCTATCAATGCGCCTAGTTTAGTGTGTTTTAGTTTTGCGCTCGAGTTTCCGTGTTGGCTGTAAATCAGGTATTTCTGACTTTTCCCATCTTTTCCGTAAAGGTGAATTGTGGTGTCGCAAGCTGGCCCTAAATAAGGCACGTTAAGTCGGTCAGCAATGATTTTTACGATGTCAATGCCGGTTAACTCGAAGATCCAGAGTTCGTGGTTGCCTGCGTGTATTCCCAGAATTTTCTTTTTTTCCGCGAGTTTTTGGAGCAACTCGATAGCCAGCTCAACTTGATCTTGTGGAGGTAGGCTTTGCAGGAAAACTGAAGGGCCCTTTTTGCCGGGCATTTTTTGTGCACAGTCGCAGAGGTCGCCGAGAATTATTGCGTATGTGTTGGGCGTCTCTAAGATATAATTGATTTCTGCTTTCAGTTTTGCGATGTCGCATTGATTCTCAGGGGCGCCTAAGTGTGGGTCAGTTAGAACTACTAGTCGTATGCGGTCTTCGGTTGTTTTGATGTGGTAAGTATGTTTCAAAATACCCTGTTTGCTTCTGCGGTTTATAGTGTGCGCTACTATCCCATTAGCACGGAACCGTAAATGTCGCGTCGCATTTCTTGCCACTTCTCACGTCACCTAAAATATAAAGTAAACTAGGCCTTTTAAAGTCTGAAAGCATCGAAATTTGTGACAATTTCCGTCACATCACGCAAAAAATTGATGGAATTTGCAATACAAACAACATTCTTTTTCATCTTTTCCAATTGTAAGCTGCCTTAAACCGTTTTTTCAGCTTACACATAACGTGACCTGTCGTAATGTGTATTTTCCATAGTTTACAGATGACGACACCTCTCTAGCCTACGTAACTTCAAAAAGTAAGCCTCAAATTTCGTTTTAAGTGGGCTTACTTAGGCATCCCGACACCTCTCCCCCTCTTTTTAAGGGGACGTGTTCTCATTATGTTGGGGCTCGAGGTATCACGTCACCTGAACAGGCGGCATCAATCTCCATTTTCTAGCCCCTGCCGCCAACTATTTTGAAGATTTTATAAAACTCAGCACGCTTGAATCGTCACTACTCTTCAGTTTCTTCTTGTTCACTTTGCTACCGTTTTTTCGGACGAATTGTGCCGAAGAATTCAGACAAGAGCTGAGAGAAACCCTAGTGCGAATATCAGACCCATAAGTGACGATACAAACTTCAATCTGCTGAAAGTTTTGTCAAGCTGCGCAGGGTTAGACCTCATAAGTTCCATTAGTCCTAAAACTAAGATAGGGAGCACTGCTAAGTTCTGTAATGGAAACAGTCTTGTGGTGATAAACGTGGCCAGCAGGATGGCTGTCAGCAACCAAAGAAAACCGGCAGCCCTTATCGCGTTTGTCTGGCCCAACACCACCGCTGAAGTGACCATTCCAGATTCCCTGTCATCGCGAATGTCTGGAATGGCCAAGAGAATATGACTGCCTGTGAAGAGCAGGAACAACGGCAGGCATATGTAGACTGCTTCAAACGAGAGCCTCGCTGCCACAGTCCATCCTACTAATGTTGGAAAGACTCCATAACACAGACCATTTGATATGGAGTCCAGTGCTGGTCTTGCTTTGAACTTCATCGGCGGAACAGAGTAGAATATTGAAAAGCAAATAGCTGTTGCTGTTGCAATCGTTGCTTGCATACCTATCATTGCTGAAGCCAGTTCCCCAAGAGAAAAAAGAATCAATGAGAGGCAAGCGCCCTTCTCCTTCTTTATTTTGCCTGATGCTATTGGAAGATTCCCTTTCATCGAATTTCTATCATAAGCGTAGTCACACACTTGGTTCAATACTAGTGCACCGCCTGCCACGAATGGTCCAGTGACTAGTATGGCCACGGCAATAAGCTTGAAGTCAGGAATATATCTAGAACCCGAGTAGAGTGAGTAAAGCAAGCCGACAAGCATAGAAATTATTGAAGGTAGTTGGAATTTTGATCTGATAAGTGACCAATATGCCTTAATGCTGATTACCGTTTCATTCATTGATATACACCTCAATTTTAGAGCCTCAATACCATCATTTCTTGTCCTGCCTGGGATACTTTCCAGCGATAGAAGCCCAGCATGCGTCGAGGCAACTCCAGAGTATCCTTGATGCGGTAGACTGGGATTTCTTTGAACATCTTGTCCTTCTTGCAGAGTCTGAATATCGTTGGACTCGTAGTTACGACGCAACTGATTGAATATTTGACCATCCAATCTTGTCTATGCGTTTCAAAGTTTAAGGGATTCTCAACATATGCCACAACGGGTTTGAACTTGTGAGCACATCCGACCTCCCAAGAACAGTCTATTCCGTAGGTATCCATCAACAAGAGGATTATGTCAGCCCAATCTATGTAACGTTCGCAGTATCTCGGTGCCCATCGTTCGAGTTCAGCGTGGTGTATCGCGGGTATTGAATCTTGGGGAAGACATACTTGGAAGAGGCCCGAATTTTTCAGTATTTTTGCTACTTTCTGGTTTGTAACTCTGCTTTGGGTGTTGATCGTGGAGGAAATGTAGACTCGGACTTTGCTGCTTTTGTTTTCGTTGGGCCACTCCAGTTGTTTCTTGCTATTTCCCATCACACAACATCTCCGTCACTCATTCTTCTCGTGCTTGAAGTGAGTTCTTCTTCCCTCGAGGCACGCTGTAGTCTAAGCCTTTTCTCAGAACTTTGCAATGATGTCTTACAGTGGCATCTGCGACACCTGCGACCTTTGAAATCTCCTTTTGTTTTATTTTCTTGTTGTTGAGTAGGCTGGCAATGTACAGGGCTGCAGCAACCAAACCAGATGGATCTTTGCCCGTGTCAAGATGTTTCTTTTTTGCATCTTTGAGAATTTGGATGGCAAGTCCTTGCGTCTGACCAGAGATTCTCATACTTTCGGCGACTTTTGAGACATATGTTATTGGGTCAGAGTGGTGCGGTTGTAGTCCAAGTTCAGTGAGTAAACGTCTGTAAAACCTCGCAACGCGAATGCGTGCGGCTTTCGTGTTAGCCAAGCTTTCTTTCAATATTTCACGAAGAGTCCTAGGGTTTCCCTGCACGCGACAAGCGGCATAGAGCATAGCTGGCACAGCTATCATGGTAGGAGTACCTTTAATCATATTCTCCTTTTTTGCTTCGTAGTAAATGCGTGCGGCTTCTTCTCTGATTGAGCGATGGGTGTTAAGCTTGTCACTAAAGCGGCGAAGTTCAGCCAAAGCTTTTGCTTGCTTCCTGTCTGCTGAGAATTGTTTTGCCACACGCGTGTCCCAGTTCTTCAGACGTAACATATGTTGACGTGCAGAAGGTGTGAGCTTCTTGCCCGACGCATCGTAGTCAACATTACCTATCCTCGTATGGAGACCTTTGTTCCGCGCGATCAACATCAAACACTGCGATGATCTCCTAATGTTGGAAGCCACACCCGCCTCCTCCATGCTGGATTCGTGTGAACCGGAAAGAACAAGACCACATTTTGTACATACGGTCTCATATCTTTCATGGTCGAATTGAGGGGTATGGTTGCATTTTGTTGGCCGTGAGGAATGCGGCATATATGCTATGTCATTTCTGCTCCTGCCCATTTTAGCCACCTCATTGCCATCGAATGTGGGCTATTGACAGGTAGGTTTCTGGAAGCACACGTTTCGAGTAGATTATTCTTATTCGCTCAGTTTCCGACACAATTTCTCCTTCGTGTTCCTTGTTCCACTCGACAAAAAGCGACCAATCATCACAGTAGTAAGTTGAAAAGCGTTTAGTCATAGGCACAGGGCCCGCAGCATCACTCTTGCTTTTATATGCAACTGATGCATGGGCATGGATGCTGGCGATAACCTTCTGCGTAAGAGAAACTCGTTCCAGCAAGGCATCCTTGACTTTCTTCATAACGTCCATCATATTCATCCATTCTCCTCAAACAACATATGAGTCCCTTCTCCTATTAAAGCACAGCGTTTTTGCGATTTAATATTTTTGCTATTTACTTTGTTTGCCAATTGCATATATCTTTCTAGGAATAACATTCAAATGCGACGTCTAACTTATGTTAGAGCAAACGTGGAATACCGAAATACTTAATATATGGTCGTGCATGCATGAGTTAAATGTGTAAACTTGCATGCGCAAGAAAACTGGGCGATGTGACTCGTTATGCCAGGAAAAGAATCAAAGTTCAAGTCCGTAACAGTTGAAGCGCGTACAGATCCAAAAGATGAAGAAAAGACGTACGACAAGATTGAAAGGTTCGCACAGGAGAAGGGGCTGACGCATGCTGCGTTCATCAAAAGCTTGGTTGAACAGTACGAGGACATTGCCACTATGCCCTTGTTGCGTCTGGGCCTCACACCTATAGAAGTGGTTTGGCCTAAGGAGGCGTGGAAACATGGAGAGCCATACAAGGGAATTTTCAATGATCCCGGCATTCAGTTTTACAAGTCCATAGCGTGGATTCGCACGACCGAATATGTTCATGAGGCGGGTCGACCTCAATGGCCTGACGAACTCAAGAACCGTATCGCCAGCGATGAGAAACCCCCCTTCTTATTCAAAAAAATGCTTCTCATAGGACCAGACGCACTGGACAAATTGGAAGTCTGGGAATGGGCTTTTTGGTGGTTGCACATAAAATCCGAATACCCAGACAAAGTTGAGGTATTTGCAGTTGAGCAAAAGCATGTTGAAGAGTGGAAGAAGAAAAACTGGACCGATGAAGAGTTAACGGACGTTTTTAAACTACACGATATGGGAATTTACGGAAAAAAAGCAGTGGGTTTCCTAGAGGTTGAACCCAAAAAATCAGAACCGGGAAAATATAGGTGGAGGCTGAATCCCGCACGCGGAAAAGAGGCAGAAGCCAGTAGCGTGCAGGAAGCACATGCGCTTTTCGAAAAGGTGTGGAACGCCGCTAACTCGATGTTTGACGCGTTAGAGCGTGATTCTGGAAAACATATAGATATTAAGAAGAAACTTGCCGAGAAACTGAACTTAAGCACTAAATAGAGGCACACGATATGAAATCCCAACGCGAATCAGACCATGTGATGTATAGTAGCAGAGAAGCGCGGCTGACTCTTAATTCCACGTATATGACCCCCTATCATAAACAGGCACAATGGGCGGAATATACAAAACTGAAGGAGATCATCGGCGAAGTCTGCAAAGCGCACAACCGTGCTCTCATGATTTTTGACATCGGCATCGGCTATGCAAGAATTCCGGTCTTACTCAGTGCCGTTGACACGTGGAAAAAAATCTCGAGATACGTTGGGATAGATATAAGTCCGCATTGCGTAACTCAATCGAGAAGAATCATCACGTCCAAAGAAATTGCAAACAAGGCCGAAGTCGTCCAGTTTGACGCGGTAAACCTCAAGACTGACCATGGCGAACCCTTTCGACGGGACAAATACGACTTGGTAGTCTGCACGTATTTTACAGCAGGCGATTTCATGCCCAAACAGATCCGATTGGAGACTGATAAGAAGGGGCTTATAACCGATTATGATGTCGACTTGCTGAAGCCGAACGAGGATTTTGTTGCGGTTTTTAGGGGGGCCTTTGACTTACTGAGAGATGGTGGCAAAATCATAATTGGTTCCGTGTACCGCGATAGTGATTTGGCTAGGAAGATACAGAAAGAATTCTATGAAAAATGCAAAATGACTGTTATTACCTCGCAGAAAGACTTGTTCACTGCTACCAAGGAAGGATTTTGGTCGGAAAGGTTCAATGAAGAAAGAATCTACGAGTATTTGTCGTGGGTTCCCCGTAACAAGATAGAGTTGATTCCTTTGGACGACTATGACTTTGCCGTCATGATCATCGTTAACAAGTAGTCGTCGGTGATTCGTTACGATTAACAGAAACCTCTACGAAGCGAAAAAGCGCAAAATAGGCAACACGCCACTCATCAGGCGTCCAGAAGTGGAAAAGCAGTTTGGTGTCTCGAACCTTCTAATCAAGGACGAAAGCAAAAACCCATTCGGAACCTTTAAGGACAGAAGGAATGCGATGGCTATTGAAAAAGCCATGGAGGAACGCGTAGACAAACTCGTACTAATAACTTCAGGGAGCGCAGGGCACAGTCTCGCTAGACTTGCCGAGGGAACAGGCATAAAGGTTGTCTGCGTCGTGGACATGGCAACCAACTCCAACATCAAAAAGAACCTCGAGAAGTACTCGTACCGAGTGGTTGAGGCAGACCTGTCACAAAACATCCTCAAGACCGAGGACATAATCGAACTAGCAAGAGAAACCAACGACGAAGTCATCTTGGACGTGACAAACGGATACCATGCTGCATTTCAGTCGATTGTTACAGAAGTAAAAGATCAAGCTCCAGGTTATCTGGTTACGCCACTGGGAAGCGGCGAAGCTTTTGTAGGATTATATCAGGGACTGAAGAGACACAGACTGAAGACTATACTTGTCGGTGCCGGAGTACACCATATAAGTGATCATGAACTGGAGTTGCGAGCACTTCCGTCAGTAGCTGACAAACTGTATACTCCATATACCCCATATAGAAAAATGATCATGTCGATCTTGGAAGAAGGGAACCAGTACGTCCATCTGTCAGAGAAGGAAATCATTGAAGCCTATGAGAAATTAGGTCCTGCGATCTCCTGCGAGCCATCTTCAGCTACGGCGTTCGCCTCGTTGCCAAAATTAGACTGCAGCAAAGACAGCAAGGTTCTGGTAGTCAACTCCGGAAAAACGGTTTGGGCAAAATAGACTGTCGTCTTTGCTTTGTTACTTTGGCGCTGGGAACACTGTTGAGAGTTTAAAAGAGGATGTAGGTAGAGTATTATGTGAAAGAATGGGCGAAGTTGTGCTTGTCAATAAAAAGGACTTAGAGCGACTGTTGAGGGAAGTGCGGGAGCTTAAGCAGGCGGTTTTGGAGCTACGAGAGAAGAAAGAAGCTTCTCAGCGTTTTCCACGCGTCTGAGGATCTCCTGCATCTTTTGTTCTTCTTCCCGCATCGTTTTTAGGGCGGTCTGTTGATCGAGGACGAGCCCGCAGAGGTTGCAGAACGTTGCTGTAGGCTCGTTCTGAGCCCCGCATCTTGGACAGGTCTTGAGTTGGAAGATGGGATTTCCGTCGTCCTGTTTGACGAGTCCGTGTATGCTGAGTATTTTTTCCTCTATGTCTTTTGCCGAGAAGTGGACGTATCTGCTTGCCATTTTGCTGTCCGGCGTCCATCCTGCGAACCGCTTGAGCTCCTGTTCGGTTAGCCGTTTTGCCATCTGGGTCAGGTAGGTGTGGCGGAACAAGTATCCCCATACTCGTTTCTTGATTCCTGCGGCTTTTGTGGTGTTTTTTACGATTTCACGGAAGCTAGCGTAGTGCAGGGGTATGCACTGCCCGTTTGTGGCTCGTGACACCCAGAGAGGGGCTTCTGGCTCTGTTCGGTAGGGGTGTTCCTGTAACCAGCGGAGTAGAATTGGGTTGGCAAGTGCAAGGGGAAGACGTTTCAGGCCGGTCTTTCCGTTCACGCTGATTAGGCACCAGTGGTCTTTAAACTCCACGGATGAGACAGTCATTGTCAGCAGTTCTCCGGGGCGCAGTGCTCCCTCGAAGAGCGTGTAGAGCATTGCCAAATCTCGCAAGCATCTTGTGTGTTTGAACAGGCTGTCCAATTCGTCTGGGGTCAACAGGTCTTCTGGTCTTACGGTTACTTGGTTTTTGACGTTGAGGGGTATCCAGCTTACTTCAGGTGGCACTGGCGTTTCTCTGTTGCAGCTTCCTTGTTTGGCGTATTGCACGAGTTTTCTGAGTATGAGTTTCAGGTCGTGTTTGGTCCAGTCCTTGTATTTCTGTACGGTTATCCAGGCGACGACTTCTTCGACGTCTTTTCTGGTCGCTGTTTCTGGCGAGAAGTTCATCTGTCTCAGTAGAGTCCGGAGGTGGGCGGCATATTTCGAAACGCGGGCGACGGAGAGCCCGAGAACCAGTAGATGGTCGAGAAAAGCAAGGGTGGTCTGGCCGTTCTTCATTCCTGCTAGGGCTTGCCTGTTTTTCTCAAGTCGACGCGGATAGTTGTACAGGTCCCCGCTCCGGTCAGCGTCCACATCCTCACCATTAATCTTTCGCGTGGAACCTATATAAGCAAAATCGACTCGGGACCCGTTTTTGGGGTAGGGCACTGAGTGTGAAGCATTGGTGCCGGGGGCGGGATTCGAGCCCGCGACCTCTGGACACTTGGGCGCACTTGCCCCGTTTTGTTCTCCAGATTATGAGTCTGGCGCCCAAACCAAGCTAGGCTACCCCGGCGTAACGCAACTGC